>Ga0209125_1002980_pt1 | contig 12227 bp, 10 predicted proteins | sample BarGraIncub1131A_FD_184503 | JGI IMG/M metagenome (GOLD analysis project Ga0209125, IMG submission 184503) | Arctic peat soil microbial communities from Barrow, Alaska - Barrow Graham LP Incubations 11-31A (SPAdes) (version 2) | ecosystem: Environmental > Terrestrial > Soil > Wetlands > Peat... | reverse complement strand
AAGCTATCGTCGACTACTCACATCGGTCGGGCGTATTATCAAAATTGCGGGTAGTTCTCGATAAAGTCCCCGAAACAGTTCTCTCCGTAGATTATTTTCCCAAAGATGTAGAATATATTATTGAACGGAAGGATTAGATTCAATGAAGAAAATCGGAATAACAGGGGGAATTGGCAGCGGTAAAACGACCGTTTGTGAAATCTTTAAAATTCTGGGCATTCCTGTATTTCATGCAGATTTAGAAGCCAAATTCCTGCAAAATAACGATTTACATATTAGAGACCTTCTTATTAAGCTTTTTGGCAGGCAAATTTATTCTCTGGATGGAATTCTTGATCGAAAAAAATTGGCCAGACTAATTTTTAATGATTCAGAAGCATTGGCTAATGTTAATTCGATTATTCATCCTGCGGTCAGACAAAGTTTCCTCATATGGGCAAATATTCATCAGGATGCTTCCTACATTCTTTATGAAGCTGCTATTCTGCTCGAAAGCGGATATGCTTCCGATTTCGACAGCAATATATTAGTTTTGGCTGATGAAAAGGTTCGGGTAGAGCGGGTAATCAAGCGTGATCATATTTCGGAAGAGATGGTCATGCAACGTATTAATAATCAATTGCCTGATTCTAATAAAATAACAATGGTGGATTACCTTATTGAAAATAGCAATGTGAAATTGTTGTTCCCTCAGGTTTTTGAACTGGATAAATTAATCAGATCAGATGGTAAAAATTGGTAAATGGATAGGTGGAGGTTTGGGGTTTACTTTGGGCGGACCTCTTGGAACCTTGGCGGGTTTTGTGCTTGGTTCAGTTTTTGACGAGGCAGACAACCTACTTTCAAAACCGGAGCAGATATCAGGAAAAAAGGTGCAGATCACACAAGGAGACTATATGTTTAGTCTACTTGTCCTTGTTACGGCTGTTTTAAAAGCAGATGGCAAAATTTTGCGTTCTGAACTCGATTACGTGAAGGAATTTCTGAAACAAAATTTCGGAACTGAAGGTGCAAAACAAGCATTGACTATTCTGAAAGACCTGACCACGCAGAATATTCCGGTAACTGATGTCTGCATTCAGATCCGAAAATATGTTGATCACTCTTCACGTTTACAGTTGGTCCATTTTCTTTTTGGGATTGCAAATGCTGATGGCGTTTTACATCCCGATGAGCTTAAATTAATTCAACATATTGCCACAACTCTGGGCATTTCAAGTGCTGACTACAATTCGATTGAAGCAATGTTTATCCCCAAAACCGACTGGGCTTACCACATTCTTGAGATACAGGAACAATCTTCTAACGAAGAGATTAAGAAAGCTTACCGCAAGATGGCACTAAAATATCATCCCGATAAAGTAAGCTATTTAGGTGAAGACGTTCAAAAAGCGGCAAACGAAAAATTTCAAAAATTAAATGAAGCTTATCAGGCAATTTGCAAGGAGCGAGGCTTGTAGTTCTGTTAAATATATATAATATATCTATTTCACCGAATTAAATACCTAAATTTGATTTGTATTTGTTGAATGAAGCAGTTTACAGCTTATCAATTCGGACCTGCCAGGTCAACTGGTTGTCAGTTTTTGTATTCTATTTAAGGCTTTATTTAAAGGAATTACTTTACTCGGTATTGTTAATTCAAAGGTGTAAATCTTAGTTAGTTAAACGAAAAAATTAAAATCATGAGAAAAACAATTTTAACGATTACCTTAATGACATTGGTACTGTCGACATTTGCGCAATTGCCATTTGCAATTGGCATAAAAGGGGGAATTAATTCGACGAAAATTACTACTGATAACTATTCTGAAGCTACTTATAATTTCGCCGATTTCAAATCAGATGCTAAATCAGGTTATAATCTTGGAGTTTTTGCCCGTCTTGGTACAAAAGTCTATCTTCAACCTGAACTCTTGTATTGTGTAAAAAAAGGCCAATCAACTAGTGGAACAGCCAATCAGCAAGTTGATTTAAAAACAATCCAAGTTCCAATTTTACTGGGGATTAAACTGATCGACCTGAAGCTTGCTTCAATTCGTGCATTTACAGGTCCAGCTATGTCTTTTCCTATGAAAAGCAGCAATGTCACATATGAAGGCGTTTCGGGTCCCATTTATGACACTGAAAATTATAAAAATAATATCTGGGACTGGCAGTTGGGAGCTGGTGTTGACGTTGGAATGATCACCTTGGATTGTCGTTATGAATGGGGACTTTCAAAAACTTCTGAAGGAAGTGTAAACGTAAGTAATCCGACTTTTGTCAACAAAGGCAATACCTTAACTTTCTCAGTTGGCTTCAAATTCATCTAGGAAAAAATTTATTTATTATTGAAAGGCCGGTTTTCCTCCGGCCTTTTTTTTACCGGGTACGTTTAAGTGCAACAAGTGTTGTATCGTCATGCACATCTGCTAGGCCACGGAAATGCTCAAGCGAATCAAGTGTTTCATTAACAATATTTTGAGTCGACAATTTCCTGTTCTGTTTTAGAACCGAGATAAGTCGTTCTGTACCAAAAAATTCGCCCTCCTCATTATATTCTTCAGTAACACCATCGGTATAGGTAATCAACGTCTCACCAGTCGCTAAAAACACACTGCTTTCCGAAAATTTTAATTTGCTTCGTACACCAACTGGAATTCCATGCGATTGTGACAGAATTTCTTCCTGATGATTATTTCGCAAAACAATAGGATGTGGATGCCCTGCATTGCAATAAATAAATTCACCTGTTACAAGGTTGAGCTTTCCCAATAAAACAGTTGCAAACATATCCGATTCACGTCCAAGGCTAAGCCCATCGTTTAACGCTTCCATCATTTTACCAAGTCTGGTAATAGGGTTCGCAATACTTCGGATAAAGGTTCGGGCCATTACAGAGAACATTGCAGCGGGAATACCTTTACCAAGTGTATCGCAAATCGAAATAAACAATTGATTATCATCCAACAGAAATATATCGAATAAGTCTCCGCCAACAATTTTTGCTGGGATCAACTTTCCATAGCAATCAAAATCATTACGATGTGGAAACAGTGGAAATTTGGTCGGAACCATGCTCATCTCGATATCCTTTGCCAAATTCAGTTCCTTTTCCATCTCCTTTTTATCAAGAGAACTTTGCAGTGTGTTTTTTCTATAACTCACTAAGCGTTCCTTCATTTTTTCCATACTATCAGAAAGTACTTCAAGATCAGTTAAATGAGGCATAGGATCAAAGCCGGCATCTTCAACGATTTTTCGTGAATCGTCGGCCAATGCAGATATTGGCGTAGCCAATCTTATTGAGAGATAGATCATTACTGCTGCGGTTATACTCCCGATTAATAGAATCAAAAGGAATAATGCAAGGGTTACCTGCTTTAGCTCTGACATAAATAGGCTTTCAGGAATTATTGTGATAATAAACCAATTGGAAGATTTTACCGGCCAGTAAATTGCAACCATTTTTTTGCTCTTCATGCAATTTGGATGAATAATCTGAGAACCAGCGACACGGTCTTTAAGTAGAGCATTGATATCAAATTGATTTCCCCCAAAACAATTGAAAAGAGAACTGATATCTTTTCCTGTTTTGGTACTATCGGGATGGTAAACAACAAGGCTTTGTTCATTTAAAAGAATTGAAAAACCCGATTTAATCATTTTTTGATTTCTTAGTCTACCAAGATTCCGGTCGAGAGAGACCGAGCAAAAAAATGTTGCGTGAATCATTTTCCCATCTTGCTCAAAATCAACTGGTCGCGCATAAGTAATCTCTCTTGAACCATTTTTGGAATTGTAAAAAGGTGAGCTCCATGCTGGTTTTTCTGCAAAAAGCATTGACCTATACCATTCTTCTAACCCTGGAATATTGCTGACGAATTTTCCTGTATCTGATATAATATTAGTACCTGATTTGTAAAATAAAAAATCTGGTTTCTGTAGCGAGGTGTAATTCTTAGCCGTACTTATCATTCCAAATGCCGACATATCGGGCTGCACCTTAAACGCCATTTCAAGATATCGCCTGGGATTTTTAATCGGAAGTCCTTGATAATTATCAGCAGTCAGATTATCGGTAAATCTTTCTGCTTCATTCATCGAATTTTGAATTTCGCCTAGCACTTCCTGAACGTCGTATTGTAATTTATAACGGTAATTCTCAGATATTGAATGTCGTAGATAGGAATAGCCAACAAAAATGATTAAAACCGAGATAATAGTCTCAGCAATTAAAAAATAAATACTCAGTCGAAAGGAAATATTTTTATTTTTCATCCAATCAATTTGAAGGCTATTCTAACCATATAAATCTGGTTTTAAAATTGTTGGGAGAATGCACCCATTCATAAAAGTAAAAAAACCGTCTGACCTAAAAAAACAATTCTATTCGTTTGTTAAATCTACAAAATTTATGGGAAAGCTCAATTAAATAAGGCTTTTTGCTCGTTATCACCTAAAAGAAAAGAGCTGATTGTTCAGCTCTTCTCTTTTAACTATTTTAATGATCAAACAATGTCAGACTAAAAAATGTGAATTGTTGATTTTCAATTTAATGCATATTAAGTATTCATGGCTCCACAAACGTTAATCACCTGTCCGGAAACATAAGAAGCAAGATCGGAAGCAAGGAAAAGTGCTACTTTTGCAACTTCTTCAGGTAGACCTCCGCGTTTCATTGGAATTGTCGCCTCCCATTGTTTGCGCGCATCTTCAGGAATTTTAGCAGTCATTTCGGTAATAATGAATCCAGGAGCTATTGCATTAGAGCGTATACCTCTTGAGCCAAGCTCTTTTGCAATTGACTTGGTAAATCCAATAATCCCTGCCTTAGATGCAGAATAGTTGGCTTGACCAGCATTTCCACTTACTCCAACCACCGAACTCATATTTACAATCGAACCGCTTCTCTGTTTAAGCATACCAGCCTGCACCGCTTTTGTAAAATTAAACACTGATTTCAGATTGACAGTAATAACTGCATCCCACTGACTTTCAGTCATTCGCATCAGGAGTGAATCTTTTGTAATACCTGCATTATTGACCAAAACATCAACCGATCCAAAATCTGCAATAATCTGATTCACTACATTCTGCGTATCATCAAATTTCGAAGCATCCGATGCATAAGCTTTCGCTTTTACACCCATCGCCTGAAGCTCGGTCTCTGTTGCTTTAGCGATATCGTCATAAAACAAATCAGTAAAAGCTATATTGCACCCCTCTTCAGCAAATTTAATAGCAATCGCCTTGCCAATTCCGCGCGAAGCACCTGTAACAATTGCTGTTTTTCCTTCTAAAAGTTTCATTTCTTAATTTTTTTATCTTGGGTAAAAATACAAATCTTTCTTAATAAGTCACTTTGTTGTTAACGGAACTTTGTATTTCTTAAGATCGGAGTTGGCTAATTCATTGATATTAAGAAAACCAAGTTTGATTATATCCGCCATCTTTTTCCACTCTATTTTCACCGCATCATCCGATGGACGATGATAGTCGGGGTGCATAGCGGCCATGAAACTAATCACCGGAACATCTTTTTCGGCAAAAGGGGCATAGTCACTCCCACCAGAAGGCCTTTCGGATCCAGTATATTTAATATCAAGGTTCAAACCAAAATCCTTCACATTCTTTTGCGAAAGCTCCTGAAAACCACTGTAAACTTTAGTATACTCAAGTCTGCATTTATTTCCGGTTGTATCTTTTACCGAACTGCGCCCTATCATATCGAAATTCATATTCAAAGCGATCCGATTTACACCTGAGAAATTTTTCACAAAATATTCGGAACCAAGTAAACCTTTCTCCTCCGCAGTCCATGCAGCTAAAATGATTGTTTTCTCCGGCTTTTTTCCGGTTGCCTTTAGTGCCCTTGCAATCGACATGACACCCACAGTTCCAGAACCATTATCATCGGCACCATTATAAATATACCCATTATACTTTCCCAGATGGTCGTAATGGGCGCCTACAACAATGAATTCGTTTTTGTTAACACCTTCAATCATTCCCAGTACATTTCGCACTGTCAGCAATTCGCTTTCCACACCTGATTTTAATCCAATCCGTAACCCACCAATTTCCTTGGATGCGGTTTTTAGATTATTCCTTGCATTTTGTTCAAAACTAAAGATATCGACATTAATAAGCCCCAGAAGCTCATTCTGCAAGCGAGCTGAAAGGCGAATTACAGGCAAGGATTTTTTCAGCGAATCAGTAGCCAAAACAGCTTTTGTATCGTAGTATTTTTCGGGTGCAGTATCTAACTCAATTTCACCATTTTCATATCTAAACGGTAAATTATATACTTTCCCAAAATCTTTGTTTGGATTGGTGGTAAGATTAATTACACCAATGGCTCCAGCCTCGAGTGCCCATTTCTCTTTTGCGTTCCAAAGATTAGAAAATTTCAGTTTTTTATAAGAACTTGAAGTTGTGTCGCGAAAACCAGGGTAACCATCAAACCTAAGAATTATTTTACCCTTTACATTCACTTTCGCAAAATCATTGTATTTCAGAGAATCATTTTCTACACCATAACCTACGAAAACGATTGGTGCATCAATCTCAGTATCGGTCTCAATGCCACTTAGATTATAGTCAATGCCATATATAAAGTTTTTTACCAAACGAGCTCCATCTGTCTCACGAATGAGACTAAATAATTGTTTATCGGATGCTTTATACTTAATTATGTTGAATTTTTGAAAATAAGAAGGTTTGGCTTCAGGCCTCACTCCTCTTTGTCCAGCGAAGGGAAAAGTATATTCCAAATCGCCACACGGCTCGATACCAAACACCTGAAAAATTGATGCAATATAATCACCTGCCATAAAAGCACCTTTGGTTTCCGATTCGCGGCCCTCCATCCAATCGGATGCCAAAAAATTCAGTTGTGCTTTGAGAGAGGATTCATTGATGGTTTTTAGTGCCTCATCTACTGACTGCCCCTGTGTACTTAAGCTTCCCAGCAAAAGAGAAGAAATAGTCAGTTGTAAAAATAAAGTTTTAATCCTCATAAATAACATAATAACAAGATAACAATTCGTTGGTACTGTAAATAAACTACTAACCTATACTTATTTTTGAACATCAACAAGCCGAATAGCCTCAATTATCTAATCCCACCGAGTTTTTTTAACCGTTGCAAAAGTGTCGGATGTGAATAGTGAAAAAAGACATATAAAGGATGTGGCGTCAGATTACTTAGGTTATTGATTGACAATTTTTTCAGCGCAGAAGCAAGATATTCTCCGTTGTATTTTTCGGCAGCGAATTGATCGGCCTGATATTCATGTTTTCGTGAGTTGTAATTCATACCAACGCCAATGATCATTGAAAGTGGTGAATAGAGAATCCCAAATGAAATAATAGCCAACTGGAAACTGGGAATATCAGATCCAAGCACCTGATTAAATGCAGGATAACTACTAACTAAAGAAAAAACATAAAGCATAACTGCAGTAGACGCTAACGAGTAAAATAATCCCAAATAAATGTGATGTTTCTTATAATGGCCTATTTCGTGGGCCAAAACTGCCACGATCTCCTCCGTTTCCAATTCGTTGATCAAAGTATCATACAATACAATCCTTTTTTTCCTTCCCAATCCCGAAAAATAGGCATTTGCCTTGGTTGACCGTTTGGAACCATCGATCACATAAATATTGTCGAGAAAAAAACCCGCTTTAACACTGAAGCCACTGATTGCATTTTTGAGTTCACCATCAGCCAGAGGCGTTTGCTTATTGAAAAGTGGCACAACTATACTCGAATAAAACATTGCCATAAAGATTGAAAAGGCTGCAATAACCAGTAAAGAATAGATCCAAAATAAATTGCCGGCAATGAGGTAAATCCAAATGATCAAACTAAGAATGATACCGCCAATTATAGCAGAGATAATCAGTCCTTTCATCCTGTCAAGAAAGAAAATACGAAGCGATGTTTTGTTAAATCCAAACTTAGCTTCAATAACAAAGGTGTCGTACAAGGAAAAAGGTAATGAAACAATTTCTGTAATAAGTCCTAAAATTGCAAAGAATAAGAGTGCTACATATATAGGATTACCCACACGGAAACGAATGATTCCATCCAACCAACCAAAACCTCCGCTTACGAATATCATAATAATAGCTATAAATCCCAATGATTCAGTCACCAATGAAAATTGGTGCATTGTTTTTTGGTATTTCTGAGATTTTTGATACTTCTCTTCATTATATATACCTACTAACTCGGAAGGAAGTTCTGTGGACCAACTTTTAGTGTTTAAATAATCAAGCCATCGTTCAAAAATAAAATCAGCACTTAAAACGATAAGAATAGAATAATAGAGTAGCGTTACCATTTAAAAGATTTAATAATAAGCAGGAATAATCATGGACGGCTGATTTTTAGAAGGGAATTGAGTTGGACTGCTTTTAACTTCCTTTGGTAAAGCTGTCCGGCATAATCTCTTGCAATCCTGCCAGTTTCACCGCTTTTTAGAAGTGATACTGATTTTGCCGACCAGGCACTTGCCTGATCCGGATCACCAAGCATCTCTTGAGCAACAGCATAGTTCAAAGCAGCAACACCGGCAACTCTCGTATGAGGAGTTTCCAAATATTTTTTCCAAATCTGAGCAGCTTTTTTCCATTCGCTCTTTTCAGCGTAATACATCGCTTTTTCCCAATCCAAACCGTTCAAACCGATAATAATCCTGGATGATTCAGCCCAATAAGGCACAATTCTTTTACTATAGTTTTTTGCTGCCACTCCACAGGCTATCGAAATTGCCTCTTTTCTTCCTGGAAGTTTATAATTCAAACTATTGACTTTCGGGTCTTTATCACTCCACCGGATCACCTCGGAATGCGTGAACCTGTCAATCGGACCATCACTCTTGGGAGTATAAACGGACCAGATAGCGGTAACTTTCACGTTTGCTTCGGGCTGGATCTCACGACCTGAAGAACCATTGTGGCGACTGTAGAAAAAGCTTAGCATTTCAAGTGAAATCACAGCATCAGTTTCGCTTTCGGTACAAAGCGACTGAATAAAACTTGTAGAAAATGGTAGCTCCTTATCAGCAATATGTGGCTTTATGGCATTTGAGGGATAAACAAAAACCTCTTCAAATCGTCCCGATTCAAGCAGTGCTTTTCGGAGACTATCCATACTTTTTGTAACTGCAATACTATCAATCATCAAATTTTCTGTCATTGAGCCTTTTTTTAAACGAAAATCGGAGTTGTAATATTTGGCAAGGGTATCCATTGAAAATTTGAAATTACGCGAAATCAAAGCCACTTTTCGAACCGTGGATGGCAAATTTACTTTCCCTGGTTCCATTTGATCGATGGGAACACTCTGGGTCGTTATGCAAGAGGATAATATCATTCCTACATATAAAATCCACTGGTATTTGTTAAATATTTTCATGACAAGTTTGTTTTGATATTTCATTTGTCTGCAAAAAACTCTTTCACACCATTATTTAACAAAAACAATGCCGAAAACTTATATTAATATCTTTTTTTATTTTCTTTAAGTTGTGATATCTTCTTGTTATCTAGCGCTTTGATGTAAACTTCAACCGTTTTAGTATACCTGGTTTTATAGGATTTAATTCCCCATTCAATCGCAAGATCCAGATCGCCGTTCATTTCAGCTGCAACGGCAAGATTGAATTCCACTTTACTTTTGATCGTTTTAGAGGGATTTGCAGCATATTTCCCCCAAATAGCTGCTGCCTCTTCCCACTTGTTGTTTTTAATGAATGGGACAGCCGCATCAATCTCGCTTTTACCTGTAAGATAGTAAAAACGAGTTTGATTAACCCATTTCGGGCAGATATAACCTGCCATTTTAATACCTGAAGCTATTCCGCCACCGATTAATGCCTCCTTAGTGCGTGGCATCTGTTTATAAACATTTTCAAAAGAGTAATTACTAACACCCCAAAATATAGAGTCTCCGACCTGAAACCTGATTACTGGCTTAAGATTATGCGGTCTGTAAAGGCGCCATTCGGAGAAGTAAGTAACATCGATAGTAGAATTATACTCAGTAGAACCTGCAATATTATTTATACCGTATTTTGTTTTTAGTTGCTCAACGAAGCTTTCAAGAATCAGGACTCCATCAACTTTGAAATCTGCACAAATCTCATTTATAAAATTTATATCTAATGGCCTGGCTAATTCTTCGCTATCTGTTCTTACGATAATTCGTTCCACGGGAACAACAACATCAAACCTTCCGGATTCAAAAAGTTCCTGCGCAGCAACCTGGATAACAGTATCGGCGGCAATACTGTCCTGAAAAACAGTATCCATTAACATCTTATTGCGGACCAATATTTTCTCAAGTGAGTCGATCTCTATATTAGTGAATCCGTTGGTCATGCTTCTATTAAGCAGTACCAAGCTCTGGATATCCTCACCAATCGGGTATTCCGGCGGTACAGCTACCTCAATTGCAATATTTTTCAATGACGAACAAGAGAATATTGAGAAGCTGATGAAAACGAACAATATCATTTTAATACACGAATACTGCAACTTAGCCAAGTAGTATAGAACCTTCTTTCGATTAGCTATCATAAAAATAATATGAAATTCAATTTGGTTACAAATTAACTGTTTTTTCGAATATAACAATAGGGATTTTCAACAAAATATATGCCAATAAATATAGCTACCAAAGATTTTATTGATCGGAAACCAGTTAAACAAATAACTTTTTTTCAGACAAATGAATGGTTATTTTATCTCCGGGTGAAAGATAAGCATCGGAATTTCAAGCCGGAATAATAGCTCCTTAGTCAGGCTTGGCCTGAATAAAGAAGTTATAATATTTCGCTTATGCGATGTAATTGCTATTACATCAATTTTTTCATCAATAATATAATTTTCAATTCCGCGCGACCTGTTATTATTGACAATCAGATCAAAATCCATCTCAACCGGACCTACATTCCCAACAAATTTTTCTTTAAAATGGGATAAGTCGAAATTAAGAAATGGATTTTCGGATGTTTCGTCAATATGTACAATAGTAATATGTGTTTCAAGAGGTTTCGCAATTTCAATTAATTTTCGAATCGCAGTGCCATCCGATTTGTCAAAATTGGTGGCATACATTAACCTTTTGAACATCGACTTTTTATAGATTGCTTGTCCCGGGATGGCTAAAACCGGAATGCTGGATTTGTTAATAATCTCAGCCATAAAGCTTCCAAACCAGTTTTCTGATGAATCTTTTCCTCGAATTCCAACAACCATCAGATCAAATTGTCCAATCTCTGCAAAATCAAGAATGGCTTCCTCTGCAATACCTCCGATCACTTCTGTTTTTATTTGAATGGCTAATAATTCATTCTCAATCATATAAGCGTTCAACTTTGCCCTTAACTCCTTCATTAATTCGTCAGCATTTTCAACAATTTCGTTGAGCGTCTCCGCAACATTAGCCGGAAAAGAGTAAAAATGATCGTATGAAATCGGATTTGTTATCGGATTAAAGTAAACATGAATCAATGTGATTTCTGCACCTTTCTGTTGCGCAACCTGGGCGGCATAACAAGCTGCATTCAACGAATAGGAAGAAAAATCAACTGGAACAAGTATCTTATTAATCAATTGATTATCAAACACTGAAAATTCAGTTTTCTGTTTATCGGGAATATTTCCATTCTCGATTACTTCCAATGCTTTAGTAACATCAATTTCGCAGACTTGTAATTCAACCCGCCCTTCCAATTGTGCCGCAGCTTCAACGCTTAATCCTTGATCCAGAATGTAACTTTCAATACCTGCTGAATCGAGCCAGCCTTTCATCATAATTGCCTGATTTATATGCTCTAAAGTAGCTACAGTGACTAATTTGTTTGACATGATTTTGGCTTTTATTAGTTAAATTATAATCTAATTTTAGAAAAAAAGAACAATCATACTAAGATACACGCTGAACGTACCCTTAAATATACAATGAAATACTTAAAATTCAAAATGAATTAATACTGAGAAATTACCTCTGTAAGAAGTCTCCAGAACTTTTCAACCGTCTGAATATTAATCTTCTCATCTGGTGAGTGAACGCCACGCATAGTTGGTCCAAAAGATATCATATCAAGACCCGGAAACTTTTCGAGAAAAAGGCCACATTCAAGTCCTGCATGTATCGATCGGACAATTGGTTCAGTCTTAAAAAGTTTGGTATATGACAATCGCATTATATTTAGTATTTCCGAAGAG
>Ga0209125_1002979_pt1 | contig 12235 bp, 10 predicted proteins | sample BarGraIncub1131A_FD_184503 | JGI IMG/M metagenome (GOLD analysis project Ga0209125, IMG submission 184503) | Arctic peat soil microbial communities from Barrow, Alaska - Barrow Graham LP Incubations 11-31A (SPAdes) (version 2) | ecosystem: Environmental > Terrestrial > Soil > Wetlands > Peat... | reverse complement strand
AGGCTCGAGGGGGCGTAGGCCACCAGACGCGCCTTCGGGGCAAGCCGGTGCCGCTTCAACCCATCGGCGCTGGAGAGCAGGCAAAGTGCGGCGCCGTCGTTTAAGGAAGAGGCATTACCGGCGGTGATGCTCCCCTCCTTGCCGAAGGCGGGACGCAGCCCGGGGAGCTTGGAACTGTCACCCTTGAACGGCTCCTCGTCGCGCTCGACCGTTTCGTCCCCCTTGCGCCCCTTTTTCACCACCGGAACGATCTCCTCGGCGAAGATCCCGCCGGCGACCGCCTCCTGTGCAAGCCGGTAGGAACGCTGGGCGAAGACGTCCTGTTCCTCCCTGGAAATATCGCAACGCAGCGCACTGTCGTCGCCGATCTCGCCCATGTGACGACCGGTGTAGGGGTCCTGGAGACCGTCGTAGATCAGGAGGTCAAGAAACTCGCCGTGCCCGAGCCGGTAACCGCCGCGGGCTTTTTTCAGGAAGTATGGGGCCTGGGACATGCTTTCCATCCCCCCCGCGATGACGATATCCGATTCTCCCAGCCGAATGCTGTCGGCTCCCAGCATGATCGCCTTCAGCCCGCTGCCGCACACCTTGTTGACGGTCAGGGCGTGGGCCTGGTCCGGAATCCCCGCCGCGCGCATCGCCTGGCGGGCGGGCGCCTGACCACAGCCGCCCGAGAGCACCTGACCGACAATCACCTCATTCACGGCATCCGGAGAAAGCGATGAATAGTGCAAAAGCCCGCGCATTACCGCAGCCGCTAGCTGGGGCGCGGACTGATCGGCCAATGAACCCGAGAAAGAACCAAACGGTGTTCTCAGGGCTTCCACGACGAATACATCTTCCATATCTGCGGCCTCCATGCCAAGTGAATTTTCAAACAGAATATACGGTGGTTTACGTGAATGTCAAGCATTTTCAAAACATGGTTTATTTTATACACAAAACCCGCGTGACATTCGGTTACAGTTTGACCATGCGGCCGGAGAGGGTGGCCCAGCGTCAAGCACCGTCACGATGAGATGAGGGCCAGCAGCTGGCTCCACCGTCAAATCACACGGCAGATACAGCTGGTGGTTAATGTCGGCGATCTGATAGGTTTGCGAGGGGCTGCTGAGGGGAAAAGTTATCCGAGATGAATCCGGTTTCTCTGAAGCGGGACGGCTAATGGCGGGATTGAACGGGCGGAAGATACGGGAGAGTTTTCCAATATGCCGGAAACTTTTGCATCCGACAGAAAAAAGGTGCTTCCATGGGAGGATCAGGGAAACCCGACGCAACGGAGCAGCATCGGCTATATCCAGTAGTTGAGGTCGGAGTCCTCCCCGACGGGGTCCTCGAGAAGCGTAGTCAAGCCCTGATTGTTGATTCTGTATTCCAAATCCGAAAGCTGCTCAGTGAGCTGTTTGAACAACACGTTTTTTTCAAAGATATCCTCGGTGGTATCAAGTTTTGCGAGAGAACTCAGATAGTTGGCATAAGCCTCGTCAAAAGTCTTAGTCATGGTAAAGTCCTCCCCCGCACAGTGGTATTCCTGTGGCGCGCAGAGATCATGTATATCATTAAATTAAATTATTTTCAACTTAATTTTCTTATTGTCGCATTTTGGCAACACTTTTGCCGCACTCACCTGGATGTTCCGACATCGTAACACACCTGATGGAATCGGCCGGCTCAACAAAAAGGACGGCTGCGGAAAATCCACGGCCGTCCTTTAAAATTGGCGCTTCCGGAACATCAAGAAACGATACCTACCTGCCAGTGCTTTACCTTACCCTCAACCTGCTACACCGAAACTATCATCGTCTCCACCCTGTTGCGCCCGTTTTGCTTGGCCCGGTACAGTGCTTCGTCCGCCTGGCGGAACAGGGAATCGACACTTTCAACCAGTGGAGACGGGTAGGTGGCAACCCCCAGGCTGATTGTCACAGTCAGATCTTCCATCGGCGCCGGGAAGGAGAACTCCAGCACCGCCTGCCGCAGGCGCTCGGCAACCAGCACAGCGCCGGAAAGCGAGGTCCCCGGGATGACCAGCACGAACTCTTCTCCACCGTAGCGGGCGGCGCTGTCATAGACCCGCAATTGCCGCTGGGCCAGGCTCGCCACGGCCGCCAGCACGATGTCGCCGTTCTGATGTCCGTAGCTGTCGTTTACGTTCTTGAAATAATCAATATCGACGATAACAAGGGAAAGATATTCATTGTTGCGCCGTGCCCTGAAAAACTCGCCTTCGAGTATTTCCGCCAGGTATCGCCGGTTGAAAAGATTGGTCAGATGGTCGATATTGGTAAGCTTCTTCAGGAGTGCATTGGCATTTTTCAGCTCGTCCTGCAGTGACTTGACCTTCAACTGCACCTTCACCCGCGCCACCAACTCGCCGGAATCGAAAGGCTTGGTCAGGTAATCGCTCGCGCCATGGTCCAGCCCTTTTATTTTGGAATTGAAATCCATCATTCCGGTCAGCATGATGATCGGCAGTCCCAGCAATTCCGGACGAGACTCGACCAACTGCAAAAACTTGAAGCCGTCCATGCGCGGCATATCCACATCGCAGATGACAAGATCGGCTTTCAGGTCTATCAGAGTCTTGAAACCTTCGAGGCCGTCCTTTGCCTCCCTGTAATGGTCAAAAAGATCGATTTCCTTGAGTGTGCGCATTACCTGCTCTCGAATAGCAGCGGAGTCATCGATCACGAGCACACTGGTTGACATGAAATAAATCTCCCTTACACCTGGCAAAGAGAACCCGCCGGTGCTTTGCCGCCGGCAGGAGATTTCAACTGGAATTTTCCCGGAGTCTCAGAAGGTCTCTGTTGCGCACAAAGGACGGAACATTGCCTACTTCCGGTAAGAATCGGAATGGCAGGTCATCGTTACAAATCGGGATTGGAACCGTTCTAGTTCCGGAAAGGTCGTATAAAAATGTAGATAATAAGCAGAAATGGAAATGACGAGAAGGCCGCTTCCAGGTTGCCCAAATACAGTTGCCAGGTGCCAAAAGTGATTACGGCGAGGGCGAACAGGATAATGAAAATTGCTGCGGGTTTACTCATAGCGGGATAGTAACCAATGGGGATGGACCTTGTCCAGACAATTAATCCAATGGGGGAGATTGCGTCTCCGGCGCCGCGAAGAACATGGGCTGACACGTTTCAGGCTTCCAGCAAGGCGACGCGCCTTACCGGACCGGACAGCTTCCAATGCTGAACCTGGTAGCAATAGCCGTTTTGCTCAAACGGATGTCGCTACCACGACCGCACCAGCCTCGACTGCTTCTGCCGTGCCCTGCTCGCACCACCCCTGACTTTAAGGAGTATTCCAGTCCCAGCTGAATCTCAGTTCCTCGCTGGCGACGATCAGTTCACAGTAGGTTTTCTTGAACACGGCTTGGTTGGCGGCACTATCCACCTCCTCCTGCACCGATGTCGCAATCTCGGAATCGGGAAGATCCAGTTTCTTTTCAAAAGCCCCTTCGATGATCCCTGGCTTCCATCCGGTTTTCTTCAGCTGCTCCTTAAACATCGCGACATGAAGGGTATTGTTGTCGCCATAGTCGACCAACAAAAGTACATTTCTGATCATGATGGTACCCCCCGGACAACATATCTGCGGATTTCACCTCACCGGCCAAGCGTCCTACCCCGCGGAAAACAGAGCGGAACAGGGCGGCGTGATAACAGGGTCGGACTTAGCAAGATTACCACATCAGTTCACGTTCTGACTCGAACTCCATTCGTTTGCCGGTGACGGGGTCCTGGAATTTAACCGCCTTTGCGACCAGTTGCAGCGGGTTGGCAAAGTCATCGGCCCTTTCCGGCTGCAGGATAGGATAGTACCGGTCGTTGAGGATCCCGAATCCCAGTCCGCCCATATGGACCCGGAGCTGATGGGTCTTGCCGGTCACGGGGTTGAGAAGAAACCGCGCCATCCCTTCCCCCACCTGCAAAAGAGTGATCCGGGAGCGGGCGTTCACCGTGCCGGGCTCGGTTTTCATCCTGAACCACGGCTCGCCCCGGATCATCCTGTTTTCTACGAGCCACTCGGATTTTCCCGGTGCGACGGCGCCTGCGGACAGGGCATGATAGGTCTTCTCGATGCCGCCGTAGGTGAACAGTTCGTTGTACAGGGCACGGGTTTTTTTGTTGGCGGAAAAGAGCACAATGCCCGCCGTTTCGCGGTCGATTCTGTGCAGCGGCACGAGGTCGTCGTTTCCCGTCGACTTTCTCAACCGGTTCAGCAGGCATTCCTCGACGTAGGGACCTCCGGGTGTCACGGGAAGAAAATGAGGCTTGCACGACACGAGTATCTCATCGTTATGAAAGAGTATTTTCTCCCGAAAGGGAATCACCGGCTCGTTTTCCACCTCCCTGAAATAGAATATCCTCCCCTGGGGAGAGTACTCTGAATCGGCCGTTATCGGAGAGCCATCCTCGCCGAGCACCTTCCCCTGGGCGATGCGTTCCACCCAGCAGTCGCGACCGATTTTGGGAAACCTTTGGCTCAGAAAACCGAGAATCGAGGGGTACGGCTTCTCGACCTTCGGCATGGTGACGGTGGCGGGATACAGGGAGATCCCCATGGAACATTTCCTTTTCTATTAATCACGGCGCCGCAGGGAACTCATGGTGCTAGCGGCGCGGCTCATCCAGGAGACCATACGCGCCATGCTTTTCACCAGGAGTTCTCAAGATGAATCTGCTGAATATACCATGAAACCGTTTCCGGTAGCAAACTGCGCGCGAAAAGAGGGTCGAAAAACCATGGCGGTCCGTCCCTGCATGGTGGCCCTTGAACTGCCAGTTGGAATCGTTACCGGGAAGATTTTTAGATAAAAAAAGGGGCGACCCGTCGGTCACCCCCAGTGTTAAACGGCCGGCAGAAGGGCCGATTGCAGCGGATGAGTCCCGTCAGACATAGACTATGTCATCCGGAATATCGGTGATCTTTTCGCCGCCGGACTTGGCTACGGCGAAGGTGTTCTCGATCCCTATCACCCCGTGACCGGGTATGACGAACTTGGGCTCGATCGCGATGGTCTGGCCCGCCTGAAGCGCGACCTTGAACCCCTGGGCTACAACCGGGAACTCGTCCAGTTCAAGCCCAACGCCGTGACCGACGAAGCGGGCGTTCTCCCCCGGCGGTCCCATGAAGTAGCTACCCAGCCCCGCCTCCTCCGCCATGGCGGCGGCGCCCAGGAAGAGCTCCTCGCAGATGGCTCCGGGCGTAAGGCTTCGCGCCAGGTAGGACTGAATGGCGATGGAAGTCTCGAAGGCATGGAGGAGCGTTGCGGAAAGTGGGCCTAGGGAGAAGACGCGCGTCATGTCGACGATATAGCCGTCGAAGACCCCGGTGTAGTCGATGAAAACCGGCGAGCCAGCGACGATCGGCGCCAGCGACGCGCCGTGGGGCGAGGCATTGGAAAGCCCGCGCCCGGTGACCGCGCCGTCGAAGAAGCCCGGCATCTCCGCGCTCGCGCCGGACAGTGCCAGGCCCATGAAGAGTTCCTGGTTGAAGGCGCGCATCCGGACATACCCCTCGCCGCCAGCCTTCCTGAGCCGGCACTCGAACTCCGCGGCGAGATCGAGCTCCCGCATCCCGAACTTGAGGAACTCGGGAACCTGGAGGAAAACGCCAGCCGTCTTCCGGCCGCTCTCCCGCATCCGCTCCAGCTCCCACGGGCTCTTGACGGATCGCAGCTCCCGGTTCATCCCGGAGATATCGACGAACTCCCGCCCTCCAAGGAGCTTCGCGTAGAAGTTATACTGCTGCACCGGGACCACGTCGAAGGTGATCCCCACCCTTTTGATTTCCTCGCCGACCAGCTGCGGGAACTCCTTGCTGGACGGGAATGGACGGATGTCGCCGATCACCGCCTCCAGCCTGGCGCGGGCCAGGCTCTTGCGAACCAGAAGCATCGGCTCGCCCGCCGCCGGGACATAGAGGAGCGAGTTCTGCCTGGTGCCGGCGAAGTAGTAGATGTCGATGGGATAGATGAAGAGTGCCGCGTCGATCCCCTTGGCCAGCAATTCCCCCTGCAGCCGCGCGATGCGTCGTTCTGACTCGGCTTTTTCTAGCATGGCGCCCCCCAATTTTCAAAGAAGGCGATCTCGGAAAGCTCCTTCCTGGGACGTGGTTTCGGCTCCTGGTCCGGGTAGCCGATGGGGGTCACCCCGATGATCCGGATTCCTTCGGGAATGCCGAGCGCCGACTTGATCGCCCCCTCGTCGTACCACCCCATGCAGCAGGTGCCCAGGCCCAAGGCGTGGGCCGCAAGGCTGAGATGCTCGAAGGCGATAGCGGTGTCGGCGATGAAATACTCGATGCCGTTTTCCACCCCGGACTGGGCGGGATCGGCGCAGACCACGATCACGGTGGGCGCCGTCGCGATCGCCTTTTTACCCGGGTTGTCGTCGGGAAAGGCCTCCAAAAGGCTCGCCCTCCTGGCGGGATCAGAAAGCACCAGAAAACGCCAGCACTGCATGTTCTTCCAGGACGGCGCCAGCCTCGCCGCGTCGAGCAACTGTTCTATTTTTTCCGGTTCAACGGGTGTGTCCTTATATTTTCTGATGCTGCGACGGTCGCGGATGACCTGGAAAAGGTCCATGGCAGCCTCCTTTGGTATTTTTGTTTACATTGATACACCAATAACAGCGTTTTGTAAACGCTACATATTGCGCCGATACTGTCCGCCCACCTGGTAGAGCGCCCGGGTGATCTCCCCCAGGGAAGCGCTTCGTACCGTCTCCATCAGTTCGGCGAAAATGTTCCCGCCCGCTACAGCCACCTCCTGGAGCCGGGCCAGGGCCGCGGTCGCCTCCGCTCCGTGGTCGGCCTGGAAGGCCCGCAGGTTCGCGATCTGGGCATTCTTTTCCTCGGCGGTAGCGCGTGCCAGTTCCCCCGGAAGGGCGCACCCCTCCTCGTCGGCGTGCGGGTTCACGAAGGTGTTGACGCCGATGATCGGGAGTTCCCCGCTATGTTTCTTATGCTCGTAGAGCATCGATTCATCCTGGATCTTCGAGCGCTGGTACTGGGTCTCCATGGCGCCCAGCACCCCGCCGCGCCCGTCGATCCGCTCAAACTCCGCCATGACCGCCTCCTCCACCAGGTCGGTCAACTCCTCGATAATGAAGCTCCCCTGCAGCGGGTTCTCGTTCCTGGACATGCCGAGTTCCTTGGTGATGATCATCTGCACCGCCATGGCGCGCCGCACCGACGACTCGCTCGGGGTGGTGACCGCCTCGTCGTAGGCGTTGGTGTGCAGCGAGTTGCAGTTGTCCTGGAGCGCCATGAGCGCCTGCAGCGTGGTGCGGATGTCGTTGAAGTCCATCTCCTGGGCGTGCAGGGACCTTCCCGAGGTCTGGATATGGTACTTGAGCTTCTGGCTCCGCTCGGCGGCCCCGTACTTGTCCCGCATGACCACCGCCCAGATGCGCCGCGCCACCCGGCCGAGCACCGAGTACTCCGGGTCCAGGCCGTTACTGAAGAAAAAGGAGAGGTTCGCCGCGAAATCGTCGATCTGCATGCCGCGCGACAGGTAGTACTCCACGTAGGTGAAGCCGTTGGAGAGGGTGAAGGCGAGCTGGCTGATCGGGTTGGCCCCCGCCTCCGCGATGTGGTATCCGCTGATGGAAACGGAGTAGTAGTTCGTGATCCCGCTGTCGATGAAGTACTGCTGAATGTCCCCCATCATCTTCAGGGCGAACTCTGTGGAGAAGATGCAGGTGTTCTGCCCCTGGTCCTCCTTGAGGATATCCGCCTGCACCGTGCCGCGCACGCTTTGCAGGGTGCGGCTCCTGATCTCGGCGTACTCCGCCCCCGAAGGCTTCCGGGCGTTTTTCTCCTGGAACCTGTCCACCTGCTGCTCGATCGCCGCGTTGAAGAACATGGCGAGCATCATCGGCGCCGGGCCGTTGATGGTGATGGAGACGCTCGTCGACGGGGCGCAGAGGTCGAAGCCGGCGTAGAGCTTCTTCACGTCCTCCACCGTGCAGATGGAGACGCCGCTCTCCCCCACCTTGCCGTAAACGTCGGGCGGAAAGTCCGGGTCCTCGCCGTACAGGGTGACGCTGTCGAAAGCGGTAGAAAGCCTCTTGGCGCCGTCCCCCTCGCACAGGTAATGAAAGCGCCGGTTGGTCCGCTCCGGGCTCCCCTCGCCGGCGAACTGCCTTTTTGGGTCCTCCTCGACCCGCCGAAACGGGAATACCCCTGCGGTGTAGGGAAAGAAGCCCGGGAGGTTCTCCTTCATGCTCCAGTTGACGATCTCGCCCCAGTCCTCGAAATCGGGGATACAGACCCTCGGAATCCGGGTTCCCGAGAGCGTCTCCGTATAGAGGGCGGTCCGGATTTCCTTGTCACGTACCCGGGTCACCAACTCCTCCCGCCGGTAGGAACCCTTCAGCTCCGGCCACCCGGCTATGATGCGGCGCGGCTCGTCCCGCAGCGTGGCGCCGACACTGCCAAGCAGCCCGTCGACCTCCGCCGCCGCGGCCCCCCCATCCTCCAGGAGCGCCCGGGCACCGTCCAGCTGGAACAGGGTCCGCGCGATGCGCGCCTGCTCCCGGGAAGTTTTGCGATAGCTCCGCACCGTCTGGACCACCTCCCCGAGATAATGGATCCGGTCCGGCGGGATGATGTACTGCTTCAGGCTCTGCTTCTCAGAGATCTTGAGCGACGATTGCCAGCCGAGCCCGGCCTTACGGTTCAGCTGCCCGACCAGGGCGAGGTAGAGGACGTTGGTGCCGGGATCGTTGAACTGCGAGGCGATGGTGCCGAAGACCGGAATCTCCTCGTCCGGGGCCTCGAACGCCCCGCGGTTGCGGCGGTACTGCTTCCGGACGTTGCGCAGGGCATCCTCCGCCCCCCTCCGCTCGAACTTGTTGATCGCCACCACGTCGGCGAAGTCGAGCATGTCGATCTTCTCCAGCTGGGTGGGGGCGCCGAACTCGCAGGTCATGACATAGAGCGAGACGTCGCAGATTTCCACTACTCCGGCGTCCCCCTGCCCGATCCCCGAGGTCTCCACGATCACCAGGTCGAAACCGGCGGCACGCACCACGTCGATGGCGTCTGAGATGGCCGCGGAGAGCTCGCTTTTGGAGTCGCGGGTGGCGAGCGAGCGCATGTAGACCCGGTCCGTGTTGATGGAGTTCATCCGGATCCGGTCGCCCAGGAGCGCCCCTCCGGTCCGCTGCCGGGACGGGTCCACCGCCAGGATGGCGACGCTTTTATCCGGAAAATCGTTCATGAAACGGCGCACCAGCTCGTCGGTGATGGAGCTCTTTCCCGCGCCGCCGGTGCCGGTGATCCCGAGCACCGGTATCTTCCTCCCCAGGGCGCGGATCCGGTCGCGGACGCTACCGTAGCCGTCGCTATGCTCATGCACCGCATGCTCGGCGAGGGTGATGAGGGTGTTGACCGCCCTGATATCCCTCCCGGCGAGCCTGCCGATTTCCTCGTCTATGTCGCGCCCGGGTGAAAAGTCGCAGGTCTCCAGCATCAGGTTGATCATCCCCTGCAGACCCATGCGCCGGCCGTCCTCGGGGGAGAAGATCTTGCTGACCCCGAAACCCTCGATCTCGCGGATCTCCTCCGGGACGATCACGCCGCCGCCGCCGCCGAAGACCCTGATGTGGGCCGCACCCCGCTCCGCCAGGGAATCGCGGATGTACCGGAAAAAAGGGACATGCCCCCCCTGATAGCAGCTGACCGCGATCCCCTGGGCGTCCTCCTGGATGGCGGCGGTGACAATCTCGTCCACCGAGCGGTTGTGTCCGAGATGAATCACCTCGGCACCCGAGGCCTGCAGCATGCGGCGGATGATGTTGGTCGCGGCGTCGTGTCCGTCGAAGAGGCTCGTCGCCGTGACGAAACGCACCTTGTGGTTGGTCTGATATATCTGCGGCATGGCGGTATGCATGGCTGCTTCTCCTGTGGTGGTGCTGGGGTTAGCTTCGGGCCCCGGGGCCCAGCCCCCTAAGGTTGTCCAGGTCCATCCGCGCTCAAGCCGCCGTGGTCCAGGGTGAACTCCCAGGCGCACCAAAACGCGTCCGGGTGGCGCTCCGGCGGGCAGGCGATGCAGCGGGTCTGAAGCCGCGGATCGACCGTCCTTGCGAACTCGGCGTACTCGACGACGCCCACCGTCTTGCAGGGGAAATCCGGCAGTCCCCTTCTCTTTCGCGCCGACTGGACCCGGCAGTCGAGCATCCGGAAGACCACGCGCTCCTCGCTCTGCTCGATCACGTCCTGCAGGTTGAGCCTCGCATAGAGCCGGTGTTGCAGCGACTCGACCAGCGCGGGAATCCCACCGCCAGGCCGCAACCCGAGCCGTTCCATGATCCTTTTTGCCTCGATAACGGTGAAGGAGCGCCACGCCTCGATGTCCGCCTCAATGGCGACGTCGATCCCGAAGCGGCTCTCCACCGCCTGGAACCAGAGACCGTCGTGCGCCAGCCAGTTCTTGGCGTCGTTCACGATGATCCTGATCAGTTCCTCGCGGCTCATTTCGTTCAACAGTTGCACCCCGGCGTCCCCCGGTGTGGCCGGAGGGAGCGCATAACGCTGAAAATCATAACTGTCTGTCATTACCGTTCTCCATGGTGTAAATGCCTCTCCGAGTCCCAAATGCTGAAACCTTGATGCTGCAACCAGTTCCATCTCGATCGATGCATCCTCAGAAAGTCATCCGATCGGTTTGCCCGCCTCCACGGCAGGCAAACCGAGTTCTGGATAATTGCAACATCCCGGGGAAGATACCCCCTTTACCGGCCGTTTCAGTGATCGCTTGCCTTGGAGATGCCGAGCCCGGTAATCTGGCGCACCTCGACCTCGTCGAACATCTCCTCGGCCCGCTTGTTGCGAAACATGAGGGTCCCGAGAATCGCCGCCAGAAAACCGAGCGGCACGGAGACGATGCCGGGATTCTTGAGCGCGAAGATCGGCGCCTTGAGCCCCACCATGGAGGTTCCGCCATCGTTCTTGCTGAAATCGCCTCGCGCCTTCTCCAGCGCGGCCAAGTCCTTCACCGCCAGGGAAGCGCCCTCGGAAAGCTTCTTCTCCAGAGTCACCACGATCTTCCTGGCATCGTCGGCGATCTTCTGGGGATAGGTCATGACCGGGGAGATCACCACAAGAGCCAGTGCCGAAACGGTGCCGACCAGAAGCGCCGAGATGACGCCGCTCGTATTGAAGCGCCGCCAGAAAAGCGAGAGCATGATCGCCGGGAAGTTCCCCGACGCGGCGACGGCGAAGGCGAGCGCGACAAGCGCCACCACGTTTTCCTTCTCCGCCATGAGTCCCATGATGATGGCGCAGATACCTACGAAGAGCGAGGTGATGCGGGCCACCTTCACCTGGGTATGCTGGTCGGCCTTGCCGTCCATGATGATGTTCACGTAGACGTCGTGGGCGATGGCCGCCGAGGCTGCCAGCACCAGGCCGGAGACGACCGCGAGGATGGTGGCGAAGGCGACGGCGCAGATGAAGGCGAGGAACATGTCGCCGCCGATGGAACCGGCTCCGCCGCCCAGTCTCTGGGCCAGAAGGAGGGTCGCCATGTTGCCGCCTTTGTCGACCGAACTGATCAGCTGCGGGGTGAGGTAGAGAGCAGCGCCAAACCCTATCAGGTTGATCAGGAAGAAAAAGGTGCTGTTGATGAAGAGGGCGATGACGATGGACTTGCGCGCCTCCTTGGCGCTAGGAACGGTGAAGAAGCGCATCAGGATGTGGGGCAGACCCGCGGCGCCGAGCGCCCAGGCGATGCCCAGCGAGATCTGGTCCAGAGGGCTCTTCAGAAAAAGCCCCGGCTCCATGAAACGCTGACCGTAATCGAAACCCGGTTTGGGGAGCGCGTCCTTCAGCACGACCATCCGGACATGGTCCTGGATGTTCTGGCTGTTGACGATGTCGGTAAAGAAGCTGATCGGGTTCATCCCCGACTTCAGCATGACCAGAAGGGCGAGGACGACGGTCCCGGTCATCAGCAGACTCGCCTTAATGATCTGCACCCAGGTGGTCGCCTTCATCCCGCCGAAGACCACGTAGGCGACCATCAGTACGCCGACCCCGATCACGGAGACCCGGTAGGGGATGTCGAGGAGCACCTGCATCAGCTTGCCCGCGCCGACCATCTGGGCGATCAGGTAAAAAAGGGAGACCGTCACGGTCGATATGGCGGCCACGGCGCGCACCGGCTTGGGCGCGGCGCGGAAGGAAAGGATGTCTCCCAGGGTGAACTTGCCAG
>Ga0209125_1002975_pt1 | contig 12241 bp, 8 predicted proteins | sample BarGraIncub1131A_FD_184503 | JGI IMG/M metagenome (GOLD analysis project Ga0209125, IMG submission 184503) | Arctic peat soil microbial communities from Barrow, Alaska - Barrow Graham LP Incubations 11-31A (SPAdes) (version 2) | ecosystem: Environmental > Terrestrial > Soil > Wetlands > Peat... | reverse complement strand
ATATAATCTATCTACATCTTTATCTAGTGAAGGCTTAGATTTCATTAAGCCATCAGTATATGGGTGCATTGGATTTTTAAATAATTCTATTACAGGGGCTTCCTCAACAACCTTACCAGCATACATCACTACTACATATTCTGCCATTTCAGCTATAACTCCAAGGTCATGAGTAATAAGCATTATTGATGTATTAAGTTTCTTCTTTAAATCTCTCATAATATCAAGAATTTGTGCTTGAATTGTTACATCTAATGCAGTAGTTGGTTCATCTGCTATTAAAAGCTTTGGATTACAAGACACTGCCATGGCAATCATTGCTCTTTGACGCATACCCCCACTAAGTTCATGAGGATAGCAGCTAACTATTTCATCTGCTCTTGGTACCCCAACTAGCTTTAACATTTCTATTGCCTTTTTCGTAGCTTCAACTTTATTTGATTTTTGATGGAGCAGTATTACTTCTTCTATTTGGTACCCTATAGTAAATATAGGGTTTAAGGAGGTCATAGGTTCTTGAAAAATTACAGCTATATCATTGCCCCTGATTTTTCTCATTTCATGATCCTTTAGCTGCAATATGTTTTTATCTTCAAAAATAATTTCTCCCCCAACTATTTTACCTGGTGGCGACGGAATTAATCTCATTATGGACATTGCTGTAACACTTTTACCACAACCTGATTCACCAACCACCCCTATTATTTCACCTTTCCTAATATTAAAGCTAACATCATCAACTGCTTTTACAATGCCATCTTCAGTATAAAAATAGGTTTTTAGATTTTTTATTTGCACTAGATTTTTACTCATAGTATGCTTCATACTCATAGTATGCCCCCTAAACCTTTAGTTTTGGATCGATGGCATCACGAAGTCCATCTCCAAATAAATTTATACCCATTACTGTTAAGAAAATGCATATACCAGGAGGCGCCCAAATCCAAGGTTGGAATTGTAATATATATGCATTGTTAACTGCTTGAACCATTTGACCCCAAGATGGTGTGGGTGGAGTAACTCCAAGTCCTAGAAAACTCAATGCTGACTCTGTTAGAATTGCACCACCTATACCCAAAGTAGCTGAAACTATAATAGATGAAAAAGTATTTGGTAGTAGATGACTAAATATTTTTCTTCTGTCTTTAAGACCTAAAGCTTCTGCAGCCTGCATAAATTCTTGTTCCCTAAGGGATAATATTTGACCACGAACAATGCGACAAAGCCCTGGCCATCCAAGTAATCCTATAATAAACATAACTACGTACATCCTATACTCTGGTGGAACTTTTAAATCTGACATTACTGCTGCCAGCATTATAAGTAATGGCAAGCCTGGAAAACATAAAAATATATCAACAATTCTCATTATTATGCCATCCACTAATCCACCATAGAAACCTGCTATTCCGCCTAGTACACTTCCAATTAACACTTCAACTAGTACAGCTAAAATTCCTACTGAAAGAGAGATTCTACCACCATACATTACTCTTACTAAAACATCTCTTCCAATATCATCCGTGCCAAAAATATGTTTAAAAGATGGAGATGCTGATGTATTAAATAAGTCTATAGTTTCCATTTTATAAGGAGATATTAATGGGCCAATGAAAGACATAAGTACCATAAAGAAAAGTATGTACATTCCAAACATAGCTAGTTTATTCTTCTTTAATCTTTTTCTTATTATCTTCCAAGGGCTTAAAATTTCTTCTTTTTTAACATCCTTCCCATTTGGTTTTACTTCTAGTTTCATTTTACACCTCCTATTTAAGCCTTATTCTCGGATCAACTACGGCATAAGTAACATCTGCAATTAAGTTTCCAATCAAAGTTAACACTGCAAATAAGATATTTATACCCATAAGCAGTGGATAATCTCGTCCACTTACTGCATTAATTGCTATAGGTCCTATACCTGGCCACCCAAAAATGGTCTCTGTAATAAATGCTCCAGAAAACAATGCAGGAAGCCAAAATCCCAGTAGTGTAATAACAGGAATCATTCCGTTTCTAAGCGCATGTCTATATATAACCACTTTTTCCTTAAGGCCTTTAGCTCTAGCAGTTCTTATGTAATCCTGCCTTATAACCTCTAGCATACTGGATCTAGTGTATCTCATTAGGCCTGCAACGCTACCTAAAGTAAGCACAATTAATGGAAGTATCATATGACGAGCTACATCTAGCACATAGGTAAGACCTGTTGATACACTTCCTGCAGTTGTCATGCCAGTAACTGGCAATATTCTAAGATCTACAGCGAATACTTTTATGAGAAGCATTCCAAAAAAGAAAGATGGCATAGAAATGCCTATCAGAGCAAATATAGTGAAAAATCCATCAAATTTGGAGTACTGTTTAGTAGCAGAAATTACTCCGATTGGAATTGAAATTAATACACTTAGTATTAATGAAAGTATAGCTAATAAAAAAGAATTCCAGATATATGTGTTCATAACTGATCCCACTGGTTGTTTAAAGTTAGTAGATTCACCAAAATCGCCCTTAAGCACTCCACCTGCCCATAGAATATACTGCTTGTACACAGGCAAATCTAGTCCCATTTGATGTCTTAATTCTTGCTTCCTTTCTGCTGTTAATCCTTTATCCATTTTACCTGTTAATGCGTCTCCTGGAGCCAACTGCACTATTAAAAAGATTACTATAGATACCCCTATTAGAACTGGTATCATTTGCAGTAATCTTCTAGTTATATACTGCCTCATGATAATCCTCCTTTAAAACTATGCTTGGTTAGACCAAGCATAGTAAAATATATTAACATAATTAAAGTTATATTTACCTATTTAGCCTTAGGCACAATTAACTCTGCCCCTGCAATTTGTTGAGTAAACTTAATATATGGAGATAAGCTTATACCTTTAACTCTTGAACTCACAGCCCACATCTCTTTACTTTGATCTAATAAAATATATGGAACGTCATTTGTGAATATTTTTAACCACTCTTTATATAATTTAGTTCTTTCCTTTGTATCTGTTGTCTTAAGGGCATCTGCCATTAATTTTTCACTTTCTGGATTTATCCAGTTTCCTGGATTGTATCCACCTAGCTCCGCTTGTTTAACTGAAAATATTCCTGATGGATCTGGATCAATACTTAAACTCCAAGACATATTAAACATTTCGAATTTTTGCTCATCGAAAACCTTTGTGCACAAAGTGTTGAATTCCATTAATTCAGGAACAACATCTATACCTATGGCCTTCCAATTCTCTTTTACTATTGGGATTAACATTTCAACGTATTTACTTCCTTGGTAAGTCATCCAATGAATTACGAATTTTTTACCATCTTTATATCTATAGCCATCATCCTTTTTAATCCAACCTGCTTCTTCCAATAAAGCATTTGCTTTTACAGGATCGTATGCATATTTGGTTATTTCATCAGTATATGCCCAAGAAACTTGTGAAACTGGTGCATTACAAATCTCAGCATAGCCTTTATATCTAGCATCTATAAATCCTTTCCTATTTAAACCATAAGTAAGAGCCTGACGTACTTTCACATCTTTTAATCTTTCATCTTTAAGGTTTAAACCTATATATCCATATCCGTTTTGTGGATATAATTGCATATTTACGAATCCTGCAGTTTTAAGCATTTGAATATTTTCTGGTGACGTTGCAACTCTATCAATATCTACTTCACCAGCTGATAATGATTGTATCATAGTCTGAGAATTAGTAACTTTTAGTATTAACTTATTAATTTTTGCCTCGCCCTTCCAATAAGTAGGGTTTTTGTCAAAGTCAGCTTCTTGGCCTGCCTTATATGCTTTGAAAAGATATGGACCACTGCCCATTGGTTTTAAGAATAATTCTTTTAATTTGGCTACATTACCCTTTTCAAAAGTGTAATTACTCTTACACATAATTCCGTAACCAAAGTCAGAACTTAAAGCTGGTGCTTTAACGTCTGTTAAAGTAAAGGAAATTGTATAATCATCTATAACCTTTATTCCTGTCACAGTTTTAGCATCGCCTTTGTTGTATTCCTTATATCCAACTAATTTATCTACTGCGTCGGTTCTCGATCCATCATACTTCGGGTCACAAATAGCTGTATAAGTAAATTCAACATCTTTCGCAGTTAATTCTTCTCCATTACTAAACTTAATGCCCTTATTTAAAGTGAATGTATAGGTTTTATTATCCTCTGAAATCGCCCATTTCTTAGCTACAAGCCCTATAGGATTCCCTTGAACATCATTTGACATTAACCCCTCAAACACTAAGTCAGTAACATAGCTATCATCTACTGAACTTGAATAAATAGGATTAAATTTTCCTTCTGGTGCAGTAAACCCAATAATTATAGTATCTTTTCTGTTTTCCGCAGTTTGTGGCAATTTTTCTGGACTTACTGCAGCCATAACTTCTGATGCTTTTAAATCCTTTCCTGCTCCTCCCAAACCACTTTTACCACAACCAGAAAATAATAGGGTCATTGACATAGCTAAACTTAAAAATATAGTAACTTTCTTTTTCAATTGATTTTCCCCCTTTTATTTTTAAATACTATATTTTGCTACCTATATAATTATATGGTTAGCAATTGTTTAAATGTTATATTAATAAATTTATATAAATTATAATATATTTGTTATATATTGGCAATACATATTCTTCGACTTCTATTTCTCTTTACCTTTTCATTTTTTTGCAATATAATAATTGTTTTTGCAATATTCAGTCTTAATTTTATATAACTACTAAACCTTTTAATATAAGAAATTAGCTTTCTAATATTTACATCAGATTTCTTTCTTTTACTTATCTGCAACCAAAGTGTTAGAACATCACCCCAAGTAAAGGGTTCATTGATGCACAATAATATAAAAAAGACTCACAATTATTTAAAAAATTGTGAGTCTTTTAGGAATATATTCTTATTCTCATATTTTTTTATTTTTCTAAAATTTAAACCTTACATGAATTTTAAAAATAACCTACTACTTTAAGGTACTATATATTTAATTACAGTGCCTTGTTTAATTTTTTTCCCCTTTGCATCTTGTACACTATCATTTACTACTAAATAATAAGTATGTCCTTTTTCTAGTTGTTCATTAGGTGTTACTATCACTGTATTATTATTTATGCCTAACTTTATTGGAATTCTTTTTCCAGTAGCCTCAGCCATAAGTTCAATTCCTTGTGACTTTATACTGTCAAAATTTATAGGCATATTGAAATTAATGGTAAAATGTTTATCTACATCTATGTCTTTTTTTAAATCACTTAATACTTTATAATTAGAAAAGCCCTGAAGAATATTACTACTTAACTCTTCACTGGTGATTTTTTCCCAGCCTACATTAGTTCCACGGTAAGCGTTATTTTGTGAACATTTACTTAGTATGTAAGTAAATGTAGTCCAATATTCCTCACTTCTAGCCATTGTAAGGTCAATAAAAAACTCTTTACCATCTAGATCAACTCTCATATATCCGCTTTTGTCTTTAGGCACACTTGTACCACTAAGAAGTAAGTTTGCTACCTTCAATGAATCAACTACATCATCCGCTACTTCAAAATCTGGAGATATTCCAATCTTATGAATTATATTACCCAGTGGAGAATAAAATTTTTCCACAGTAAGCTTAAGATAGCTACCATCAGACAACGGAAACATCTGCTGAGCAACTCCTTTTCCATAGGTTGTTGTACCTACAAACAAAGCCTTGTCATAATCCTTAACAGCCGCTGCTAATATCTCCGATGCACTAGCGGAATATTCATTTGTCAAAAAAATTATTGGCTTGTCTATAAGTTTATCATGGGCTACTGCTTTAAACTTATATTGTACTGAATTCTTATCTTCTATAATAATTGCCGGTTCATTCCCAATAAAATGGCCTGCTATATCTAGTGCCGTGCCCATATATCCACCGCCATTATATCTGAGGTCTATAATGTAACTGTTAGCTCCCAAATCATTCATTTTAGTTAAGGCTGCCGAAAACAAATCACCAGTATCCTCGCCAAAAGACACAATAGTTATATACGCTACCTTACCTGCTAGCATTTTGCTTTCTACTGTTGGTGACTTTATTTCTCTACGCTCAATATTAAAATTAAGTACCTCTGTGCCCCTGTGCACTACTAACTTCACATAAGTACCCGCTTCACCCTTTATATATTTTATTGCTTCCTCAGTAGATGTAATTCCAACTAAACTGTTGTTATCTGCTTGTACAATAATATCTCCCGCCACAAGTCCTGCATCTATAGCCGGAGAATTTTCAATAACCCTAGACACTCTTATTCCTTCTGGAACCAGATCAATTCCAATACCTATTCCACTAAATGTATTGTTTATGCTACCTGTAAATTCTGAATACTCCTTTTTTGTAAAATAATCAGAATAGGGATCATCAAGTCTCTTAACCATTTCAGTTAGATCTGGTGCATTTAATACGTAATCTGATACTGTATTTACATAATTGCTTTTTATAATATCTTTGCCTTCTTGGAGTACAGTAGTCTGGGCTAATACTTTTGCATATATAGGATTTAAAAATAATAGTATTAAGAAAATGCTTAATACCTTTTGAAACTTATTAATACTTATAAACGATTGCTTTTTCATACCCTATCTCCCATCAAATAATAATTTTACCTTTGTTTTGTTACAACTGAATTAAGTTTGGTGCTGTAATATTAATTGTCTTTATAATCCATTAAATAGTTATAAATCTATAATACTACAATTAATTACAGGTCGTAAACATAAAAATGAAAAATATACTTTATTTATATTTATAGAGACACTAAAAAGAGAACTATTTCTAGTTCCCTTTAATATTTAACTTTTCCTATAAAATTTTTGCTAAAAATTCTTTTGTTCGCTGATTAGTAGGGTTATTAAAAACTTCCTCAGGAGTTCCATCTTCAACAATATATCCATCGTCCATAAATAGCACTCTACTTCCTACTTCTTTAGCAAATCCCATTTCATGTGTTACAACTACCATAGTCATTCCATCTATGGCTAGTCCCTTCATAACTTCAAGCACTTCCCCCACCATTTCTGGATCTAGAGAAGAGGTTGGCTCATCAAATAGCATTACATCTGGCTTCATAGCAAGAGCTCTAATAATTGCTATTCTTTGTTTTTGCCCTCCTGATAATTGGGCTGGGTAACTACTAGCCTTATCCTGGAGTCCAACTTTTTCAAGCAGTTCAAAAGCTAATTTTTCTGCACTTTGTTTTGAAAGTTTTTTGACCTTTATAGGTGAAAAAGCTATGTTATCTAGTATTGTCATATGCGGAAAGAGATTAAACCCCTGAAAAACCATACCCATCTTTTGTCTTTGAAGATCAATATTATTATGTTTACTTATTATTGAAACCTCTTGAAAATATATTTCACCAGAAGTTGGCTGTTCAAGCAAATTTAAGCATCTTAAAAAAGTACTTTTCCCTGAACCACTCGGCCCAATAACTACCACAACTTCTCCTTTTTCTACATGTATATCAATCCCTTTAAGCACTTGCAATTTCCCAAAATTTTTCTTTAAGTTACAAACCTTAATCACTAATCTTCATCCTCTCTTCGACACGTTTCATGAATTTAGAAAGCGTAAACGTCATAACAAAATACATAAAAGCTGAAACTAGTAATGGTTCAAAAGGCTTGAATATATTTCCTCTTACCGTATCTGCATTATAAGACAACTCATGAATTCCTATTATCGAAACTATAGAAGATTCCTTAATAATTACTATAAATTCATTCCCTAATATAGGTATTATAGTCTTAACTGCTTGCGGAATTATAATATAAAACATAGCCATTTTATAGGACATGCCTAGTGACCTAGCTGCTTCCATTTGTCCCTTATCAATAGAATTTATTCCACCACGAATAATTTCCGCTACATATGCAGAACTATTTACAGAAAGTGCAATAATACCCGCTACCATATCTGGTAATTGAACTCCAGCATATGGCAAACCATAAAAAACAAGATATAACTGCACCAAAACTGGTGTCCCTCTAATAACCTCAACATATGCTGATGCTATCATATTTAAAATCATACTTTTGGATATTTTCATTAGTGCAAAAATAGTCCCACCAATAACACCTAAAAGCACAGAAAAAAATGCAATTATTAACGTAAACTTAGCACCATTTATAAAAAACATGTAGTATTCACTCAAAAATGAAAAATTCATATAAACCTCTTCTCCTATAATTCAAAAATATTACTTTATCTTAGTTATTTATTTAAGATTCTTTATTCGGAAGTTTTACTAGCATCTGCAACGAACTTATCAATAGCTTTAGCCTTGATTAATCTATCAATAGTGGCATTTACGGAAGTTACCAGATCTTCATTGCCTTTTTTTACAGCTATTGCTGAACCAGATTCCTCACTATCGATCTTTACTTTTGATATTATTAAGGTTGGATTTTGCTGAATGTATGAATTTGCAACTGGTGATTCAACAATTACCGCATCCACCTTTTTAGTCTTTAAAGACAGTATAAGATCCGATATTTTTCCTAGAGGCTTTATTTCTGACCCTGCAAGCAATTTTTTTGCTAATTGCTCTTGTGTAGCACCCATTTGAACTCCTACTTTCTTACTCTTTAAATCTGCTAAAGACTTAATCGTTCCCTCGTCTTCTGCCCTTATAACAACGCATTGTACCGCTGTATAATAGATTTTAGAAAAATCTACATTCTTTTTTCTTTCTTCTGTTGGATTCATACCTGCCCCAACAAAATCAATATTTCCTGTTTGCAATGCTGCAAGTAGGCCATCAAACTTCATATCCTTTATTTCAAGCTTCACTCCTAAGTCCTTTGCTATTTCTTCTGCTATGTTTATATCAAAACCCACAATTGTGTCTTTGCCATCAATTGATTTATGAAATTCATAGGGTGGATAATCTGCACTTGTACCAATTACTATTTTCCCCTTTTCTTTAATCTTGTCCATCTTTGAATCGCCCGCTGATTTTTTTCCTTGTGAGCATGCAGATAAACTAAATGCTATTATAATTGTTATTATTATACTAATTATCTTTTTATTATTAATGTTCTTCATATTCTACTCCCCCTTATTATTTTTCATCCTCTATAATAATACATTATATTGCATAAATATGCAATGCATTTTTTGAACATTTATAAATTATTTATTACAATATTCCACCATTTCTTTGCAATTTAACCATTTCAAACTATTTAAACTTAGATTATGTTGATTTTTTATTCATTTGAATCGTGTATATTCGTGTATATACTGCATAAAAAAAAACCGCCTTTCGGCGATAATTTACTGTATTTATGAATAATTTTATTTTTTATCCCTAGTTAATAGCGGATTATTAATTTTTCTTTGTTTAGCCAAACTAATTTGGTATTCTATCAATTTGTTTTGCAAATCAATTATTTTGTACTTAGAAGATTGGAGCTTAAATCTCATATCTTTATTTTCTACTTTCATTTTTCTATTTTCTTCAATACACACTTTTGTAGATTCCTTCATTGCTTCTAATTCTTGCCCAACCCTTATATTTTCTAGCTCTAAGGTTTTTACATACTCACCGTTTTCTATATTTTTGTATTTATTAAGTAGTTCTTGGTTATATGCTTCCATATGATTTAATTGCTTTTTAAAATCTTCTAATTGCACAATGGATTCTTTATCATGTATTTCTAAAGATTCGCTTTTATTTGAAAGTTCATTGCAAATTGAACGACTTTTAAACATATCATCACCTAAATTTAAAGCAGTCAAAATAGCCGCTGAGGAAGTGCTAAGCTTTTCATTGTTACCCATTATATTTTTTATTTTTTTATCAACATAACTAGCAACCATATGTAAATATTCTTCTTTTTCATTGCCTTTTAAATTATATTCATTACCATTTATCTTTATCGTTACAACATTCATCCATAACACCCTCTTTGACAGATTAGTTATAACTATTATACCACAATATAGGCTTTAATAAAAACAATATTTTCAAACTACTTCACCAATTATTTCTTTATTATTCCAGAATCAATAATAAAACCCCCTTATTTATAAGGGAGTTTTAATTTAAATTTTTTATCTAAGTTCTGCACCTAAATTATGCTCTAAAGACCTTAATATTTTTTCGTGCACCTTATTTACTTCTTCATCCGTCAAAGTCTTATCTTCACGTCTATACACAATAGCGTAGGCTATGCTTTTTTTACCTTCAGCTATTTGTTTGCCTTTATACACATCAAACAACTTAGTACTTTCTAAAATGTTTCCACCTTGTTTTACAATTACATCTTCAATATCCTGTACTAGAACTTCCTCGTCAACTATAAGTGCGATATCCCTTGTTACAGCAGGAAATTTTGGTAGTGCACTATATTTCTTATTTAAGTCAGCATATTTATATAGTATATCTAAGTTTAATTCTGCAATATAACATCTTTGTTCCACTTCATAGTTATCTAAAACACTCGGATGAATTTCTCCGACCACGCCTATAAGTTCTCTTTTCACATATAAATTTGAGGTCTTTCCAGGGTGATAAGTTGGATTTTCACTTTCTCTTTTGAATGAGATATTTTTCATTCCTAAACTATCTATTACATTTTCCACTACACCTTTTAAATCCAAATAATCAACATTTCCATACATTCCTATAGTTAATATATTTCTCTCTTCTGGGAGCATCGTAGAATCTTCATTCGGTATATAAACTTTTCCTATTTCGAATAATCTAGCTTCTTCATTATTTCTTGAATAATTTCGACCTAAGCATTCCATCATAGACGCTATGGTTGTGGTTCTCATTATACTAAAATCTTCTCCTAGAGGATTTTTTATAGTAACTACTTTTCTAAGCTGGCTATCTTCTGGAACTAAAATTTTATTAAATATTTTAGGACTTACAAAGGAATAGCTTATAGATTGATTTAATGCACTGCTAATTAAAGAAAGTATCACCTTATCTTCTAATTTTTGCTTTTCGCTTTTTCCACTTTTCAAAGTTCTACAATTAGGTATAGTAGATGGTATATTGTCATAACCATATATTCTAGCTACTTCTTCTGCTACATCTTCTCTTATGTTTATATCACCCCTGAAAGTAGGTACCTGTATAATTAGTAAATCGCCATTTATTTGCGTAGCGAGTTCTAATCTATCTAAATACATTTTCATATTCCCTTTTGATATATCAGTACCTAAAAAGTTATTAACCCAATTGGTATCTACTTCTAACGTATGAGGTTTTAGAACTTTCGGATATACATCTATACATCCTTCCATTATTTCCCCTGCACCTAATTCTTGTATTAAATGACAAGCTCTATCCATAGCCATTTGAACCATATTAGGATCTAAATCTTTTTCATATCTTGAAGATGCATCAGTTCTCAGTGATAATTTTTTAGAAGCGAGTCTTATATTTAGTCCATCAAAGTTTGCACTCTCAAATATTATACTTGAGGTGTCTTGTTTAATTTCCGAATTTAAGCCTCCCATTATACCTGCAAGGGCTATAGCTCTGTCTCCATCTTTTATATTTAATATACTTTTGTCTATTTCTCTTTCTACTTCATCCAAGGTGGTAAACTTCTCTCCGTTATTAGCCCTTTCAATGACTATGTTATTAGTTTTAATTTGCCTTGCATCAAAAGCGTGCATAGGTTGACCGATCTCTAGCATAACAAAATTTGTAATATCCACTATGTTATTTATGGGTCTAAGTTCTGCTTCTAAAAGCCTTTCCTGCATCCATTGTGGAGACGGTTCTATTTTTATATTTTTTATACCCTTTAACATGTATCTTCTGCAAAGTTCGTCTTTAATATTAACTTTATAAATATCTTCCACATTCTCATTTGCGCTAGCTTTATAGTCAAGGGCTGGTTCTCTATATTTTGTAGCTAATGTTGCAGCTGTTTCTCTAGCTATGCCTAAAACGCTAAGACAATCCGGTCTATTTGAGGTTATCTCAAAATCTATTACTGCACTTTGAAGCTTCAAAACTTCTTTTATGTCTTTTCCTATGGCAGTGTTCGCAGGCAGTATCATTAGACCATGAACAGGTTCATCCCCCGCAATTCCAAGTTCTTCCTCAGAGCAGAACATACCATTTGAAAGTATACCACGAAGTTTCCCTTTTTTTATTTTTAATCCTCCATGCAAACTTGATCCATGAAGTGCTACTGGTATAATATCCTGCTCCTTCATATTAGT
>Ga0209125_1002972_pt1 | contig 12259 bp, 8 predicted proteins | sample BarGraIncub1131A_FD_184503 | JGI IMG/M metagenome (GOLD analysis project Ga0209125, IMG submission 184503) | Arctic peat soil microbial communities from Barrow, Alaska - Barrow Graham LP Incubations 11-31A (SPAdes) (version 2) | ecosystem: Environmental > Terrestrial > Soil > Wetlands > Peat... | reverse complement strand
GGGCGCCGGCTCGTGGTCGCCCAGGTTGAAGACCAGCCGCTGCTGCTGCTGACGCTGCTGCTCCACCTCGATACGCTCCGCCTCCTCCTCCCGGGCCACCTGCACCCAGAAGATCTTCTCCACAACCTCTTCCCGGGTCCGCACCATCATATCCATGAAGAGCTGGTAGGCTTCCCTCTTGTACTCCTGTTTCGGGTCCTTCTGGCCGTAGCCGCGCAGGCCGATCCCTTCCTTCAGGTGGTCGATGGAAAGGAGGTGGTCCTTCCACTGGGTGTCAATCACCTGCAGCATGATCACCTTGATCAGGTGATCCATCAGCTCTTCGCCCAGTTCGGAGAGCTTCTGGGCGAAGCGCTGACGCCCTCCCCCCCTCAGCAGGTCGTCGAAGTTGACCGGGGTGAGCCGCTCTATCGTTTCGGCCGGGAGTTCCAGATTGTAGCCGAACATCTTGAAAACCGTTTCCTCGATCCCCTTCCAGTCCCAGTCACGGGGCGCGACCTTGTCGATGGCGTAGGTCGCCACCAGGTCCGACACGGTGTCGTCCAACAAGCCGAGAAAGCTCTCCCGGATCTCGTTGCCGGCCAGGATCTCCTTGCGCTGGGTGTAGATCACCTCGCGCTGCTTGTTCATGACGTCGTCGTACTCGATCAGATGCTTGCGGATTTCGAAGTTGTGCGCCTCGACCTTCTTCTGGGCGTTCTCTATCGCGCGGGTGATGAGACCGTGGGTGATCGCCTCCCCCTCCTCGATGCCGAGTTTATCCATGATCATGGAGACCCGCTCCGAGCCGAAGATCCTCAGCAGATCGTCCTGCAGCGAGAGGTAGAAGCGGGAGGAACCTGGGTCACCCTGACGACCGGAACGGCCGCGCAGCTGGTTGTCGATGCGGCGCGACTCGTGACGCTCGGTGCCGAGGATATGGAGACCGCCAAGCGTGACCACCTCGTCGTGCTCGGCCGCGCAGACTGGCTTGTACTTGGCGACCAGCGCATCGAACAGTTTCTGGTACTCCGCGAGCACCAGTTCCTGCAGCTCGTCGTAGTCGCGCTCGTCGTTCTGGTTCAGGTACGAAACGACCACCGGCGCGATTTCGCTGAAATCCTGCTCGATCGCCTGGATCAGCTCCTTTTCCGGGGTGTCAGCGTCGCTTAGACCTTCGAACGCCTCGATGAAGGCCTCGGTCTTCGATTCGGGGCTCCCGCCGAATTCTTGCCTGGCGAGGCCGTCGGGATTTCCGCCCAAAAGGATGTCGGTACCGCGCCCCGCCATGTTGGTGGCGATAGTGACCATCCCCTTGCGGCCGGCCTGGGCCACGATCTCCGCCTCGCGCTCGTGCTGCTTGGCGTTCAGCACGAAGTGCGGAATTCCCTTGCGCTTCAGAAGTTCCGAGAGTTCCTCGGACTTCTCGATGGAGATGGTGCCGACCAGGATCGGCTGCCCCTTGGCGTTCAGCTCCTTGATCTCCTCGATGACGGCGTTGAACTTCTCCGCCTCGGTCTTGTAGATCACGTCCGGGAAGTCGGGGCGCAACAGCACCCGGTTGGTCGGGATCACGAGGACATCCAGCTTGTAGATCTTGTGGAACTCCACCGCCTCGGTGTCCGCCGTGCCGGTCATGCCGGAGAGGGTGGCGTACATCCTGAAGTAGTTCTGGAAGGTGATGGTGGCGAGGGTCTGGTTCTCGTTCTCGATCTTCACCCCCTCCTTCGCCTCGATCGCCTGGTGCAGCCCGTCGGACCAGCGCCTGCCCGGCATGAGCCTGCCGGTGAACTCGTCGACGATGAGCACCTCGTTGTCCCTCACCACGTAGTCCACGTCCCGCTTGAACAGGGCGTGGGCGCGCAGCCCCTGCTGGGTGTGGTGCAGGAACTCCATGTTGCGGGGGTCGTAGAGGTTGTCCACCTTGAGGAGCTTCTCCACCTTCAGCACCCCCTCCTCGGTGAGGGTCGCCGACTTGGACTTCTCGTCCACGGTGAAATCGCCGGTGTAGGTCTTCCGCTTGCCGGAAAGGGTGTTCGCCTCCACCTCGATCACCTCGCCCTTCTTGAGCAGCGGGATGATGCGGTCGATGATGTAATACTTGTCCGTGGAGTCCTCGGTGGGCCCCGAGATGATGAGCGGTGTCCTCGCCTCGTCGATCAGGATGGAGTCCACCTCGTCCACCACGGCGAAGTTGAAGGGGCGCTGCACGTAGTCGGCCAGGTCGAACTTCATGTTGTCCCTGAGGTAGTCGAAGCCGAACTCGTTGTTGGTGCCGTAGGTGATGTCGGATGCGTACGCCTCGCGGCGCTCGTCGTCGTCCAGGCCGTGCACGATCACGCCGACGGAAAGGCCGAGGAACTTGTGGATGCGCCCCATCCAGTCCGAGTCGCGCTTAGCCAGGTAGTCGTTCACCGTGACCACGTGCACCCCCTTGCCGGAGAGGCCGTTCAGGTAGGAGGGGAGCGTCGCGACCAGGGTCTTCCCCTCGCCGGTCTTCATCTCGGCGATCTTTCCGGAATGCAGCACCATGCCGCCGATCAGCTGCACGTCGAAATGGCGCATGCCGAGCACCCTCTTGCCCGCCTCGCGGCAGACCGCGAACGCTTCCGGCAGCAGGGCGTCGAGGCTCTCGCCCCCGGCGTAACGCTCCTTGAAATCGGAGGTCTTCCCCCTGAGCGCCGCGTCGGAGAGTTTCGCCATCTCGGGTTCCATCAAGTTTATGCGCTCCACGACCGGCCAGAGCCGCTTCAGTTCCCGCTCGTTCTTGCTTCCGACAAACTTCTTTATAAGCGCGCCAAACATCTATACTATCTCCTTAGCCTTTTTAATAAGGGACGTGAAAACAGTGTAAGGTACCACAGGTGTGAGAAACGCTCAACAGAAAAGGCGCCGCGACCGGTTACCGCGCCCTATTGCCGCCCGCCCGCGGCGATTATCCATCCCGCCGTCACCCCTTGGCCTTGCAATAATCGGGTCCCCTCCCTATAATGCGGCAACTAGAGGAGAGATACGTGCCCGCCACCACACCGTTTTCCGAAGCCCTTATCGAAAGCCACCTGCTGGTGGATGTCCGGACCCCGCTGGAATACGCGGAGGATCATATTCCCGGAGCGATCAATGTCCCGCTCCTCGACAACGAGCAGCGGGTGGAGATCGGCACCCTCTACAAGCAGCAGGGGCCGCACACGGCGAGGATGCGCGGGCTGGAATTGACGGCGCACAGCTTTCCCAGCATGGTCGGGACCATCGCGGCGCAGGCCGCGGGGAGACCGATCCTCGTCTACTGCTGGCGTGGGGGGTTGAGGAGCAAGACGGTCACCTCCATCCTGGAACTCACCGGCCACCAGGCGGAGCAGCTCGTCGGCGGCTACAAGAGTTTTCGAAATCACGTCATCGGCTGCTTCCAAACCTTCACCCCGGCGCTCCCGCTGGTCGTGCTGCACGGCATGACCGGAATCGGAAAAACCACCCTCCTTCTGAACCTCAAGGAGAAGGGACGCTCCGTCATCGACCTGGAGGGGCTCGCCAGCCACCGGGGCTCCGCCTTCGGGCAACTCGGAATCTGCCAGTCGCTGACCCAGAAGCGGTTCGAGACCCTGCTCTGGGATGCACTCAGAAAGGCCCCGGCCGGGCTTCCCATCATCGTGGAGGGGGAGAGCGAGCGGATCGGGAGGGTGTCGCTGCCGGGAGAGTTCTACCGGAGAATGACGGAGGGGGTCAGGATCTGGTGCTTCGCGGGGCTTGCCACCCGGGTGGCAAGGCTGATAGCGGAGTACGGCCTCCCCGCCTACAAGGCGGACATGGCGGACGCCCTGCAGCGGATCCGGAAGAAGCTGGGAGGCGCCAGATGCGACGAGCTCGCCGGCCATCTGGAGCGCTGGGAACTGGCGCCTTTCATGGAGGGTCTGGTCTGCGATTACTACGACAAGGTCTACTACAAGAACAAGGACTGGGAGGGGGACTTGAACCTCTGCATGGAGGATTTCGAGGCGGCGGCGCTAGCACTTGGCGACTTCCTGGACCAGCGCCAAGGCGAGGCGCCTACCGCCGCCTGACCCGATACTTGGCCACCAGTTCAACCGGATGGTAGGAGAGTTTCGCCTGCCGAAGGGAGAGCTCCCCGAGATCCTGCTCGCGGTTCACATAGCGGCAGTCGGTGAAGAGCAGCCGGCAGAATTCCCGGTCCAGCAGCTGGTAGAGACCCTCCATGAAAAGGTCGCCCTTCTCGAAGTGGCAAACCGCCGTGGTCCGGTTCAACCGCTCGCCAAGGGCAAACCCCTTCACCTCCCCCTCAACCAGCAGCACCACCCCGGAAAGCCCGAGCTCGTCAGAGAGCCTGAGCGCCTCCGCCGCTCCCTCGACCTCCCCACCCAGCGTGCTCGGCCCCATGGCAACCCGGACGCGGCGCCACTCCTCGAGAAGTTTCAGCGCCCCCTCCAGGTGCCCAGGTCCATACGGCTCCACGGCATGGCGGTGCCGCACCGTGAAGTAGTTCACCCGATTCTTTTTCTTGTGGTAGCTCGCCCCGCTCAACAGGGCCATCTCCTCCCTCAGGTGAAGGTAATCGAAGTTATCCCGGTCCGGGACGGCTTGCACCCCCTCGGCATCAAGAAAGCGCGCGAGGAACGGGTCGTCCGCGCCGTAGAGCGTAAGCCCGGCGTCGAGGAGCGACCGGGCAGCCGCGCCGATATCCCCCGAGAAGGGGGGGAGGAAATAGGGGGCGCCGTCCCAGCCCCGAGCCAGGGCGACGGTCGCGTCTCCGACCAGGGTGAGCCGATAGTCGTGCACGCGTCGGAACAGGAACAGGTTTGCGAAGCTAAGCTCCGAGACGCGGGGCTGCAGTTCCAGGAAGAGCCGGTCCAGCAACGGCTTGTCCTCAAGCAGGATCCCCCTCGACTCGGGGTAACGCGGAATTTCCATAACCTGCTCCCTATATTTATAATTACCGAGAATGACACGCCGGCGGCGTCAAGCGCGTCCCGGTGCGCGGCAGGCACCGGTTTGAGAGTAACAGTTTTCGCTGAAACTGAGAAAATAAAAATCCTTCCATGGGCCGCGTCAAAGACAATCCGCCGGGGAACTCGTGACTTTTTCGCAGAAATGCGAAAAAAGTCTGGCGTTTTTCCCAGCGTATACGCTATTATCGCGTTCACGCCCTACCGCCTTTGGGAAAATCCGTTTCTGGCAAGGCAGCCTGAAACACCCCAATAGCCGTGTAAAGCCTGACTCACAAAACCTTCCCACCCGCCGCGCGACTTTGCGTCTTTACCTTGAGACTGTTTTTTTAATCCTGGAAGGTACTCGTGCACAGCTATCTCTTCAGCTACATCAACAACCTGAAACTGCGCTGGAAGATGGTCGCCCTGGTACTGCCGCTCGTCATCATACCGATCTTCATCGTGGGCGGCGTGATCGGCTACATCTCCACCAAGCAGGCCTACCTCGGCATCACCCAGACCAGCAAGGACGACCTGGAACACATGACGGGCTTCACCATGGACCTGCTCAACTCCCACTACCAGCAGTTCCAGGTCTACAAGGAGGACAAGGAAAAGACCTTCAACAAGGAGTTGGCGACCCTCACCGACCTCGCCTTCAACGTGGTGCGCTCGCAGCAGCGCCAGGTCCAAAGCGGCCGGATCGACCGGGCGACCGCCATGCGGGAGGCGCACAACGCCCTCAGCCGCGTGAACGTCGGGGATACCGGCTACATCTACGCCATGACCAGCAAGGGGGAGCTGAAGGTGCACCTGGCCCAGGAGGGGACCAACGTCATCAACAGTCAGGACGAGAAAGGGCGCTACTTCATCAGGGAGATGTGCGAGAAGGCGGTCCGTTCCAGGCCGGGCGAGGTGCTCTACATCGTCTACCCCTGGAAGAACGCCGCGCTGGGAGACAAGGTGCAGCGCAAGAAGGTGGTCGCCTACCGCTATTTCAAGGAGTGGGACTGGATCATAGCCGCCGGCGGCTATCTGGAGGAGACCTACGAGGACGTGGACTTCGAGCGCCGCTCCTTCGCGGCGCTCAAGGAGAAGATAAAGAGCAAACTGGTGGGAAAGACCGGCTACGTTTTCTGCCTGGACAGCGCCGGGAACTTCATCATCCACCCGACCGGAGAGGGGAAGAACTTCCTGAACGCCACCGACTTCAACGGCTCGCACTTCATCCGGGAGATGTGCCAGCTGAAAAGCGGCTGGATCCGCTACCCATGGAAAAACGCGGGCGACCCGGTCCCCCGGATGAAGATCGTCCGCTACGAATACTTCAAGCCGTGGAACTGGATCGTCGCCGTCGGTTCCTACGAGGACGAATTCTACCAGGAGGCGAACGCCATCAAGGGCCGCATCATGGAGAGCATGGTCGTGCTCACCATCCTGGTCGCCGTGATCGCGGTGATCCTGGTTTTCCTCGCGGCGCGGGTGATGACCGACCCCATCAACCAGATGATGACCGTCATCAGAAAGGTGAAACAGGGGCGCCTCGACGAGCGCATCGAGGTGGTGACCAACGACGAGCTGGGCGAGCTCGCCACCGCCTTCAACCGGATGACCACGATCATCAAGCACAACAAGGAGTTGGAGGCGAGCCTGGCGCAACAGGGGAAAATGGCGTCGCTTGGCGTGCTTTCCTCGGGGGTGGCCCACGAGATCAACAACCCGCTCGGCGTGATCCTCGGCTACGCCGGGTACCTCGAGGGGAAGCTCGCCCCCGACGATCCTAACTACAAGTACATCCACGAGATCAAGCGCGAGAGCAAGCGCTGCAAGAAGATCGTCCAGGACCTGCTGAGCTACGCCAGGACCCCGCAGCCGGCCCTCGAGGAGACGGACCTCAACCAGCTGCTGGATCAGATCGTCGATTTCGCGGCGAACCACACCGACATGCACCACGTGACGGTCCTGAAGGAATTCGACCCGACCCTCCCGGCCATCATGGTGGACGGCGACCAGCTGCGCCAGGTGGCGATAAACCTGATCCTGAACGCGGGTGCCGCCATGCAGAAGGGTGGCAGGCTGGTCGTTTCCACCGGGTTTGGCGTCGAGGGATGCGTGAGCCTCAAGTTCAGCGACAACGGCGGCGGCATCCCGCAGGAGCATATGGAGAAGATCTTCGAGCCGTTCTTCACCACCCGCGTCAAGGGGACCGGCCTTGGTCTCGCCATCACCAGACAGATCGTCGAACAGCACCACGGCAAGATCAGCATCGAGAGCGAGACCGGGCAAGGGACCACCGTCGAGGTGCGGCTCCCGGTGAACAGGGACGAGTACTGCTGAATGACATCGCCCGGGCGCCTGAAGGTCCCGGGAATCGAGGGGTAACGAGTGACTGTCAAGAAAAGGGTGATGGTAATAGATAACGAGGAGGGACTCTGCCGCATGATGGAGGCGGTCCTCACCGACAACGGTTACGCGGTGACCGCGTTCACCCGGTCGTTCGAGGCCGTGGAGAGCTTCCAGGCGGGGCAGTGGGACCTCCTGGTCACCGACATCAAGATGCCCGGCATGGACGGCTTGGAACTGCTGCAGAAGGTGAAGCAGAAGGATCCCTGCATCCCCGTCATCATGGTCACCGCCTACGCCACCGTGGAGATGTCCATACAGGCCCTCAGGAAAGGGGCCTACGACATGCTCACCAAGCCGTTCGAGCCCGAGGAGCTGCTCTACCGGGTAAAAAACGCCCTGCAGCACACCCAGCTCATGGAGGAAAACCGCGAACTCCGGGAGGAGTTGGTCGGCAGGTTCCACTTCGGCAACATCATCGGCGCCTCCCAAGGGCTGAAGGAGCTCCTGGAGCGGGTCGAAAAGGTGGCGGTGCGCGACACCTCCGTCCTCATCACTGGCGAGTCCGGGACCGGCAAGGAGCTGATCGCCCAGGCCATACATTACAACTCGCCGCGCAAGGAAAAGAAATTCGTCGCTATAAACTGCGGCGCCCTCCCCGCCTCGCTGCTGGAGAGCGAGCTGTTCGGCTACCGGAAGGGTGCCTTCACCGGAGCGGCGGAAAACCGCCGCGGACTGCTCGAGACGGCCGACGGAGGGACCCTCTTCCTGGACGAGGTGGGGAACCTGCCGATGACCGTGCAAAAGACCCTTCTGCGCTTTCTCCAGGAGCAGGAGTTCAACAGGCTCGGCGACCCGACCCCCACCAAGGTGGACGTGCGGGTCATTTCGGCCACCAATACGGACATGAAGAGCGCGATCAAGGGGGGGGAATTCCGCGAGGACCTCTTCTACCGCCTGAACGTGGTCAACCTCCACCTCCCGCCCTTGAGGGAGCGCAGGGACGACATCCCGCTGCTGGCGGCGCATTTCATTGGCCTTCAGAACAGCAAGTTCGCCACCCGGATCAAGGGGCTGGCGCCCGATGCGCTGGAGGCCGCGCTGGAGTTCGCCTGGCCCGGGAACATCCGCCAATTGCGCAACGTGATCGAGGCCTCCCTCGCCATGGAAGGGAGCGACTACATCACCCTGCCGGTGCTCTCTCAGTTCATCGAGGTTCCCCCCGCCGAACCGGGGGGGGATAGCGTCGCCGACGAGGGAGAGTACACCAAGGCACTCACCCGCTTCGAAACGGAGTACATCAGGGGGCTCTTGAGAAAAAACCTCGGCAACGTGGAGGCCACGGCCAAGGAGGCCGGCACCAACATGGCAACAATCTACAGAAAGATCAAGAAGTACGGGATCAGAAAGGATGAATACAACGCGAGCACGCCCTAGCAGCATTTCCGGCTGAGTCAGGCCCGATACGGTCGATGCAGTAACTCTCCAATCAGCCTCTCCCGGTTTAGAGAAAGGCCCGCTCAGGCGGGCCTTTCTCGTACTCCCGGCGTTCCGGGAAGGGCGAAAAGACAATCTCTGGTTATCCCACCCCCGGATCGATCCCCAAAATTCGCATAACTGCAAAAACGAACTGGGCCATTTTGCACAACTGCAAAACCATGCGACGCGCCACGTTCGACTTCGCAACACGCTGGTTATATTGAATTCAGCTCCTTCCATTTTCGTATCCGCCTCAGATCAGTGAGTTCGCCCGATCATGGCTTTATCCAGCACGGCTTGGCATCGTTTTGCGTTATTGCAAAAACACGGGTTCGAGGCAAGATCCGGAGACTTGGCCCAAAGCTAGCCAACATGGCGATATCATGTATATAAGTCGACGCCTGGGCCATTTGCGGCGAATTGGTACAGCGGTTGCAACCGAGAAGGACGTCACCCTTTTTGCTTTGCACATCGCCGTGGTTGTAAACTGGCATTTGAGGTCTTATGCAGGACGATACGGTCTGCCCCTTTTACGGAAAAAACGATGACTACTGCGACGTCGGATGCGGCTACATTTCACCTCACGACGTGAAACAGATCATCAGTTTTTGCAGCTGTCGCTACGGGGAATGTCTGAAATATCGGGAACTGTCCGACCGGATCCCGGTAGAGTTGATGGAATCCGTCCTTTGCGCGGTATGAGCCTTCAAGAGCTCCCGACTGGCCGGTTCCAGACAGCATGCAAACCGGAATTTGAGTTCAACCAAGGAGAACCGAGATGAGCGATAAAGAACTGGAACTGCTGTCGAGAATCGAGGAACTGGAGCGGCATACCTGGCGCAACAGTGCAATCCTGCGCGCAGTCGCCATGGTCGCCTTTACCGCCATGATAGGGATCGTGATCGCCTCCGGCGTTGTGGGCGGCGGTCGCGGGAGCCACTGGTCCGGACCTGCTTGGAACACCATGTGGCTCTACGGACTGTTCGCCGCGAACGCGGTCTCCATGTTCTGGACCACCCACAAGGAGTAGTCCGGCGACTTCACCCGGACGCCCTGCAGCCCACTCCAGCAGACGAACGGCCGCGGTTTTCGCACCCCAGGTTCAGGAGGGCACTTCCATGCCGATGAAAATTTCCAACGTGATACTCTTGCTGGTCGTCGTCACCATTTGCGCAACATTCTCCCTGCGGATCTTCCAGGGACTCGACGAGATGATGGGAGATCAGTACTGGGTCATCGATACGGCGCAGGGCGACCATGGCTGGTACGGCATGGGGCTGCTCCCTCATGTGAACAAGATCCCCAAGGATGTCGTTAAGGCCGCGAACAGCGATCCGGGAAGCAAGCAGAAGTACATCATTTACGCCCAAAGCGGCGACTTCGCCGGCAATTCCGTCTACGGCATCTGCCTGGGGATTCCCCTCATCATGTACCTCATCTGGTTCGCCTTCATCCTCGGCTTCCCCGACAGGATCGATCCCTATCTGCTGCCGCGCCGGATATTCACCACGGCGGTCATCATCATGTGCTCCATCATCGTCAATCTCTTCCTGATGCGGATAGCGGCCGACTTCGCCCGCGACCCGATGTCCCGTATCGCGAATGTCGCGGGGAACCATGCCTCGCTCCTGTTCCACAACGCGGGGATCTGGTTCGCCATCCTCTTCTCGGCGCTCGGCACCCCCAACCACAGCGCCCAGGAGACCGCAGCCCCCGACAGCAGGAACTGGCAGACCCAGGCCAACGAAAAGTTCAACTGGATGTTCGTCCTACTGTTTGCCGTAACCATCCTCGAGGTGGCTCTGGTGAAGAACAAACTGGCGCTTCCCGACGCGGCGGTCGACTACTCGGTCTGGATCATCCTGGTCGTCATATTCATGAGGATGTTCGGATTCTCCCCGAAATACTGGGTCAAACGCGGCCGTGGCATCGCCATCATGCTCGCCGGCACCCTTTTCACCCTGCCGATCTTCTATCTCCTGGAGAGGGCGACCGGCACCCTCGGCGCGGGTTTCGCCTCCCCGATCCTCACCAAGGCTCTCGGCCCCGAAAACGCCAACATAGGTCTCTCGCTGATGGTTTCCATCTACCTGATCTTCTGGATGGAGTTTGCCGCCGCCATCAGGAGGAACGGGCCCTCTAAATCGGTTGCGGCCGAGAGGCACTGATCGGCAGGCACAAGGTTCAACCAGGCGGGGGAGATCGAGAGACTTCCCCGTTTTTTTATAACAAGCGCCAATCCTTCCAGAGCACCAACAATCCTTAAACCTTTTTCATCCCAACCCGCTCCGGTTCAAACAGAAATTTCCTCCTCCGACCTTCCTCGGCACCTTGTTTCCTCATTCGCCATGACCCGACCGGACCAATGGGCCGCCTCCCCGTCAGATACAGCTTCCACCCTCCTGAGCAGCCAGTTCTCAACAAGATTCGGCAAAATCTCGCATCTGGTCCGCTCTCAACATACCTAAAATTTTGATGTTTATTTTACTTTCGGCAAAATCCGGTTATCATTAGCTACGGGAAATTTCAAACTAATCTAGAATAAACCGCCACAGCAGTGCGACAGCGTTTTGAGTTCACTCCCTTTCGCTGAATTATGCGATACTAACTATTGGAAACCGCCACAGGCGGAGCGGAGAAAAAAATTTAATCCCCCATGAAAACGTATTTTTACGTAATATTTCCAGTGCGTTGGATATGACCAGATCCTCATTTTTATGATAAAAAAAATAGGTGCATATTTAAAACAGCGTTTATTTTTATTGTACATTCATAAATCGTATGCTAAAAGAGTCCTACGTATACGCTAAAACGAAGCAAATACCGAGGCTATGGGCATAGGCAAAAAAGATTTTCTCAATATAAAAATTAATAATATCAGGTTGATATGATGATTTAAAAATAACAAAACAGCTGGACAAAAACCGCAATCAGCCGTAGAAACGCAAGCCGTTAACGAAAGAAGCATTAATTATGAAAGGGGGATCTACCGGGTACTGATTGGAATTTACAGGGGCGGGACGCCGCCACGACAACAGCGCATTTCACCTAGAAAGGAGTGACAAACCATGGCAGAAAGAACGTACGATTGGGCGGCAATCGCAAAAAACCCGAAATTCGTAGAACTGCATCACAAAAAAACGGCCTTCCTCTTCGGTTGGTGGATTTTCTCCTGCGTGTACTACTTCCTGCTCCCCATCGGGGCAGCCTACACACCGGGAATATTCAAGGTTAAGATGATCGGCGTCATCAATTTCGGCTACGTCTTCGCTCTCTCCCAGTTTTTCGTCTCCTGGGGCATAGCACTGTACTACGCCCATGTCGCCAACAAGGACTTTGACCGGTTAACCAGGGAACTGATCGACGAATTACATCTCTAGTAAAGGAGGATACGACATGACCATGAAGAAAATCATAATAGCCGCTACACTGGCCCTCTCCGTTGCCGCAGCCGCCTTTGCTGAGGAGCCCTCCAAAGCCACTGGCGCACCAGGCGCCGCAAATGCCGTCAGCGCACC
>Ga0209125_1002969_pt1 | contig 12262 bp, 6 predicted proteins | sample BarGraIncub1131A_FD_184503 | JGI IMG/M metagenome (GOLD analysis project Ga0209125, IMG submission 184503) | Arctic peat soil microbial communities from Barrow, Alaska - Barrow Graham LP Incubations 11-31A (SPAdes) (version 2) | ecosystem: Environmental > Terrestrial > Soil > Wetlands > Peat... | reverse complement strand
GCGCGGGAGTGACCACGACGAGTTCCGGTACACCGGCAACCAAGGCTGGTACTGCGTTCATGATCAGAGTCGAAGGATAGACGCCCTGCCCACCCGGAACATAGAGTCCGACACGGTGCATGGGCCGAATACGCTGGCCGAGGAATTCCCCTTCGTTACCTTGGTAATTCCAGGTCTCTTCGGATTGCAGCTCATGAAAGTCACGGACATTGCGAATCGCCTGGCGCAACGCTTTTTGCAATGCAGGTGTACAATCCTTTGCTGCCTTGGAAATTTCAGTCGCTGAGATTTTAAGACTTGCCTTGGTGAGGCCGTCGAATTTTTTTGCGTACTCGACAGCTTTGGGAAGCCCTTTGATCTTGATATCGGAAAGAATTTTGCGGACAAGATTCTGGATTTCAGAAGAGGGAGCGGCTTCACGTGAGCAAAGACGGGCAACTTCAGCAGACTTAGGTGTTACCTTGAAGATTGGCATCAAGGCAGTAGGATTGGACGTTTTTTTTGCCATATTCGCTAACTTAGATCTGAGGAATTTGGGCGCCTTGAGTGGCAACATAAGCCTTGAAATCAGCGATGAGGGCTTTGGTCAACGGGCCGGGAAGACCAGTGCCGATAGGGCGCTTGTCTAGCTCCACCACAGGAACGATTTCTGCTGCTGTGCCAGTGAGGAAAAATTCGTCGGCCACCCAAATATCGAAACGATTCATGGGGCCTTCGGTCACTTCCATTCCACGGGCCTTGGCAAGGTCAATAACGGCACGGCGAGTGATGCCATCGAGTGAACCACTGTGCACATCGGGCGTGCGCAAGGTGTTGCCCTTGACAATGAAAATATTATCACCAGTGCACTCTGCAACCATGCCTGCGGGATTGAGCATCAATGCCTCGGGAGCACCCGCTTGGATACCCTCGATTTTCGCCATGATGTTATTCAGATAATTGAGAGACTTAATCCGAGGATTCAAGGACTCATTGAAATTGCGATGTGTTGCCACCGTTACAATTTTAAGACCCTCTTCGTAATATTTAGCCGGATAGAGTTGAATGGTACCCGCGATACACACGATTGTGGCTTTCTTGCAGAGGTATGGATTGAGGCCCAAGTCGCCAACGCCGCGCGAAATAATGGGGCGGATATAGCCATCCACAATACCGTTCTTCGCGCAAGTATTGAGGATGATATCCTTCATTTCCTGCTTGCTCACACCTGGGTCAAGCGCAATGACCTTGGCGGAATCAAAAATGCGCTCCACATGCTCATCGAGCTTAAATACCCGGCCATGATAGGCGCGGATGCCTTCGAAAACTCCGTCACCATAGAGGAAGCCATGGTCGAATACGGATATTTTGGCGTTTTCTTTCTCGTAGTAGATGCCATCGATATAGATCCAAGAGGACATTAGCGCGTCTCCTTCATTATTTTGTAGTTCAAACCGTCTAACAAGGCAAGCCAAGAAGCTTCGATAATATTCTCGCTCACGCCTGCGACATTCCATTGTTCATTTTCATCACCAAAAGTAGCCCAGACTCGGACGCGCGCATCAGTTCCGACACGCGAACCCAGCACACGGACCTTGAAGTCCTCGAGTGTAACCTGTGCCATATAAGGGAAATAGGGAGTCAAGGCCTTACGTAAAGCGGCATCCAAGGCATTTACGGGACCGTCGCCATCGGATACCTGATGGGACATTTCAGAGCCGACCATTATCTTAACCGTAGCCTCGGAAATTGGTTGGCCCCCGCTTGCCGATTTTTCTTCGATTACGCGGTAGCCGTGTACAGAAAAACGATCCACAAAGAGCCCTAGACGACGACAGGCGAGAACCTGGAAAGAACCTTCGGCAGTTTCAAATAGGTAGCCTTGATTTTCCATTTCCTTGACCGTGGCAAGGATCTCGGCTACCAAAGGATCGCGCTTGTCAATTCCAGGTTTGAGCTTGGAGAGCTTCTCCACGATCAAAGAACCACCCGCTTGATCCGATGTGATATAGGTCCGGTCGTTTCCCACCTGAACGGGATCAATGTGCTCAAAGCTATGGCGCACTTTCATCACGCCATCAATGTGGGCCCCGCCTTTGTGGGCAAACGCAGCTTCCCCAATGTAGGGTGCACGGATGTCACTGGGGAGATTTACAATTTCATCCAAGCCAAGACTCAAAGCGCGTAGCTGGCTGAGATTAGGGGCGCAAGTCAACTCGTGGCCCATTTTAAGAATCAGATTGGGGATGATGCTGACGAGATTGGCGTTACCGCAACGTTCCCCATACCCATTGATGGTCCCCTGCACCTGGACGACTCCAGCGCGGACAGCGGAAAGCGAGTTGATGATTGCTGTTCCGGAATCGTTGTGCACATGAATTCCGAGAGGCGAATTCACCAGGGAAGCAACCTTGCGGACGATCTCTTCAAGTTCCCAAGTCAGCGCAATCCCACCATTGGTATCGCAAAGAACGATACGGTCAGCCCCACCACGGGCGGCAGCCTGTAATGTGAGGATCGCATATTCAGGATTCGCCTTATACCCGTCAAAAAAGTGTTCCGCGTCATAGATAACCTGCTCCGAGTAGCGTTTCAGGTACTCGACGCTGGATTCGATCATCGCAAGATTCTCATCGAGATCGGTCTTGATCACTTCAGTGACGTGCAGATCCCAGCTTTTTCCAAAAATGGTTTTGACGGGAGCCTCACTGGCAACCAGATCATTGAGGAAAGTGTCTTCAGAGGGAGCTTTGCCTGGACGGCGTGTCGATGCAAATGCCGCAATTTTGGCATGTTTCAAACGCAAGGACTTTACCTGACGGAAATACGCGAGATCGGTCGGATTGGAGGCGTTTGGCCAGCCGCCCTCAATGTAATCCACACCGAAAGCATCAAGGAGACGCGTAGTCTGCAGCTTATCGGCCAATGTGAAATTCACCCCACGGGCCTGATTTCCATCGCGAAGCGTGGTGTCATAGATTTCAATGCGCATAGGGGAAAAGTAGAAAAATGTGGGTAAATGTATGCAACCACTAATTTAGGTTAGAGGTTCGAGAGAGGAATTCGGGTAATACATGATCAACCGTTTAGCCAAGGTAGAGGTCAAAGGTTAGAGAGAGCAATCCGGATAACATGTACTGTCATCCCCGGAACGGGGATGACAGTACATGGGATGACGCAACCAATCGGCGAATCGTCCCAGACTCCATCTTGATGGGTCTGTTCAACTTTAGTCGTTACAGCCCCATATGCACTCTGTGTACTAACTTCTAACCTGGAATGCGTGCTGCGCGGTTCTCTAATCCACTGCTAGCAAATCGGGATGGATTGCTTCGAGTTCCCGTCCGAGCATACTTTGAATCATGTGCGTATTGGGTTCCCGAAGTATGTACTCCCGGATCCGCTTCAGTGCAGCCTCACCCACCCTTTTCGCGATGTAGCGGACAACGTAAGCCCGTTGCGGAACGACGCTCATTTGTGTGTAACCAAGCGCAAGTAGAATGAGGATGCCAAGAGGATTCCCTGCCATTTCGCCACAGACGGTGATCGATTTTCCGGAGGCACCGACCTTCCGCAAAACATCATCCAGGAAGCGGATGACCACCGGATGATGCTCACAGTAAAGATGGCCCACATGGGAACTGTTGCGGTCAACGCAAAGCAGATATTGGATCAGGTCGTTGGTTCCAAATGAGAGGAAATCGACGCGGGGTAAATAGTCATCCAGCTGCCAAAAGACACCCGGTACTTCGATCATCATTCCCAGAGGAGGCCGAGTATTCTGGGGTAATCCGATCTCATTGGCGATAGTATCGATCATTTGCCGGACCGTATCTATTTCCCAAACCTGTGTCACCATTGGCAACAAGATGCGTACCTTGTGCCCTTCCTTCCAGGCAAGTAAAATAGCATGCAATTGTTCCGACAACGAATGTCTATTTTCCATGGAAAAACGAATCGAACGCAGGCCAAGCATGGGATTTTCTTCACGAGGCATGGTAAAATACGGCAACTGCTTGTCGCTACCGATGTCCAAGGTGCGTATAGTTACCCATCCAGGAACGGCAGCACAGGTTTCCACGATTTGCGCGAACTGGTCATCGATGCTCGGCCAGGTTGAACGCTGCATGAAACTGAATTCGGTGCGAAAAAGTCCAATATCGAGGAGACCGGCCTGAACAGCACTATTCAGATCGCCGGGGAATCCAATGTTTGCAGATACTTTGATGGGTAAATGCGCCCCCACAAGATCAGAGCCACCATCCTGCAAATGCGAACGAATTTCTTCTTGCTTCTTGCGATAGCGGTCATAGTCCCGAACGAGCGCCTCTACGGGATTTACGAACAAAAAGCCCGTGCGGCCATCCACCAGAACGACATCGCCATCTTGCACGAGATCCATCAGTCCTTCGATACCGGTGATCGCAGGAATCCCTAAGGAACGGGCCAAAATCGCCATGTGGCCACCCTCACCACCCACTTCGGTGACGACACCACGAATCAATGACGATAACGCAATCAGATGAGTCGGCCCCACTTCATGAGCCATTAGAATCGAGCCGGGGAGCACATCTGCAGGAGCCACCATCTGACCCCGTTCGCGCAAAAGACTCCGTAATAGTCGATCTTCAACATCACGTAAATCGAACAAACGCTCCCGGAAAAATGCCGGTCCAAGCGCCATGAATTGCTTACAAAGGGCCTCGACGGACTCTTGCACGGCAGCCTCGGCACAACAGTCCCCCTTTAAAATCCGCTCCTGCAGACCATCCTGGAACATGGGGTCGCTGAGTAACTGCCGGTGAGCTTTGAATATTCCGAGCTCCGCTTCGGACATGGTCGCTTCGGTCGCAAGGGTATGCAGCAACTCCGCCAGTTGTTCGTCCACTTCTAGGCAGATTTTACGGATACGCACTAGTTCGATATCCGCACTTTGGCGAGACAGTTCGGAACTTTTCAGCGTTTTGTGCAGAGCCTCAAGTTTGTGCACGGGGCCATTGGCAATTCCGGAAGACACTCCCGCACCTTGGCGAAAGGGCCCTCCCTTTCCATCGCTACGAACTTCAATATTGTCGAGACGCCCAGCGACTTCAATGACTCCCGCCAAGCGGGATGCGATAATTTCGAGCAACGCCTCCTGGGAGGAGTTGTACTCATGCGTCAGGCGCGACTGCAGATTCAGAACGCCCAGGCAGCGATGCTTGAGCAAAATCGGAGCACCGAGAAATGTTTCGAAGAGCTGTTCACCGAGCTCGGGGAAATACTTGTAACGGGGATGCCGGGATGCAGGCATCACCATGGTGGGATGCTGTTCCTGGAAAACGAGTCCGGTAAGGCCTTCTTCTGGGCTCATCCGGGGTGGGTTCTGAGCATCAAAACTGAGCCCATGGTTTGCGGCAAGGACAAGCAGGCCAGAGCGAGGATCCCACAGGTAAATCGAAACCACGTCATACTGTAAGGATTGCGCTAGGTAGTCCACCACTGATTTAAGGATGCTACCAGTTTCGGCAGGACTGTTGAGAATCTCGGTGATTTCCTTTACCACTTGGAGATGAAAATCCGGGCGTGCTTGTAAAATCGGGCTCATTACCTAAATGTAATTCCCTCGCTCATGATTTTGGTTAGATTCAGGCCATGCTTCACAATACTGCACCCAAAAATTCAGATCGGATTATCTACGCGCTGTTTGCTCTCTCAGGGATTGCAGGCCTTCTCTACGAGGGAACATGGGCCCGTTACCTCAAGCTATTCCTTGGCCATTCCTCCTATGGGCAGATCCTGACACTTTGTATCTACATGGGTGGACTCGGCATAGGCTCCTTCCTGGCAGCACGGTTTTCCCGCAATATTCGCCGTCCTCTGCGCGCCTACGCGATCACGGAACTCGGAATCGGAATTGGCGGTCTGCTCTATCACCCACTCTACTTATATGTGACGGAATGGTTCTATGGGGCAGGTTGGTCTGCCCAGCTCGGCTCCCGTGGTGCAGAAATCATTAAAATTGTACTCTGCATTGCCAGTACCATGCCCGTGGCTATACTTCTGGGGCTTACCTTTCCCTGGATCGCCTCAGGACTCATGCGCCGCCATGGGGATTCCGGAAAAGTCAGCATCCCTATTCTCTACTTCACCAATAGTCTTGGTGCAGCCTTTGGCCTTCTTCTCGCAAGTTATCTGCTCATTCCTTGGCTGGGTACCCAAGGGACTCTTTGGTTAGCTGCGGGCCTCAACACCATCCTTGCGGTGTCCTTTTTCCTGATTGATTTACACAATCCACCCACAGACCCCCAAGATTCCTTAACGGCCCCATCTCCTCCCCCTGTGGAATCACTTTCCATGCCGGTTCCATCCCTATGGCTCTGGATCGCGCTTTTGACTGGCCTCACCAGCTTTATTTACGAAATTGTATGGATTCGCCTGCTGAGCCTCATGATGGGATCCAGCACCCATTCCTTCGATATGATGGTATCGTCTTTCATCTTGGGTCTCTCTTTGGGCAGCCTCGTTTCGCGCAAATTGTTACGCCGCGATGCGCTTGTGATGCTTGCCCTTGCGCAAATCTTCATGGGGCTCCTCGCCATCAGCACCGTATATTCCCACTCCATTTTCTTTGAGGTCATGAATCTCTCCAACCTGTTTTTCCGCCAAACACCGTGGGGCTACGCAGGATGGAATGTCCTTAAATATCTAGTCGCGGTTTTCTGGATGGTGCCCACGTCGTTCTTTGCCGGAATGACACTCCCGTTCATCACCTATATCCTTGGCCGCTCTACCCGGTCCGAGAGCGCGGTGGGAAAAGTCTACGGGTTCAATACCTTCGGTGCGATTATCGGATCCATCGTGGGAGGACTGTTCTTGCTACCTCATCTACAACTGAAGTGGTCCCTGGTTTCCGCAGCTTGGCTCGATATTCTCGTGGGCGTGGTCTTGCTCCTAGTATATCGACCAGCCTGGCGCAGCAAATGGCTCGTATGGGCGTTACTCTGTGCATTCCTGCTCCCGGCGCTGCGGGTAAATTTCGATGCGCATATGGTCACGTCAGGGGTCTTTCGCGATTATAAAGATTATCTGCGCACCGAAAAAGTATGGGTCGCAAACGGGAAAACCGCAACCATCAGTTTTCATGAAAGCAAGGTTCACTCCTACATAAAAACCAACGGGAAACCCGACGCCAGTATCCGCAAAGATCGCTCCCTTCCCATCGCAGGTGACGAGTTGACCCAGGCGGCCACGGCATTTGTTCCCATGGCCACGCGCGACGCCCCCTATGACGCGGGCATGGTTGGATTCGGGAGCGGGATGAGCGCCTACTATCTTCTGAGCGACCCATTGCTACGCCGACTGGATATCGTTGAAATCGAACAGGAAATGCTGAACATGGCTGCGCGCTTCCGCCCCATCAACGCTCGGGCCTTTGACGACCCTAGGGTTCATTTATACGTAGACGACGCCCGCACCTTTTTCCACACCCATGGCCAGAAATATGATGTGCTGGTCTCGGTCCCTTCCAATCCCTGGGTTAGTGGTGTTTCTAGTCTATTTTCGAAAGAATTCTATCACCATATGCAAAGGTATTTGAAACCCGGCGGAACCCTGGTGCAGTGGCTACAGCTCTACGAATTCGACAATACCCTGCTCTTGAACATTGTTCGGGCCCTTGATGAAAACTTCCCCTATGTGGTACTTTACCGTATCCCCGAAGAACCTGACATCGTGATCCTCGCCTCCGATGCTCCCATCTACCAAAAGCATTTAGCCCGTTTTGCCAAGGATTCCTCGATTCAAGCCGAGTTTGGACGCATGCATAGACCATGGTATTTCTTTGGCGAGCAAAATTTCCTTGCCAACTCCAAAAGCCTGAGACCGCTGACCAAAGATGTTCCGGCAAACTCTGAATTTATCCCCTGGGTGGACAATAATGCCGAGAAAGCCCGGTACGCAAAAAGCGAAGTAGGCATCAATTATGCCCTAGATAGTTGCACACTATGCTGGCCTCAACTCCTAGATCCGAACGATTTTGCACAGCGGAAACTACAGAAGGATTCAATCATCGCGCTGCAAGGCCCTGACCTTTACCTAGAAGAGAATGTGCGCCATCAGCTCGAGATACAGATGAATAGCACCAAAGGAATAAAGCATTTAGCCGCGGTCGATGTTTGGAACCGAATTTGGAGCGACTTCAAAATTTTGAGTTTACAGGTTCCCTACTCGCCTGCGCGTGACAGCATCCCAGAATTTGCCATGATGCGCAAACTTGTGGACGCCCAGCAGGTTCCTCTTGAGATCAGCATCCAGTTCGAATTTGATGACCATTTAGCCCATGGACGATACCGTGAGGCCGTAAAGATGCTCAGCGCCTTCCAAGATATTTTCAACCTCAGTGCGATGGATCCGCCGCTTTTGCGTCAACTTGCCCTTTGTGCTTTTCTCTCAGGGGATACCCGCGTGTTCCGGCATATTTTCCAAGAAAACTACTTGAGTTCACCCGCGCTCGACAACTCCGAGAAACACCTGATTGCAGAGCTCCTTGGCCTTGAAAACCTGAATATCCCCTTGAACAGCGCCATCGATGTGGATTAGGTTTGAGTTTTTATACACCCCGTTCTTTAGTTATGATATATTTGACCTATAATTCCCATTTTGGAGGTTTTTTGTGAAACTAGACTTAATTAAGAAATTAGCCTTAACAGGCGCTGTACTAATGGCAGTTCCAGCCATGTCAGCAACTCCAGCGACTGTAGCTCCAACTCCAGCTGTGGTCGCTCCCGCTGTAGCGCCAGCTCCTGCCGCAGCAACCGTGGTAACGACTCCAGTAGCCGCACCTGCGCCTGCCGCAGTGACTCCCGTCGCGGCACCAGCCCCAGTTCCCGCCCCTGCAGTAGTGGCGGCACCAGCTCCTGAAGTTGCTCCTGCCCCAGCAGAGGTGGCTCCCGCAATCGTTGCGGCACCTGTCGTGGCGCCTGTAGCTGCACCTGTTGCTGAAGTCAAGCCAGTCGCTCCAGCACCTAAAGTCATCGTGAAGGCGGCTCCAGTCAAGAAAGCCGTGGCGAAAGATGAAATTGAAGTGACCATGCCCGCCAAGATCGATATTCAAGGCAAAAAGGTCATGTGGAACAAGACCGAAGATGTCAATGGCAACAATTTGGAAGACTGGTTCGGACGCGCTTATCTGTCCTTGGCAACGAAAAGCAAGAAGTTCGATTCCAAGTTGACCATCCGTGCATTTCCAGCTGATTTCGGCAATAAATCAATCACCAAAGGACGTGATTCTCTTGCGATTGATAGGCATGCAGACGGAACCATCGCGTCCGCTTCGTTAATTCAAGGGAAGACCGACACTGTGAAGACAGACAAATTCCAGCTCTACGAAGCTTGGACTTACTTCAAGGGTGGCGATGTGGATCTTAAGCTCGGTCGCTATTTTAGCAATGACCGCGTCGGATCCGCTTTCGGAAACTATGCCGATAATGACGACGCTGGTGAAGGCGCTCTTTTCATGCCAGCTGGCCAGAGCGTCAATGCGATTGAAGTCAGCCGCAACTTCTTTGAAAATGTGGATTTCCGCATGGCCTTCGAAAGCAATGACAAGAACCTGAACAAAGCCGATCTTCGCGTCGGACTGAAGCTTTCCAATCTTGCAAGCCTGCCTGGATTCAAGGTCGGTGTCAACTATCGTAACGATATGTTCAACTTGATCAAAGAGCCCGATTCCATCGTGCACAACAATGCCGCATTCAGTGTAGAAGTCCCGCTTGGCAAATGGCGCTTCTGGAGTGAAGTCGGTATGCGTAAATTCACTTCCGATGGCGCTTCGCCTGTAGTCCCTGTCACTGGTGGAATCGATATTCCACTCGGTCGTGTACTTGACAAATTACTCGTGGAAGCCGAATTCAATAATGATCGCGTCGCTGTGAAAGGCAAAACCAAGAAGGTGCTTGGCAGCATGTTCATGCAGAAGAAAGTATCTAACCGCTTCTTGATCTCGTTTGGCGTCCAGTCCAACAATCAGACTGCTGATTACGCAATGATCGGCCGCTTGTCTGCTACGATCAACTGATTTAGTCAATCAAACTAGCCTGTTCAGGTCCCAGGGGATTATCCCTTGGGACCTTTCTTTTGGAAAAGGTTCTTTGGAATATGGAATGGAATGAACTGGAGATTTATCGTGAATATGCTCGTCGGATCGGGCATGACTGGGCTGAGCCAAAAGGAACAGCAGGGATCGAATTCACCTCCATAGAAACGCTAGCTCAACACTATCGGACTTTTCTTTTCGATGGTTTTGGTACGCTCTATAATCTCACCGAAGCACATCCGGATTCCCAGGCTATGCTTCAATTCCTTAGAGATCAGGGGTGTACGCTCCGCTTAGTCACCAACGCAGCCTCCCGTGATCCGCATTTACTGCAGCAACATTTGCTGACAATGGGGATCTATTTCCAGACCTCAGAAATCATTAGCTCGGGATCATTGCTTGCCGCGCACAACAAAAACCTACAGATCAAAGCAGCCTTTCACCTAGGTAACAAGAGCGCTGAATGTTTCCTTTCTAACGCAGGAATCGAGCTTATGGAATCACCCACGGAGCCCACGGTGGTTCTAAGCTCCTCCGTTGCAGAGAGCCATCCTAGCCTAAGCCATGCGCTGTCGATACTGCAACGTCCCAAGGCTCGCCTCATTGTTATCAATCCCGATGCCTATGCCCCTAAACTCGATGGAACCCGTATCCCTGTGAGCGGTAGCCAAGCATGGGCACTCCATAAGAATACCGGGTGTGAGCTGGTCTGCCTTGGAAAACCCTTTCCCGAAATATTCAATGCAGCACTCGCAAACGATGTGATTCATCCAGATCGCGCAATTATGATCGGGGATACTCTAGGTACTGATATCATGGGTGCACAGGGACTTGGACTGGCCACGGCGTTGGTGGTGGGCGGAAATTCATCTTTGGAATTGATTGAATCCGATGAAACAGCACTCGGGCTTCGTCCAGATTATTACATTCATCCCAGTTTCCGTTAGTCATTACCTGAGGGTATTCCTATGCAAGTCCGCCATCTCCTGTTCATTCTGATGCTCATAATACCTGCATCCTTCGTACTTGCCTGGAGCCCACTCTGGGATGCACAGCCTGCAGTCGAAAATTCCCATGGCCTTTTTGGCAACCCAGGGCTCATCACTCCTGCCCCTGCTCCCGGCTTTCTGTTCACCGTAGTACCTGACTCATCCGGGGCAAGCAACGTGCGCACCGGAATCCACGCACAAAGCGTCGGACTGGCATTCCAGTGGATTCATAATCACACCACTGGCGAAGACCAGAGCTTGTGGAGCGCGACGCTTGGAACACCGAAATCCATGCAATACATCTCAGCTGGCCTACGGGCAAAATTATGGGCTTCCTCCGGATTTCGAGGGAACGCCTGGTCACTGACCCCTGGCATTTGCATTCGTCCCGTTTCCATGCTCTCCTTGGGATGGAGTGGTGAAGACTGGCTTGCGACCCATGAATTCACGAATCATCAGGAATTCGGATTGGCTATACGGCCACTGCAGGCATTGACTTTAGGAACAGCTATGGATGTGTCTTCATTCGCCGGCTCTTGGTGGGCCAAGGCTCCAGCAACCGCCCATGCGGAACTGAGCATCCGTACCTTTGAAATCGGTGTCAGTATGCCCCTGCGCGGCCGTGATTCCATTCCTTGGGCCGTGACCCTTGGAATCCCCTTCGGTTCCCATCAGACCATTGGCACTCTCGCTGACAAGAAAGGCATTCGCGGCATGGGTATTTCAGGAACCTTGCAACGCCGTCCCTCCCCTCTTGCCGGTTCGACTTGGGTAAGACTTGTACTGGATGCTCCTTTGGTTGAATCCAACAACGATGCCTTTTTCTCTGAAAATAAGATGAGCATCACCGACCTGCGCCGCCAATTCGAGCACATAGAACTCGATCCCTCGATTCGTGGGGTTCTGCTCGATTTTGATGGCTATAGCGGAAATATTGCGGGGTCAAGCGAGCTCCGCCGCTGTATCCAGGAACTGCGCAAATCGGGAAAAGCAAGCCTTGCCTATTTGACAGAGCTTCGCCCTGGTACCATCTATGCGGCAAGTGCAGCTGATCGCATTGTCCTGCAACCAGCTGCACGAGTACACCTGCGCGGATTATCCTCCGAAGTGATGCACTACCACGGATTTCTGGATTGGATCGGGGTCAAGGCTGAGTTTCTTCGCCACGGCCGGTATAAATCGGCGGTCGAGCCTTTCACGCAAGACTCCATGTCCACGG
>Ga0209125_1002967_pt1 | contig 12264 bp, 12 predicted proteins | sample BarGraIncub1131A_FD_184503 | JGI IMG/M metagenome (GOLD analysis project Ga0209125, IMG submission 184503) | Arctic peat soil microbial communities from Barrow, Alaska - Barrow Graham LP Incubations 11-31A (SPAdes) (version 2) | ecosystem: Environmental > Terrestrial > Soil > Wetlands > Peat... | reverse complement strand
GAGAAAGTCTTCTCTTGGTTTGCCTTTGAAGGCGGCACTATCGGGACTTCGGGGGATTATGAAAATTTCGTCGAATTTAATGGTATAAGATATACCCATATCATCGATCCCCGCACCGGCTGGCCTGTTCACGGCATCGTCAGTGTTACCCTTTTCGGACCGAATGCCGAACTCTCTACTGCCCTCACGAAAGCCATTTTTGTAATGGGTAAAGAGGTAGGTCTCAATGTGATCAGGCAATTTAAAGGGCTCGAGTACGTTGTTGTAGACGATAAGGGAAAAATATACAAATCAGATCATGTAAAATTAGATCCTGTCAAACCATGAAGAAAAAAGTTTTGGCGTTGCTATTCACAGTCGTGCTCCTGTCCTCCTGCATTGCTGTAAAGGAATATAAAAAGATCTACCTGAATGATCCGGATATGAAACTGGCCGCCCATCAGAACGAGCGGTTCGAAGGAAATTTTCAGGTCTACCGTGAAGGCGCTTCAGGAGCCAATGGCGGAAAAACAGGTGGCGGTTGCGGATGTAATTAGATTTTAGGATGAAGAGAATAGTAATAATTGTATTAACCCTATTTGCTGTCAGCCAATTTGTTTCGGCACAGATTTCCGATTCCTCATTGGTCTACAAGAAAAGGGTCTTGGAATCGACTGAGATCGACCTGCTGATGAGCCTTTACAACCAGGATGGAAGTCATTCCCCGGTTAATGGTGGCCTCGGAACAGAAAAACTCACCAACGGCACCCCAACCATCGTCCTGAGCATTCCGCTGAATGCGAATGATGTCCTGACCATAGATGCCGGAATATCTGCCTATACCTCAGCCTCTTCGAGCAATATTAACCCTTTCTGGTCGGCTCCTTCCTATTACAAAAATGCCGGTTTAACAAACATCACAAGTGCTTCCAGAGGTGGCGGAGGAAACGTTATTACAGCACCAACAGGTCCCATTACCCCTACAACTTACAACACCATCGGTACGCCTTGGCTCGCTTCGACCGGGGCCTCTAAAAGCGATATTCTGAAGGCGGTTCATGCAGATTATAGTCATAGCACCGATAGCCGCAATTTTATCTGGGGTTCAAATCTCTCCTACTCAAAGGAATTCGATTATACTTCTTATGGTTTTGGTGGAAATGTCACCCGTCTTTTTAATGATAAAAATACTGAAATCGGATTCAAGGGAACTGCTTTCCTCGATAAATGGAAACCAATCTATCCCACAGAGTTGAGAGAGTATAAGGATTATGGTGTTAATTTTCAATCTTCCGGCTATTTTAAAGGAGTTAAAGTTTACAACCAGTCAGGGATAGCCTCAACGTCTTATCTTCCATCGGGTTTTAAGGAGTGGGATCAGACCGGAAGGAACTCCTATACCTTATCATTCTTCCTTTCCCAGATTCTGACCCCAAAATTCCAGGCGGCCCTCTTTTTTGACCTGGTCATCCAGGAAGGTATGCTTTCGACTCCATACCAGCGCATGTATTTTTCCGACAAACCCAATTATTATATAGGCGCCATCAGCGATATACCGAATTATACTTCACCAACAAATCACCGGGTCTATCAATTGGCCGATGCTATTGAAGTACTGCCCAATTCCCGTTATAAATTGCCGATAGGCGCGCGGATGAGCTACTACCTCAATGAATGGTTCGTCCTGAAGGGTTTCTACCGATATTATATCGATAACTGGGGACTGAAGGCCCACACCTTTAATGTTGATCTTCCTGTCAGGTTTAGTCAGTCGTTCAGCCTAACGCCCTCTTACCGCTTTTATCTCCAGAATCAGATTGATTATTTTGCCCCATTTGAGACACATCTTTCAACAGAACAATACTACACGTCAGACTATGATTTGTCAAAATTCAACAGCCAACAATATAGTCTTGCCCTTAACTATACTGACATCTTCTCGAAGTTCCGGATCTTATCGCTAGGATTCAAAAATGCCAATCTGAAATTCAGCCATTATAATCGCAGCGATGGCCTGACTGCCAATATCTTATCCTTTGGGATCAAATTTGTTGCCAACGGAAAATAAAAATATAAGATCAACTTCAGATAAAATACCCGACAAGCTTTTTGATATTCTCGAAATTGTTTTTAGTTTTGAAGAGAACATATTTTATTCTAACCAATTAAGATTGATTTTTATGAAGAAAACTACTATTCTTTTAGTCTTGTGTCTGGGTTTTATGTCGCTTTTTGCCCAGGAGTCCGCTAAATTGTACAATGCCGGAAACGATGCATTAAAAGCTAAAGATTATGCCAAAGCGCTTGAAAATTATGAGAAAGCTGCCGCTGTCTGGGGAACTGCCCCTGCAGATTATGGCATGTTTTACAATTGTGCCATCTGCGCGTTCCAGATTAAGGATTACGAAAAGGCCATCAAATATTTCGATCTGTGCGCGACCAATAATTTTAAAGCCGAAGATGCCCTCTTTAATAAGGCAGTCGTCTATAAAATTCAGAAGAAAAACGATGAGTATTCTAAAGTTATCAGCGAAGGGTTGGCAAAATTCCCCGAGAATACCAAGTTTAAAGTCGAAATGTCCAAGACTTACTTTGCAGAGGGCGTGAGTCATTACAACAGTGGCAACGCAATTCTGAAAGCAGCCATTGATAAGATAACTTCCAAGAAATTCAAGGATGCCAAAGATCCAGGATACGTGGCTGAAATCGCAAAAGCTAAGAAGGAATTCAGCGATGCCATCCCTGCATTCGACAAAACCATCGAGCTGAATCCGGCCGACGAAAAGGCAAAAGAGGTAAAGGCAGCCTGCGAAAAACAGGTGAAAGCATTGTAAAAATGTTGAAGGTCACAATCGCAGGCAGCGCATATCCATACAGAGGTGGCCTGGCAAGCTACAATGAAAGGCTCGCTGCCGAGTTTCAATTGCAAAAAAATGAAATTCAGATTGAGACCTTTCTCCTCCAGTATCCTTCCTTCCTGTTTCCAGGGAAGAGTCAATATTCAGACTCCCCGGCACCCGGAAACCTGAAGATAACCCGCTCCATCAATTCCATCAACCCTTTCAACTGGATCCGCGTTGGACTAAAAATCAGAAGGGAAAGGCCAGACTTGCTCATCTTCAAATTCTGGATCCCATTCATGGGACCGTGTTTTGGCACCATAGCCCGGATTGCCCGGAGTAACAAACATACCAGAGTCATCACCATCATCGATAACCTGATTCCACATGAGAAACGGATCGGCGACCGGTTGCTGACCAGCTATTTTGTGGGCGCATCGGATGCCTTTGTTGCCATGTCGAAAAGCGTCCTGGAGGAAATTGACCTGTTCACGAAGAAGAAACCAAGGCTCTTTTCCCCGCATCCCATCTTCGATAACTTCGGCAAAAAAATCCCAAAAGCAGAAGCATTGGAGAATCTGGGATTCTCCAGCCAATTCAGGTATATTCTGTTTTTCGGCTTTATCCGGGATTACAAGGGATTGGATCTGTTGATTGAGGCTTTTGCAGATCAAAGATTCCGGGAACTTCCTGTTAAGCTGATCATTGCCGGCGAATATTATTCCGACTCGAAAAAATACCTCGACCTCATTTCCCAATACCAGCTCGGCGGAGATCTCATCCTGAAGAATGATTTCATACCCAACGAAGAGGTGGCCAACTATTTTTGTGCCTGTGACATCGTTGCTCAGCCTTACAAAACCGCGACCCAGAGCGGTGTGACCCAGATCGGATTCCATTTCGAAAAACCGATGCTGGTGACCAATGTTGGGGGACTGGGAGAAATCATTATAGACGGGAAGATCGGATTTGTCACCCAGCCCGATAAGAAGGATATTGCGGATGCTCTGATCCGTTTTTTCTCTTCTGATGATCTCGCGAGGAATTTTGAGTCAAACATAAAAGAAGAGAAAAAAAAATACACCTGGTCGGAGATGTACCATCATATCACGAAACTTTTCAATCAGATAAAAAGATGATCATAAGAAGCAAGGCACCCCTAAGAATCGGACTTGCGGGCGGAGGTTCAGATGTTTCGCCCTACTCCGATATTTACGGAGGCGCCATTTTAAACGCCACCATCGATCTCTATGCCTATGCTTCACTCGAACCCACCAGCGACAATAAAATCGTATTCCAGTCTGTCGACAAGGGTATTACCCTCACTTTTGATTCGCAGGAGGTATTGCCGGTTCATGCAGATTTGCCTTTGCATGCGGGTATATATAACAGAGTGGTTCGTGATTTCCAGTGTAACCCATTGTCATTTAAACTGATCACACATGTGGATGCCCCTCCGGGCTCCGGTCTTGGGTCCTCCTCAACCCTGGTAACCACCATCCTCGGGGCATTCGTTGAATGGTTAAAGCTCCCTCTGGGAGAAAACGATATCGCCCGGCTCGCCTACGAAATTGAAAGGTTGGATCTGGGACTTTCCGGGGGTAAACAGGATCAATATTCGGCCACTTTTGGTGGCATTAATTTCATGGAATTTCTGGCGGATGATGTCGTTATTGTCAACCCGCTAAGACTTAAATCATCCTTAATCAGCGAATTGGCCTATTCTACTGTCTTGTATTTCACTGGTGCCAGCCGCCTTTCGGATAACATCATCGATGAGCAGAAACGCAGTGTAATGGAAAATCAGGTGGTAAAAATCGAAGCCATGCATAAAATCAAGGAGCAGGCCTATCTGATGAAAGAGGCGCTCCTGAAAGAAGACCTGAATGAGATTGGGCCGATTCTTGATTTTGGTTGGAAAAACAAACGGCAGATGGCCAACGGCATAACCAATGCGCTGATTGACGAAATATACCAGGCGGCTTTGTCAGCCGGATCCACCGGCGGAAAAGTTTCAGGCGCAGGGGGTGGTGGCTTCATGTTCTTTTATTGTCCGCAAAACAGCAGACATAAGGTCATTGAGGCGTTGAATAAATTTGGCGGAGAAGTCAGGGCATTTAATTTTAGCAGCAAAGGACTAACTTCCTGGCAGGCAAAATAAGCATTTCAATGATGAAGAGTGATGTAATTATTTTAGCCGGCGGACTGGGGACCAGACTTCAGAACCTCTTACCAGGAAGCCCAAAACCAATGGTTCCGGTCAATGAACAACCTTTCCTGAAATACCTTCTCGGTTACGTAAACAAGTTCAGTCCTGCCAGAATCATTCTTTCGGTAGGTTATCGTCACGAAATAATTATGGATTATTTCGGCCATGATTTTGAGGGAACGGATTTGATCTATTCCATCGAAGAATCCCCGTTAGGAACAGGCGGTGCTATCCGGAAATCGATTACGTTAGCAGAAAGTGAAAATGTCTATATCCTGAACGGAGATACTTTTTTTGAAGTGGATCTGGAACAAATGGAAAAACAACATCATGATAATCAGGCGGACATAACAATAGCACTGAAGGAGATGCGGAATTTTGAAAGATATGGTTCCGTGTCGGTCAACGACAACAGAATTACCAGGTTCATTGAGAAGAAATTCATCCAACAGGGGTTTATCAATGCCGGGACCTATCTGTTAAACAAACAGAAATTCCTGGACTTCAATTGGCCCGAGAAATTCTCCTTTGAGAAAGATTATCTGGAAAAGTACGTGGAGAAATCTTTTTTTGCCCCTTACTTCGCTGATGGTTATTTCATTGACATCGGCGTGCCGGAAGACTACCTGAAGTCGCAGGATGATTTCAAAACGCTTTTTAACCGCTAAATGATGAAGAGGGCCCTATTTTTGGATCGTGACGGCGTCATCAACAAGGAGATCAATTACCTCTATCGTGTGGAGGATTTTGTTTTTATCGACGGCATCCTCGAGATTTGCAATTTTTATCAGCAGAGGGGATTTGTCCTGATCGTGGTCACCAATCAGGCTGGAATAGCCAGGGGATTGTACACAGAGCAAGATTATAAGATGCTAACTGATTGGATGATGGCAGAATTTGACAAAAATGGAATAACCCTCGAGAAAGTGTACCATTGTCCGCATTTCCCTGAAATAACCGGGGAGTGTAAGTGCCGGAAACCAAATCCGGGGTTAATTCTCCAGGCACAGAAAGAATTTGAACTCGATCTTGAGAACTCCATCCTGGTAGGGGATAAGCAATCGGATTTCGATGCTGCAACGAATGCAGGCATCGGACAATTCTACCACATTGATGACTTACTTTTACGATTGGATCATCTGCCGGTATGATGGGAAAAACGCCTAATTTTGTTGACTATTCTAACAGGCTGGAGTCGCAATAATATACGGCGATCAGAAGGTAATCAGATAATTCATGAAAAAGTTCCATAGGGTAACAACACCTATTGCAAACAATTTTGAGAGGTAGAAGTTTAATTTCATCTTCTCAGTTAATAAATATATAACTAAGTTATTTATACCCAATCCAATAATAGAGATCACCATGAAGGAGATATATTCTGTGGCAATATGGGTGTTTTCACTTTGAAAGGTCCATAAGCGATTTAATAAATAGTTTGAAGTTGCAGCAAGTATAAATCCCGTGGAATTTGCAATATACTTGTTTATTTTGACCTTCTCCTTTAACAGCCAGGTAGTTCCAAAGTCAATTATCATACCGGAAAAACCTACTATGCAAAACTTCAGAAACTTCCCAAGTAATAATTGAGCTATCATTTTTTTACAATCTTAGCCACTGTATATAAACTAGTTTCTCCGGACCTCGTCCGTTTGTCGATAAACTCTTTTTTAAGGGTTGTGATGTGAAAATACTCAAACTTCTTCAACACCTCAACCGAATAGTATGCAGTGTCGATCTTAGCCAGTGAAGTGTCGGGCGTAAAAATAATTACATTGTCATTCCTGACATCCTCAGGCTGGATATTAGTCCTGTATTGAACCTCTGAATCAGAATAGAAATCAAAGGGAAAATTCTGGCAATCGAAAACGATTCTTTCTGAACCCGGTTTGTTCTTATTAATCCACTGCGCGGCAATCATGCCTGCGTCATAGCGCATAAGTTCAGCATACAAGAAGGAATAGATAAATATACTTAATACTGCCGCCGAAACGACACCGATCCTTATTGTTTCCGAGAGGCTGTTTTTATTGTAGAAAATTATTAGGGCGACACACAGAAGCAGAATACCCACTATTATCACGGCAGGCTTTTCAAATTTGTAGAAAAAAGCCAGCAGGGCAACTATCATAACAATACCTATGAAAATAACCCACATGCCTGCCTTCAGCAACCGAAAAAGCTTTGGCGATCTGACCTGAACAAGCCATGCTGCACTTATAAGGGCAAAATGTGGGTGAAGTATCACAATGTAATGTGGTAACTGGAAGCGTGATGCCGAAAAAACCAATAACGAAATTAATGCTGTTATGGCTATTATGGCACTTTCGCCGATAACTCTTTTGTTCAGGTTCCGCAGGTAAGAGACCGTTGCAGATATAAGGAAGATTGTCCAGGGCAGGAACGCCCACAATAAGGTATGGAAGAAAAAGAAAGGATCGCCGCTTCCCTTGATAGGGCCGGTATCCAGGAAACGACCAAACTGACTATCCCAGAAAAAGAAGCGTATACCGGAAGCACCCTGCCGCCCGAAAACTACTTTTTCCGGATGAAGGTCGAACTGAAGATACAGGCAGTACAGTTCAGGCGAAATAAGCACAAAAGTAAGAACGATCAGCAACCACCATCTAATCTTGGTAAACTCATTCCATTGCCTGGTTATCATCCAATAAATCACAAATCCGGAAGCGATTACGGCAAGAAAAAATATTCCCTTCGTCATCACTGCCATCGCCGCAAAGAAAGCTGCCGGGAGGAGATAAAGGTTGCCATTCCCTTTGTATATCAGGTAAATGTAATAAGTAGATGCGATAATAAAGCTCGTAAGGTAACCCTCGGCACGTACGTCGTAATTTGAGAGGATGACGTGAAGCGAAGTCATATAAATTACAATCGACAGTTTTGCGACAACCGGACTGTAAATCCTGCTGCCAAGTTTGTACAAATATATGACCCCTACCGACCATATAACAAAAGAAGGCAGCTTATAGGTGAAGGAGCTGATCCCAAAAAGTTTAAATGAAAAGGCGGTGATCCAGAAGGGAAGATGGGGTTTATCAAGCCAGTCCTTGCCATCGCTGAATAGATTAATCCAGTCATTCGACACAACCATGTGCTTGGCAATTGATGCGTACATAGCACTATCCTGATCCATCAGCTGAGTGAAGAGCGCTATGAAATTGATAACAAAGCCGATCAGGATGAGAAAATCCAAAGTAGTGTCTGGAATGATAGATGATTTATCATGTTTTAAGAAAAATCGTACCATGAGTCTGATCAGGTTTAAAATATCATTTTGGGAGGAATACCTTGCAGTCAAATTTAGGAAATTTAGAGATGCACAGGGAGACTTTCAAGATTTCCGGCAAAATTTTTATTTTAATAATGATCTCTATTTTAGACCTTCCAGAAAAGAGTTAGCCTGGAAATTTCTCCTCTGAATATTCCATCGACATTTACCATAATTGTCGTTAATATTTTTTTTATTCGTATCTTTATGCGACTTAGCAAGTCACAACATTTAATAAATAATTGAAAAATGCAAAACAGACGGAATTTCTTAAAAATTTCTGCAGTAGGTTCGGCCGGGATGATGTTACTCGGTGCTACAGAGGCCTTTGCTGGAGTTGCTGAAGACAGAAAAAAATTTGGAGTTGGTTTACAACTGTACACCATTCGTGACGCCATCAGTGCGGATCTGCTTGGTTCTTTAAAAAAACTTTCTGCTCTCGGATATAAAAATCTGGAGCTGGCTGGGTATGCAAATGGTAAGTTTTATGGTCATACGCCGGTTGAGTTTAAAAAAATCGTCAGTGATTTAGGAATGGATGTCATCAGCAGCCATTCGGCAGTCGAGGCGGCAGGCATTACCACCGAAAATGCCAAGTTGATGGCCGATTCTCATGCTGCTCTTGGCGCTAAATACGTTGTTCAACCCTGGATCAATGAGCAGGACCGTAACATTGAAACGTATAAAAGAATGATTGCCGACTGGAATAAAGTCGGTAAAATCATGAAGAGCGTCGGGATTCAGTTTGGATACCATAACCACAATTTCGAATTTACCAAAATCAACGGAAAAGTTCCTTACTATGACATATTTATGCCAGAGATGGACAAAGATCTCATTACCATGGAATTAGATCTTTTCTGGGCATTAAAAGCTGGTCAGGATCCTATTGCCATGTTCAAGAAGTACCCTGGAAGGTTCCAGTTGCTGCACTTCAAGGATATGAAAACCAAACAGGCGCCATTCTTCGAGGTGATCAAGGATGATATCTGTGATGTTGGTGCCGGAGTCATAGATTTCAAAACGATCTGGGCATCCAGAAAGATTGCCGGTGCAAAATACCTTTTCGTCGAAGATGACAACCAGGGGTTGGGAAAACCATTCAAAGCACTGGAAGTCAGTATTAAAAATATCACAACTAAAATTTTGAAGTAGAGTTGTGTTAAGTGCCTAATGTCTGAACGTCATTCCGTACTTGATTCGGAATCCCCTGATTAAGGAGGGGATGCTGAGTTAAATTCAGCATGACGCTTAACACAACACTGGTAAGGGTCTTTTCTTACTTAAAATGGGTTCAGGCCATTCAGCCTGAACCTATTTTTGTTAATCTGTATTCAAATATTAATCGACTTGTAATTCAGATGTAACCAATATGTAACAACCACGGGATATTTTTGTGCGAAAGATATTTTCACAAAGTCGTTATGATTCGCAGAATAACAAAAATATTACTCTTAATAGCTTTCCTCGCGGGAGCTTTTTCCGTTAATGCTCAACAAACGAGTTCTATGCTGAAAGGCAGAGTCCTGGATGAAAAGGAGATGCCAATTGCTGGAGTAAAAGTTCAGATCATCTATCTGCCATGGAATAAGACGATTACAGTAGTCACAAATAAAAAGGGTGTCTTTTGTGTCGCCAACTTAGCCCCGGGAGGACCCTACAACGTCAAATTTACCATGGAAGGCTACCGCTTTCAAGCCAGGGAAAACCTCTCCTTTATTGTGAATGAAATCAACGACTTATCCCTGCACATGGATGTTGACAGGCAGGTAGCCCAGAGCTCAGAAGCAGTGGGCGCCCCGCTTGTCAGTGTTGAAGAGACAAAAGCTACAGGTGGGCTATTTTAACCCTTTGAAATCGAATTGCTTGCAATAATTCAGCGTTTGAGCAGGCTTCTCAACCTTACCAGGAAGCTCCATTTTCGAAAATTGCTGAAAATAGAGTAAGCAGGAATTTTTCCACCATTCCGCCAGCTGTTCCTGCTTCTCCAGCTTCCCCGAAACCTGATCGAAAATTGCTGAATCTATTTGACCTTTCACCGTCTACCATTCCGACTTCATTTTCCTGACGCCGTCAACACCTGCGGATTAATGTAGCGCCAGCTCGTTCCATAAAGTATTGCCCGACTTCATTTTATAGTTCCAGGGTATGTGGTGAAACCACAAGAGAAATTTCTCCGGACAGGTTTCCAGGTTGGCAAATTTTTCCGCGACAGGCTTGAAATATTGTCCTGTGGCATTGCTGCCCGCCGGAGACCTGTCAAAACCAATCCCGGCACTGTCTTGCCTTGTGATAATAAACGGCCGTCCAGTCGGCCCGGCCGCTGTTGACCCAAGGACCCGGACCGAAATGATGACCGTTCCCCATGATATGTTGCAATCCCAGTGGAGTCATATAATTCACGGAGATCTCCCGAGAATCCAGCATCAATCTTTTGACTTTAGCAATAACCAATGGATCAGATGAGAGTGTAAGTCTAATCCATTCCTCCGCGATTGTTTCAGCCGACAAGTATGGATCCCAGGACAGCCGGCCAAACGAATACCAGTTGGCCTGACCAAACAAATGACCGGTCCGGTTGCCCTTCCGAATTAGCCTTTACCAGGAAACCCCCGAAATCAGGTATGTAAGAATATACTTCTGCCACTTTTTTGAGGTACTCCGGGGTAAGCATCTGCGGATTGGCATTCACGTTATTCAGCTGACAGCCTTCACAAAAAAGATCTTACGCTTTATATTACTCATGATGACAAGAAAGATACTTTAGTTGTCAAAAAAAACAAGGACGACAAATACCTGGTTGATTATGTCATCCCCGAAAATCCCCAGTTTGTAACATTTAAAGTTGAGGCTCAAAATCATTTCAGTTTTTCCAAGACCCTGCCTTTGAATGAAGATTATTTCGACCTGCAGTTTTTTCCCGAGAGCGGTGAACTGGTTGACGGGCTGAGAAGCAAGGTCGGCTTTAAGGCATTGGATTATAATGGGAAAGGCAAATTTGTGGAAGGTGATATAGTAAATGCCGAAGGCGAAATCATTATACACTTTAAAAGCAATCCATTGGGTATGGGAAATTTTGTACTGGCAAGGCTCAGGCCGATTATCAAACCAATATAGATGCAAAACTGGAAATTGAAGCTTTATCCAAGAAGTTAAATTCTCTGGAGGTGGATAAATTGGATAAGATCATAAAAATGCTGGAAGAACAAAAAACGATTATAAAATAACGAAGGAAAGTATTAACTTTAAATGAAATTTGTAGATTTATAAGTGATTTCCTGGTAAGTCAGAGAATGAATATCCATATTACCATTTAATTGTCTATTATGAAAAAAACAAATGCTTTCTCAGTATTGCTTGTAATTCTGTTATTGATTGGAGCAAGTAAAATTCAGGCTCAGGGCAGCAATGGCTGGCGTGGAATAAGTGGAGACAATAAAGTAAGCGGCTTCGATATCCCTGCAAAATGGCCTGATCAACTTAAAAATATCTGGCAGGTAAAGGTTGGATTGGGAGATGCTTCTCCCGTTTTGGTAAAAAACAAAATTTTCCTGCATGTCATGCAGGATACAACCGAAGTTGCCTTGTGTCTAAATGCATCGGATGGAAAAGAGATCTGGAAAACCAGCTTAAATCCTTCACCAAAGATTACAGGTCCTGCCATTGGGCATCCCGGACCTCGCAGTACCCCTTTTGTAACTGATGGTAAAGTTATTACAGTTGGTACCGGTGGAATGGTGCATTGTCTGGATGCTAATTCCGGGAAAGTGATCTGGCAGAATGATGCATATAAAGAGGTGCCGCAATTTTTCAGTGGCAGCTCTCCACTGGTCTTGAATAAGATGTGCATTATCCAATTAGGAGGTAAGAATCAAGGGGTTACGGTGGCTTTTGAGGTCAATACAGGTAAAGAAATCTGGAAACTGGAAGGAATTCCAACACTTATG
>Ga0209125_1002966_pt1 | contig 12268 bp, 10 predicted proteins | sample BarGraIncub1131A_FD_184503 | JGI IMG/M metagenome (GOLD analysis project Ga0209125, IMG submission 184503) | Arctic peat soil microbial communities from Barrow, Alaska - Barrow Graham LP Incubations 11-31A (SPAdes) (version 2) | ecosystem: Environmental > Terrestrial > Soil > Wetlands > Peat... | reverse complement strand
TGTATTGATCTCTGCATCCTGTTTAGCCAAAGCCTCTTTTTGCTCCGCAGTCTGCTGGCTCAGATCACTAACATTAGAAGATAGAGAGTCCACAAAGAGAGACAGCTCACGGATCTTCTCGTCACGCGCACCTAGTTCATTCTGCAAAGAAAGAATCAATGCCGATTTAGTATCGAGCTCTTCCTGCAAACGTTTGATCGTCTTTTTCAACTCAGAAGATTGCTTCTTTGAAGAGGCAAACTGCGCCTGAAGGCGAGTCAGATCTTCTTTGTTTTTCTTCAAGATCTCTGAAAACAACTGAAAGTTCTCAGTAATCCGTTCCTTTTGAGTCTGAGACAACTCTCCGGTAGTCACATTTTGCACGTTCAGATAATTTTCCGCTTCACGCATTTTGGTAAAGTTATCTTCCACATCATTTAATACACCCATTGTCTCATTAAACTCAGCAGTCTGAGCCGCATGAACTACCACCAATGAATCATTCTCAGCCTTCAATTGTTTATAAGAATCAGATTGCTTACCGCATGAAGCAACCAATACAATTAAGGCAAACAACATTACAATCTTTTTCATACTTTCCTTTTTTAGTTTAAAACTTATTTTTCAGATCCGGCGAGTACGATTACGAACTCACCTTTTGGTTCTTTTTCTTTAAAATGAACAATCACTTCCTCCAACGTTCCACGCACCGTCTCATCATATATTTTAGATATCTCACGGGAAACGGACACCTGACGTTCCGGACCAAAAGCCTCTGCAAACTGCTCCAGACTTTTCAGCACCCGATACGGAGATTCATAAAAGACCATCGTCCGGCGTTCCTCTTTTAATTCCTCCATGCGTTTATTCCGCCCTTTCTTTGGAGGAAGAAATCCCTCAAAACAAAACTTCTCACTCGGCAATCCTGAATTGACCAAGGCAGGCACAAAAGCAGTAGCGCCCGGCAGACATTCCACATCCACACCCAACTTCACGCATTCATGAACTAACAGATAACCCGGATCAGAGATCGACGGAGTTCCGGCATCAGAAATCAACGCGCCGGTCTCACCCGCCTTCAGACGCAGAGCAATGTTTTCCACTGTCTTATGTTCGTTGAATTTATGATGAGAAAGCAGCTTATTCTTAATCTCAAAATGCTTCAGGAGTATACCACTGGTCCGCGTATCCTCCGCCAGGATGAAATCGGCTTCTTTCAGCACTCGTATCGCACGGAAAGTCATATCTTCCAGATTACCGACCGGTGTTGGAACAACAAACAGTTTTCCCATTCCTTATAGGGTGTGTTAAGAGAATTTTTTAATTACAATCTTGATAAAGTCCATCGCCGGTTCATTGTCTTTGCTCCAGTTAAACTTCTCTTTCAAATATTCCAATACCTCAGCCAAGCTTTTGTATGAGCCTATTTCATCAAGCACCTTATCCATACACTTTGCATCATTATTAAATAATTCGCGTTGAAAGCGAAAACGGTCGTTCAAGCTCAATGCCTTACGCACATCAACCACGAGCCTTTTTTCGAGAGACTCATGCAAAGACTGCGGACGTGAAGCAAGCAGTTCGTTGATTGAGTCGGCAAGTATATGAGAAGATGCAAGTGGTTCGATGGAAGATTTCTCCTCAACAGGCTTCACACTCTCTTCAACCTTCCTGGTCTCGGCTACAGGCACCTCTGCAAGTTCCGGTACTTTCATTTCCACTGAGGCTGATTGAATTGCAGCAGCTTTATGTTGTTGTTCTGTCAGAGCAGCCTCCTCTTTGAGAGTCTTCAGTCTGCTTTTAATCTTCTCTGCTTTATTTTCAGCCAGACGAATAATAAATTCAGGAACATTGGTCTCATCACGAAAACCGGCGACCATTTCCTGCAACTCTTTGATATCATTCAGTATAATATCTATTTCCTGATAGTATCCCATAATCGTCTCAAATTTTAATTTCTATTCCTAAGACAACGCTAAATTACTTCTTTTTATTGTCGTGGGATCACTTGAAGCAAAATATTTTCTATTTCCGCCTTCGCAACTGACTGAGGAGAGTCAAAATGATTGATCATGACGGCAAAAGTATACTTTTTGTTTCTCAGTTCCACATATCCTACATAACAAAGCACCCCACTAAAGCTACCACTCTTGAAACGTGTTTTCTGCTTCAACGAAGTATTTGCCAGGAAACTGGAACTTTCCGGGTCCCCGGCAAGCATCAGGGAACTCTCAAAAGTGGTAAACTCCTTACTGTTCCGCATTTTGTTGAGCACATCCACAAAGAAACGAGGAGTGATCGCATTCACAGGAGAAAGTCCGCTTCCATCCTGCATCATTACACCTTGCGTAGAAACACCCATTTGCGTCCAATAATCCTTCAATGCCCAGACTCCATAACGGGTCGACCCCCCTTTCCCTTTCACACCAATATGTTTGATAAGATGTTCTGCAAACATATTGTTACTCTCATGATTGGTGACAGTAACAATCTCGCTCAACGCAGGCGACTCCGTCACACAAAGATCCGTACGTCTTGTCTCTTTCCACTCATTCTGTTCGTCGAGCAAACGATAAGAAGTCGCCTCCCCTTTCACCGAGACCCCTTTTCTGATCAGTTCATTTCGCACAAGCGTCGCCAAATACAAAGCAGGATCCGGTATATCACCCTTCACAGCAAACGCCGTTTGATTAGCAGGCATCGTTCCAAAAAGCGTTCTATTCATCGAAAACGGTTCGCCGTTAATATAAACACTATCTTTTGTATTGGCAGCCGCCTTAACATGACTGATAAAACGCATCTCTTTCATCTCAGGATCGGTACTCACTATCTCTGCCGGCGAACCAACCCCGCCACTCTTCAGATATAAAATATATCGGTTATCATAGATACTCACCCCATACGCCCCGGCAGCGAAATAATTACCAATATCCTCACGAATCCACTTCGCAGAGATACCCTCCTGATCAAAATAGCTCTCATCAGCAATCACCTTCCCATTAATAGATTTTATACCCGCTTGTTTGACAGCATCCATCCATTGTTGAAGAAACAGATTACGATCCGTATCAAAATAACAACTACCCAGCGTTGGGTCTCCCCCGCCTTTGATATATATATTTCCATTCAGCGTCCCATCCTTTGCGATAGTCCCATCATACTGAAGCGTGGTACGAAACCGATGGTCACCGCCATACATTTCCAACACAGTAGCCGTGGTCAGTGTTTTAGTTATCGAAGCTGGAGTCATACTTTTCTGTTCCTCCTTATGAGCTATCACATGCCCCATATCATCCGTCACATAATAGGCAATCGAAGCGTTATCCAGTTCCTTGTTTGCACTCCAAAGAACATTACACTGTATAAAAAGCATCAGAAAAAGCAGAATCCTCTTATTCATAATCCAATCATATTTGAACGATGAGTAAAAGTAATACAAAGCTTTCTAGAAGCCATAAGAAAAGGAAGAAAAACAGTTCGATTCCAATAAAAATGGATCTTTAAGCGAAAAAGGATTACGGAATGCTTGCATCTTAAGAAATAAGCGCTACCTTTGCAGCCGATTTAAAAATCAAACGGATCGATTCGCTAGCTCAGTTGGTAGAGCACAACACTTTTAATGTTGGGGTCTTGGGTTCGAGCCCCAAGCGGATCACATAAGAAGAAGCCTAACGGCAAATAAAGACAATAAAAGTCTCACAATTTCAATATTGTGAGACTTTTATTCTTTTGTCTCTTGCCTAGCTAAGTCATATCAATTCTTGACAGATCTTGCTCAATTTAAAGTCTTAAATTTTAAAATTTTCCAATAAGCTAATCTTCTTTGTTATATTCGACAAATTACAAACATTCCCATGTCTATATTCTAAAGATTCTAATGCTTCAACTAAAACTTTTTTATCGATAAATTGAACGGTAAATATAAGATCTCTATCCTTATTTTGTTCTTTTTCTGTAATCAAAGTTTCATGAGTATATACATTATCATTCATAGTATAGCATCCTAATAATCGAGCAATTGTATATATAAAAAAAACGTTGCTTGTTTTATTATAACGTTCATTCATAATAAATATTTGTTTAGGAACAATATCCTCTATCTTATCAATTAGTCCTTGAATATCAAAGTCTCTATGGCAAATTTTCTCATAAAAATCAGACTCACATATACGAAAATAGGTCAATAAGAATAGTAACTCTGGATATACCTCTTGATTATATGCAAACATCTTTAATGATAAACGAGTGTTTGAGAATATTTTCTCTATCTGCCTTAATGTTAGCTTCTTATGCTTGAACAAAGCCTGAGCTATTTCTAAAAGATTTTCTTTTTCATCGGATAATCTAAGGGATTTAGCGCGTTCTACAGTACCAAAAAACGCATTGAAATCATAATATTGATATAAATAGCTTGTAAATTTGTCTACATCGGGATCAGGTAAAGCATATTCAATATCAATAAACCTCTTTAGATACTCATCTGCATCTATTAAGTCACTTCCATAATATCCACGAATGGAGTTGCTAAGTTGTTGTTTGTCTATCGATAAGACAAATACAATCTTTGATATATTAAAAAAATGCTTTATCCTTTCTAATACTTTTACAGCGTAACATGGATTACAGCGGTCTAATTCATCCACAATAAAAACCAAAGGTTTTTGATCACAAACTTCTTTTACAAATTTCGACAGATCAATATGGAATTGTCTTAAGCACTGCTTTTGATTCTCATAATTTTCTATTTCTTTTTTCAACAAAGAGCTCCCTTCTTCTACACTATCAGAACAAATATCAACAATTCCTTCACCAACATATTTTTTTAGCACTTCTTTAGCGATTGAAGGTGCTGCTTTTAGGACTATTTTCCCCGCAGTGTTTATAGCAGACAATAATGCATCTTTCACCTTCATTTCTGAGCTTACTTTTTTTAGTTCTCCAAGTAAACCAACAAGAGGATCTGAGATAAAATCGTTTTCCCAAGCATTAAAATATAATGTATGGAAATTATCCTCTTTCAAAGACTGCGCCCACATTTGTACAAATGTAGTTTTTCCAGTTCCCCACTTTCCATTAATGGCTAATACACAGCCTTCTTGATAAGACTCAACTATTGTTTTCAATATAGATGCATATTTCTTTCTGTCTAACTGACAGTTTAAAAAAGGATCTTTCTCAGGTATTTCCAAATTCTTAAGTTTACATTCCATAAGGTATGATTTAATTTTTAATGGCAGATACTACTTACCAGCAAATATAACAACTTTTATTATTCTATTTTCATTCCTTCTCATTTTATAGTAAGTCAAATGATAACACACCTTCTTCCTTTTTTATCTTGCCTTCCAAAGTGACCATAACCATGTCTAATCCGAAGAATAAGGATCAACTAAATATTTTGTGCTTTTAAGCCATTATACGCCAGAAAGTATCTATTTTTGACTCTTCTTATCTCAAATAATGTGACTATGAATATCCGAGCCTCAGAAATCAAGGACCTGAACTCATTAATGGGCATCTATGAACGTGCCAGAAGATTTATGCAAGAACAGGGCAATTCCAATCAATGGATTAACGGCTATCCTTCAGAAGGACTCATTAGACAAGAGATAAGCAATGATCATAGTTTTGTTTGCGAGAATGAAAACGGTGAGATTGTCGGTACATTTTGCTATATTATTGGAGATGATCCTACATACACCCGTATAGATAATGGGGAATGGTTAAATGACGACCCATACGGAACCATTCACCGATTGGCTTCTTCCGGAAAAGAAAAAGGAGTTTCAGATAAATGTATTCAATGGTGTCTTACGCAATGCAAAAACATCAGAGCAGACACACATCATGACAATACGATCATGCAGTCAATATTAAAAAAGCATGGTTTTGAACAATGCGGTATTATTTATTTATCCAATGGCAGACCTCGTATTGCATATCATAAATGTGATCAATAGGAATAAAGTTTTCGGAAAGATTCTTTTCAGCCGTAGTCGTTGGTAAAATAATCAAAATATGCACTGACATTTGAATAGTGAGCCGAAAAGACCTGACAAAAAAAAGAAGATATCACAACATACCAATCATGAAAATAACAAGAACAATTTATCAGATATAAATTTAAGCTCTGTGTTGGATATTTTATCACCCAAACTAAAACCATAAAAACAAAGAACTAACAATTCGACCAGCCAAACAATAAGAAAAGACGAATTAGAGGAAAAAGTTTATACTATTTTCTTCCATTTGATGTGTAAATGTGGGTATTTAAGAATGGTATATAAACGCTCCCTTTTTAAGTTACATATCTTTAACGCATTGATTTTAAATAATTATATAATTTCTATGTTTTTAGTAATGTTTAATTATTAGATTTGTAAAATTAAATGATATTACTATGCACTCAGTCTTAGTAATAATCTATTTATTGAATTGTATAACTATAAAAGAATAAATTATGGCTGAATTTGAAATTAACTATGTATCTAAATCAAAATTGACAGATGAAGGAGTATCTGTTAAAGAAGTATTAGAATTGCTTAACATGGAGACTGAGTTAAACAAAGCTTTATTAAAAGCCTTGGATATTGAAAGTTTAAAAAAGGACTTCATTTATATTTCAGGTGCAAAAGAACTTGTTAACATCCAGAAAGACATAAATAATAGTTTCTATAAAGAGGACTTTATAAGTACACTAAATGACATTGCAGTATATAAAGGTGAGAAAGAATTAACTCTCTGTTTTACTAATTTGAGCCAAAGTGAATTTTTCACTCAAAAGGGGTTATCATCTATAGACGCAATTCCAAAATATTCATCAAAGAGTGACTTTTTCTCTTGGTTTTATAAAATGGATAAATATGCTAACGAATTAGTAAAAAATGGATTAGACGAAATATTGTCTTTTAATCTTGACCTACTAAGAAAACAAGAGATAGGAAATAAGGATCGAAAATATCGATTACTCTATAATTTAAGCAATGAACAATTGTTTGTACGTGCAATTATATCATTAGACAGATATAATAATTACGATAACAATATAACAGTAGTAATAGCATTACTCTCTCTACACAAAAAGATGAAAGAGTTGAGCACAACTTATGCTTTGAATAGAATCGAATATAATGAATCTTATTTAAAAATCTATTTCGAAGAAGAAGGTAAGAAAGAATTAGAGGGACTAGGATTTGTAAAGAACATAATTAAAGTTTCTAATGATGAAGTAAAGAGAGAAGCATTAAAATTTGATGCAATAAGTAATATTGAATTTTTAGACTCTGAAAAGAATTTACAAGAAATAATTATTCAGCCCTCTTTATCTGTACGACCAAAAGTTAAAACTAATATATTAGCGATTTCTCATAGTTTGAGTCCAAATAAGTTCGTTCAAAATTTAGAGGAGATTGATAATTCTGTACAAATACATGATGAGCTATTTAGACTAATAAGCGGAATCTCAAAAGTGACAAATCCTTCACAGATAATGTTCTTAGTTAGAAAGATGGTTAGGAGCGCTAGAAATGAAAGTTTTAATAAACATAGAGCTAAAATAGAAAGTATTATAAATACACATGTAGCGGATAACATGATTCAACTATTAACCCTATTCAAAAAAATGGAACTGGTTACAGAAAATGATATTGAAGCTAGCGAATACATTAGATATATTATATATGAATCGTTAGTTGAACGAAGAAAAAATCAATAAATCCCAATATTTAGAGATAGGCTTCACTGAATTATTTGACATTAGCAAATTTATACAAAACCGCAAGCTTCAAAAAACAGGAATAATATAACATTTCTGTATCCAGCAAGGTACAGGCAAGAAACATCTTCCTTTCATTAGGACTCAAAGCCAAGTCCTTTTAGAAACTTCATTACATTACTCGATTGCTCCTTCCGACTTTCAAAGCTTTGTTTTTGGATCAATTTATCAAAATCTCTTTGAGGATAGATGATTTTACTTTTTATCCTAATAATAGGAATATAGTCTATATGTCTCCATTCGTGCAAAGTTCGCAAACTAACATTCAGTTTCTTACAAACTTCATGATTTTAGCTGCACAAATAATCAACAAGTGATAAGATACTAAAATATATCCATTACTTGATATAGGGAAAAATGAGTATTGAAAACCAAAAGAAAAAAGATAGTCACCTTCGAACTCACAACTTTTAACTTGAAGCGTCACAACTAATAAGCATCAACTTTTATAAATCGCATAAAAATACGGAAATTTATCCTCCCAATAATAAATATCAATAACTTTGTTATCGATATTTATTGCAGTACTTGTTTGCTTGCTCATGTTATTGCACAACACGAGCTGACAAATGATTCTTGTGAGATTGTCTAGTTAATACAATTAATTAAACTCACGTAAACCTCATTATATTATGGAACTGAATAATTCAATTTTCACACTAGTCGTAACGGTTATTGCTGCATTATTGAGCCTTTCGTATCCTTTATTTATGCAAATCATCCAACGAATTGATGAAAAATACAAATCAATATTATTAGTTACAGCCTTTAAGGAGGAGCAAACTTACAAAATTTATCACGGGTTGCTTATAGCCACGTTTATTGCCACAATATATCTTCTTTTTGCTCCAGCATGTAATTGTCCTATTGTAAAAAACCTTTTTATCATTCAACATTCCGCACATTTAATATCCCTACTGTTTTTAATTTTGTTAATTACCTACCTTATTAAGTTAGCAGAACTTATCTGGGATTATAATGATCCGTTAAAATTATATACACGAATAGTTGGAAACAGTAAGATAGTCGTGAATGACAAAAAACGGTTTTCCAAATATCTCGATTTGTATAAGTATGCAATTAAAGTGGAGAATGAACAACTGTTATTGTCATGCAATCAAACATTGGCAGACAGTTTTGTTGAGTACAGAAATAATAAAAAAGATATAATAGTCGTTTATCCGGATTACTTCTATCTAGCATTAAGAGATATTATTGATTTGAATTGTAAACTAAGAACCAATACGTCTCCTATACAAAATGCTAGCTTTACTATGAACATGTTGTTGGATGAGTTTCAAGAAACATTGGTTTCAGAAAACACATTGCGGTTTATATGGAATTCTATTAATAAGATTTTGGTAGCTAATAAAGACAATTGGGTCATACAATATTGGGTTGTTGCTAATCAATATTATAGCTTTGTTTTAGACAAACGTCGTTTGGATAGCTCGAAAGAACATAGCAATGAATATATGAGGTTTATGGATATGAATTATGTTCTAGGTGGATTTATTATGTACAAGAAGAAATATAAGCTGTTGCAGGAGCTAATGAGCTTCTCAAATTATTTACCCCCACAATACTTTCTCATACCCACTTCTTTCAGGGAAATTATTGATATTATTATAAGGTTTAAAAAAATGAGTCTCATAGCTCCATTTTATTTAGAACAGAATTACCCCTTTATTGGAGTGAATAAAGGGGCTGATGATAGTAATTATATTATATCTTGGGTTATGCAATACCTAACTGTAGCATACTTAAGACTATTTTCACATATAGAAAGCAGTAAAAATGTACAAGGGAAACCGGTATTAACAGAGATAGTTGAAGATAATGAATCCTTTCTTCACATAGTAGAATTATTAGAACATTGGATTGCAAAATTTCAAAATGATAAAAGAAAAAAGGATGAGTTACAACCTGTCATTAACATGAAAAGTGCAGAAACAACTTCAGCTATTATATTCCTGAAAGAATTTAAAGAAGAAATTGCAGCTTATAATCTTTCTCTAAAAGAAAACCCCCAACTTTCAGCAGAAAAAGTAAATAAGTTTAAAGAAGCTGTTACTAAAGAGAGCGATAATTTACTAACATATTATCCAACAGAACCCGCAAATAGAGATCAATCATTCGTTCAAAATAAGATCGTTTCATGTGTTTATACAGATGTAGATCATGACATGTTTGCGACTTATAGTATCCTTTCATTCTCTAATTTAGATTCCATATTTATCTCTCAATTAGGAAAGAAGCTATCCTCGGCATATACCTCAACCTTCTTAATGCATTCTCCTTGTGTAAGATTCAGAGTTGAGCATAGAGACATGTTAGCCGCATTGGATAAGTTGTCATTGAATAGTGGTTTTGTAATCATCTCTTTAGGTATTTACTTAGGAAATCTTCAAGCTTTCGGTATAGACGCTAATGCTGTTCAAGTGAAAGATAAAAAGTACAGGTATGGCGCTGTTGATATTTATTCCATAAATAGCAACTGGAATTCTTTGATTATACTTAAACGAGAAGACTTACCTTATGTGAGCCGTAAAGATGAAACTAGAGTTGAAATATCTAATAAAGACAACGGATATCATGTAAATATATCATTAGAAGCAATAATCAATAGTAAAGATAACTTTAAGTTTATTCAGATAAATGTCATTAATCCATTGTTTGACGGACAAAAGCCAACAATAGATCAGATTAAATCAATAACAAATTATATAGTATGAGAAATATGAAGCCTAGAATTAATACTAAAGAAGAATATGCCAAATGTTTTGACTTTTCCTTTTTAAATGAAGAAAAAAAAAATTCTCTGAAAAAAAATACAGAAAAAGAATTAAGGAAGCTCTTTATATAGCCTTAGATACAAGGAAATTTGAAATTGACCTTTATTGGAAAAGAGCAAATTATTTTATTCTTTTTATCGGAGCCCTTTTTGTTGGATACTACAATATGAGAGGTGAAGATCATCTTTTTTTGCGGTATTTGTTAGCTATACTTGGCTATTCTTTATCGACAATTTGGTTCTGTGTAAATAGAGGGAGTAAGTATTGGCAGGAAAATTGGGAAAAACAGATAGAATATTTAACTCAGTTACATCAAACACCTATCTTTGGATTGATAAAAGTACCAGAGCATCCTTTTTACCGATTTAATAAGAGTTATTCCTATTCGGTATCTCGCCTAAATCAATTAGTAAGTCTTTTAATCGGACTAGCTTGGTTAGTTATTATCATGTCAATGATGAACGATGTGCTCGGCGAGTTTTCTTGTTTTTGTTGTGTCATATATACTAGTGGGGTTTTAAGTGGTGCAATTGGAGTTTTTGCTTTGGTTCACTTCTTTGGGAAAAGTTCTACTGCCAAAGAATATAGTAAGAACTTCAATGGTGTATTTTTAAACTATTAAATCTGATTATTAATTTGATGTAATCTCTGTTTAGGGGGCAAAGAATATACGAAAGAAAAAGGTGGTCCCGATTGGTGCGCTACGATTGGTTCCGATAAGCCGATATTATCAAATAATTATGAACATTCCAAATCTGATTTCGTTTTCCAGAATAATTATTTCGCTCGTTCTGCTGACTGTGATGGATTCGACACCAATCTTTATGAGTCTGTTTCTCATTGCAGGTATATCAGATGTAGCTGATGGCTACATTGCCAGAAGATTCAATATGGTTACAACTGCCGGCGCTATACTTGATTCTTTTGCAGATATTGTTTTTCATCTCGTAATATTCATCGTATTGTACATCAAGTATCGATGGGTATTGGAAGAAAACGCGCTCTTGTTTTTGGTTGTGTTGGGTATTAAATTGTCTTCGGCTGTTGTGACCAGGATAAAGTTTGGCAAGATCCTCTTCCTGCATACCTTTGCAAATAAAGCCACAGGTCTGATAGTCTTTTTTGCAGTTCCAATTATAATGATTACTATGAACAATAGCTTTATCCCCGTGCTTCTTGGGATTGCCGTAATTGCAGCACTGGAGGAGTTGATCATAATCGTTAAGGAGGATAAGATCGATTTAAATAGAAAGAGCTTATTTTTTTGAAGGTTTTATCGTTCAGAGAGGAGAGGTTTTTGCCTCCTCTGTTGTTTTTTTGAATTTCGAATTTACATTCAGTAAAAAAGTACTATTTATCTACACCCCTGCACCCCTCAACTGCCTCTCAGTATTCTGTATGGCATGTCAATAACGTCAAAAAAACATTGCTCTTCGTTATTTGAATACAGTTTTATTTGCTAAAAGGCCATTTTCTTACCATTATTCATTGCAGTGTGGCTAATAATGTCGCAAACTGTACCCATCCGTGATGCTTGGATCCTCGTTTTGCAGTTGATCCATTTCGAGGCCCTACAAAAAACAAGGCTCTATAACGTTTGGAATGGGTATAGATTTGTTTTGGAAGCTGTCTGCCTCTACTATTCATGCATAAATGGTTACAAAAAGCCTCCGTGCAAACAAGATTGTACGCAAAAAGCCTCCGAGCAAACATAAATGTA
>Ga0209125_1002965_pt1 | contig 12271 bp, 13 predicted proteins | sample BarGraIncub1131A_FD_184503 | JGI IMG/M metagenome (GOLD analysis project Ga0209125, IMG submission 184503) | Arctic peat soil microbial communities from Barrow, Alaska - Barrow Graham LP Incubations 11-31A (SPAdes) (version 2) | ecosystem: Environmental > Terrestrial > Soil > Wetlands > Peat... | reverse complement strand
CTTTGCCCCAGATGGTTGGCGTTGAAAGACTCGGCTGCCACGAAAAGAAGGGGAACAAAAAGAAGGGCGATCACGGACCATGCGCCGACTGTTATCCACCAAGGAAGTTTACGCGCGATCACTTGCGCTCCCCTTGACTTTTGGTCGCAGGCAATAATCCACCACCCCAGCGCTGAAATGCGGCAAGAGAGAGAATACTTGTGGCCACAAGGAAAAGGCCTGCCATGGCTCCATATGGCCAATCTGAAGCAGAACCAAATTGTTGTTGAATGAGATTACCGATCAGCATATTGCGCGAACCACCGAGCAAATCGGAAACAACAAACATCCCCAGTGAAGGAACCAAAGTCAGGATCACCGCTGCAACCATTCCGGGCATCACCTGTGGCAAAATAGCATTACGGAAGGTGGAGAACGCGGAAGCGTATAAATCGCGCGCAGCCTCAACAAGACTCCAGTCGAGGCGTTCAACCGATGTATAAATGGGGAGAGCGGCAAAGGGGAGCATAGAACTCACCATACCCAGAAATACAGCCATCGACCCAGGGTAGAGGCCCTGTTCTGCTCCGATGAGTCCAAGGGAGCGAGCAAGGGTGGCAGGCGGCATCTGTGCGCTCAACACAATCATCCAGGAATAAGTACGTATGACTAGATTCGTACAACTGGGCACCATCACCAAGGCCATCAGTAAATTGCGAGTTGCTTTGGGTTTTGAGGCTACCCAGAAGGCTAGGGGAAAGGACAATAACACACAAAGTCCCGTAGTGACTGCAGCGAGCACTCCGGAGCGGACCAGGATCAGGAAGGTGGTGGGGGTCCACCCAAAAAGTCCAAAACCCATCAGACGCCAGAAATTATCTGTGGAAAAATTCCACTCAATGGCCCCATAGTTTCCGCGCGACGCGAACGCCATTACACATAAACCAAGCATCGGAATGAATAAGAACATTGCGAGCCAGAGCAATCCCGGTGCGCTGAGCAAAGTTCCGACTCGTAGCATGCGGCCGCGCGTAGTGATTTTCCCCTCGAATATCTCAGTCACGGAGCACCTGCAGGTCGTCGGGGGGCATTTCAAGAAATACGCTTTCGCCAATGGTATGCTCTTGGTCGGGTTCGGTGATTACCCGCAGAATTTGTCCGTTGATATCGACACGGAGTTCCCAGTGATCGCCACGGAAAAGGCGTTCCTGGATAACTCCGAGAATGGAATTGGGAGCGTCTTTTGTTAGCCGGACCTCAATGTCTTCTGGGCGAATCGCGATAGTACCTTCGTTCCAAGTTGGACGACAAGGGAGGATTAGCGAGCCAACCGAAGTTAAGGCCATATTATCGCCCATCCGTTTGGAAGGCAGAATATTCGCGTGCCCCAAGAATTGCGCCACAAAGCGACTGATGGGACGCTCATAGACGTCTTCCGGGCTTCCTTGTTGCTCGATCCGGCCATCTTTCATGACCATGATGCGGTCCGATACCGCAATAGCTTCGTCTTGGTCGTGCGTCACCAGAATAAAAGTGATGGTCGTGCGGCGTTGTAAGCTTTTCAGTTCCGCCTGTAAATCATGACGAAGGGACGCATCTATTGCCGACAACGGTTCGTCAAGCAAAAGTACATCTGGTTCGTTCACCAACGCGCGGGCTAGTGCGATGCGTTGCCGTTGTCCTCCGGAAAGGGTTGCGGCGTTGCGATGGGAGAGGTCGGCGATGCGGATTAGCTCCATCATGGAGAATACGCGTTGCTTGATCTGGGATTCGGGCACCTTTTGGGAGCGTAGCCCGAAAGCGATATTGTCAAAAACATTCAGATGCGGAAAAATTGCGTAGTTCTGAAATACAGTATTGACGGGACGCTTGTGAGGAGGAAGCTTCGCGATGTCGAGCATTCCTAAATGAACAGTCCCTTTGTCAGCAACTTCAAAGCCTGCAATGATGCGCAACAGTGTGGTTTTACCGCACCCGGATGGACCGAGTAACGTCACAAACTCACCATCGGGAATTTCCATGGAAACCCCGCGCAAAACCGCATGGTCACCAAAATTCTTGTGAATTCCAGATACATGCAGATCCAGCACGCCGTCACTAGCAGGGGATATGATTTCAGCCATACAACAAAATGTGCAAATATTTCGAGCGCAGGCGGATGCTTTTGGAAAAAATGGGGCAATACCGATCAGCATCCTGAGTTTTGCGATGCATGAGGATTTAGTCGTGAAATCGGTACAAAATTGAAAGCGGAGCGTCTTCTAAGAAGTGGATGGTGGGTGTATTTTCCCCCGGCCATGTGCGTTCTACCGTTTATGCACCCTGCGAGCAGGCGTTTACTCACGCAAACTCTACATTGCGAAACTGAGTCCGCTCGCGACCCCATAGACGTTTGAAATGGAAAATTCGTACCTGTTTTGTGAATTATTTTCACGCTCGAATCTACTAGTGAACCCACTTCGGCGCTACCTTCGCCATTCTCCACCGGTATTTGCTGCACTTTTCTAGATTTCGCCATTATGATTATACCGCAACAAGGTCACCTCTCCCCAGAACAGCTTGCCGAAGTCCAGGCGATTGTCTCTGAATTCAATTGCACCATCCGCACCATCCAAGGTGAAGAAATGTCCGTCTACGCCATTATCGGTGATGAGACGAGTCAACTTCTGGTCAACCGCATTGAGGGCTTGCCCTATGTGAAGCGCGTCGACCGCATCCAGGTGCCTTACAAGGTTCTCGCCAAAGAGAATGTACACGGCCAGGCCAAAATGATTATCGGTGGCAAGGAACTCGGCAAGGAATTTGTGATTATTGCTGGTCATTGCGCCATTGATCCGAAGAACGCCAATTTGTTCTACGAGACCGCCCAAGCCGTCAAAGAAGCCGGAGCCGATGCTCTGCGCGGTGGCGTCTGGAAGCCTCGCACCTCGCCCTACAGCTACCAAGGTGACGCCAAGGCCCTCGAAATTCTGGTCGAAGCCCGCGCCCGCACTGGCTTGCAAATCGTGACCGAAGTCATGGAATACGACGAAGTCAAGCTCTGCGTAGATGCCAAAGTGGACGTTCTGCAGATCGGTGCCCGCAACGCGCTGAATTACCGTTTGCTTACCCAAATCGGCACCATGACCGCAGGCACTGGCATCCAGGTACTGCTGAAACGCTCCATTCACATGGGCCCAGTTGACGAATTTATTCTTGCCGCCGAATACGTAGCGGGTGCAGGCAACTCCAACGTGATGCTCTGCCCACGCGGAACCCTGCCCACCATGAACGGCTATCGCAACCATCCCGATGAGTCTATCACGCAGCTCCTCAAAGAGCGCACCTGGGCTCCGGTTGTGGTGGATCCATCCCACAGCGTCGGTAAGGCCAAGTACGTGTCCCGCGCGGCCCTTGCAGCGGCGTCCTACGGCGCAGACGGTGTGATCATCGAGACCCATTGTCGCCCAGTCCAGGGCACTGGTGACGATCCTAAGCAGGCCATTACCCCGGCAGTCCTCGCGAAACTGATCCCAGAACTCCGTGCGGTGGCCGAAATCGCCCGCAAGTTCCCTATCTAACAGGGGCACATTTTAAATCGAAAGGCGGTCATCACGATCGCCTTTTCCTTTTTGTGGGGGCTACTGTGACGAAGAACTCCGCTATGAGCGACCCTCGGTGGGCTTCAGCCGTTACATGCGCATGTCCACTTTATGGAGCGCTGCAACCCCGCATGCGGGTTTTTCGCTCCCCCAAAGGCATTTCAACCGAAGGCTGTTATGGATTGTTACATTTGCACTTCGCTGCATTACAGCGCGCCCTCATAGCTCAGTTGGATAGAGCAGCTGCCTTCTAAGTAGCAGGTCACAGGTTCGATCCCTGTTGGGGGTATAGCCCAAAAGCCCACCATCCTTACTCCGATAAGGCTTGGTGGGCTTTCTTTTTGAAAAAACGTTCCGCAAACGTTCCGCGACAAAATTTATCATTCATAGGTCAGTAACCAGATTGGTGGTTCGATTTGATGAAATTGTATAAAGGCACGGAACGTTTTATACCCCCCGTTTCCATGCTGGGGTATTGATGTGTGTAGCACCTATTCGGTCAATACGCTGATTTTGCCACCACCATCTTAATGAAGATCATAAGAATCATTGGTGCTTGCTTGTGAATCATGTGTGCCGCCAGTGGTATATGTGTGTGTTCTGTAACCTTCTGTATAGAGTAACGCAGCGACCCTTAGAATTTTAACGGATATTATGAAAATAAATGATCGACCTCGTCGCAAGTCAACGAGGTGATGGTAACGCCCCATGTCCAACCTAGATTCTGACCTATGGGATGTGCTCGATTACGCGGAAAGTAGCTACCCACCTAGCCGCGAATTAATCGAACTCAAGTTGACACCGAGGTGTCCATCATTTGGCTTGCCCAACGCGGCGAAATGCTAGGGCTGTGGCTGTCGGGTGAGATAACAGCACCCGAATGGACTGAGCTAGTGTTTATGGTTACAGCGGGTGAACGGGGTGTAGTGGTGAAAGCACCTCGGCAGCGGGGGTGATCTGCTAAGGATGTGGAACGCCATGTACGACCTACCCAAATACCCATACACCGAACACACCCTGACCTGCTGGGGTCTTGAATACCATCGCGACAATGCTCATTTAGTGGCAGAGATACAGTCATGTACTTCGCGGATAGCTCGGTCGCGAGTGGAAAGTGGTAGACCTTGGGGATGGATATATGCTATTGTCTGCACTCCAGTTTAGTCAAGCGAACCTCGTGCGCTTCGACCTTCCTACCCAGTTCGTCTTGCTGTGGGATGTATCGGGCAAGCTCGGCGCGTATTCCTTCGACATCCCCCTGCAATTTGGTCAACGGTTCGCGGATCAGTCCTAACTCTTCGACCAGCTTGAGAATTACATCTTTAAACTTGTAAATCAAGTAAAATCCTGCTAGGGCTGTGATAAGGGCAACAGCCGCCCAAGGTGAAATAGTCATCATTTGTAGTGCGGTATTTGCCAGCGTTGCTTCCATGTGTCTTCAGCTGCAAAATATTCGCAAAATATACTGGGATTAAGGGTCCGATACAACCACCCTCCTATACCCTTATGACTGTATGGTTTTGGAGGCGTTGTGGGTCAGCTACCGGATTTTTTATGGATTGATGGTGAGCGATATCTGTTACAACCGGATATCCCGATCACTATTAGAACAGGAATCATCGAAGTCCCTGCCCCGGTATGCCGCTACCATTACTCATATCATGGTGGATGTTTCGAACGTGGATTTTTGGCGGAATGGATCATATCAAGAGGGTGTCTTTTTTTGATGAGGATCTCTGGTCGTTATGAGATGGAGCATTCTGCACCAATTCTAGTGGATTGGTACACAGGGATTTTGGTGATCAACGGAATTCCCATGCGTGCATATGGTCATGACCTAGAAGCCGATGAACATATGCATGTCAGTGTCATTTCTGGAGTCATACAATCAATTTCAAGTCAGAGTGAGGCAAAGAATGATCGACATCAAATCCCTAATCCCTAGTCAGAAAAATACGCGCCCACGGTATGATCAGGATTTCTACGCTGGTTGGTTTAACGAACTTTATCCCGATGAAAGCCTTGCTGATCGAGCCAGAGAGTGGAGCATCGAGCATTGGCAAATACTCTGGTATTATTTCAATCTCTACCGCGACTCCGAATTTGGTTGGCTTCGGGAGAACGTCGAGTATCTCGATTTTGTGCCGCTGGCATTCGCTATGGCAGTCTACCATGAGTATGAAGACGCCGTAATCAAATCCGAACTTGAGTCGTTGACTGCTCCCGCAACGTACACAGGCAAGCCTCGGAGGAGCAAATGACAGTTCAAATTCCGGATCGGATGATATTGAATGGTAAGGACTACCCCATATATTCACTCATGATTCCTGATGAATTTGAGCATCCGCGCATCCTAAACGTACCCAGCGACATGCTTCATTACCTTGATCCAGAAGCGCAGTTGACCTCGTGTAGCAGGGCTTATTATGCTGAGTGGAGGGCGAGTGATAGTCAGCTATACCTCACTGGGGTTCGCGGTAGGTACAGGCTTCTAGGCGATGCCCCGCTTCATGCATTGTGGTTTTCAGGTGAGGCTAGAGTCTTTACAGGGCGTCGGATTGCAGGTATGAAGGGGCTGTGTGATGAGCCTGTTTTTGATGAGGAAGTGTGGCTCACTATTGAATCAGGACTCATCATAGAAACTCAAACAATAAACAGGTAGTATGATAGACCTCAGCAACCCCGCAGACCTTGTTCCAACAAGAGAAATGATCGACATCCGATTCCCGTATGAAGCCTACAAAAACTTCATAGCCAATAATTTTCGACCAGAGCAACTCACGCACGAAGCCAACGAATGGCTTAAAATCCATCACGATGCTGTGATGGTCGTATTTGACCGTTATAGATGGAGTATCGATTATTTGCCTGACTTCGAAATTTATCTCAAATTCCTATACGGCGTCGTCGTGCTGAACTATTACGAGGAGTATGGGATGACGCGTGATATCGATGGCTACACAGCGGATTGGCTGCACCTATGGGATGGCATCGACGACTCAGTTAGGCGTGAATACAATCACTAAGAATGATGTGAGGGATTTATGATAGTTAATCTATTTAAGTTAAAGTGGTGCAATGATGATGTGATCGAATTCCTATCTGCACTCCCTGATGGATTTCACTATCGCATGATAACCCACCAAAATGACATAGTACATTCAGACAGAATAACATTCAGAGAGAGGTGGGTAAAATGCCTTATTCTCGAATATGGTGATACTGGGTATTCAACTTCATGGTCCGTAAATGAGCGCATGAGCAATACGGCTGCCTTGTTGTGTCTCAGCCAGTTTACCGACTTCATCAATAAGCATCTACCCCACAAGAAACAACCCAAGGCACCCATTCTCCGCGAACTTCAACGCCAGTCCATGATGGACCTTGAAGGTGCCTTGCGGATCAATAACAATATGGATGGAAAATCACGCAACATTGCGTTCGTCCTCAATGATTACACCCATGAGGAACGTTTACCAATCTTGGAATACCTCGCATCAACGGGTCCAGAATCAGTTGAATTATCCATCTCAATCAATCTCGCCAATGCTACCTTGGAGCAACTATCGGCAAATGCAAACAACATTTTGTGTATGAATGTGGAAAGAAATTAATAGATAGCAGGGCAAGTCACCTCACCCTGCTACTCCAGTATTCTCGGTGCGCACCGAGTTACTTGGGTTATTTTGTTTTCGTTTCCATTGCAATATAACTGGTAAATACGGTGAGCGTTTTGGGCAAATTGGCAGATGATGCTAGTATAAGTAAGATCCTTCGCCAATATTCATTCAATTTGTTCCTATTTTATTCAAATAGATTACCTCGAAACGAGCGCGACCCATGGTTCATTGCGTGTATAAACCTGAGAATTATTTATGTCTTCTGTGAACACCATTCCCATCATTTCATTCGATCCTCCAGAGGGGTTTGATGAAAATTTGAATCATCTTTATCGAAGTGTTCTTGACGATTTAATCCGGCAATCCCTAGTGCCAGAATCACTCAATGAAGTGATTCTCTCATACAAGTACCAAGAATCAGTTGAACGAATTAATCCAAAAGAAGACACGAGGAAAAGTCCACGATATTCTAGTGGTGCCAAGTTAATATTAAAACAAGATGGGAAATCAGCACTCGTCGTCAATTGTGAAATATGCAACGCGTATCCGAAAGTTCATGTTGCTACATGCATAGAAATGCTTGTTTGCGAAATCGCGGTTGATCACTTACCACCAGAAATTAAGATCATCACAGATGGTGTAGATATAACTGATTTTGCATCCATTGCATCGTATATTCTAAGATGCGTCAGCATTAAGGTCGTCGCTGAATCCATTTTATCTAAAGTATCGTTCGATATAGATGACGATCATTTTGATCTGAGTAAAAATGGCTATGAATCCCAAGAAGAACTATTTGACGAATTTTCAATAATATGTCAACGCATACATTGGGAGTACCAAAAAAACACAGATCTAAATGAGTTTTCGCTTGGATTGATTCGGGAAATGATTTTTGCTCTAAAACGTTGTGCTGAGCTGAGTCATCGAGCTGATATTATTCCAGAGACAGACAATCCTCTATATAACTTAATTCAGTCAGCCCACAAATGTTTACACGATGTCATGGTTCATCCTGCCGTACCATTCGTACATGAAGACTTTAATGTCGCGTTGAAGGAGCTATTCGCAAGTCAATGTACAAGTGTAAGTTCTGAATTGCCATTTTCAATCTTGATTACTGAAAGTCCAAAATCATTTTACTTCGGTAAGACTCAAGATTCTGTTCCTTGCATTGTCGCGTTTATTGATTTGCTGGGTTTTTCCGAATCAATTATGGAATATGAACGAAACCCCAACACTGATAGCTTGTTTCGATCGTCGAATGGATTACGGAAAGCAATAGAAGAAAGTAAGAAATTTGCACGCTTGCTATATCGAAATAATCCCGAATATGCCCTCATAATTGATGTTAAGACATTTAGTGACAATATTTGCATATCGTTTCCATACTACGGAACCACAGATGACTTTTCTAGGGCAGTCAGTCTAATTACATTAATGTCATCATATGTCCAGATTACATTGTTGGCGCATGGTTTTCTTTGCCGAGGCGCAATTTCGTTGGGTCGTCATTATTCAAATGAATTTACGATCCATTCGTCAGGGATTGTCAAGGCATACAAGCTAGAACAGTCTGTTATATATCCCGCAATCGTTATCGATCCTGAGATTCTTCATAGCCCACTTTTTAATGTTGAGGAGGGAGGAATGCATATGAATTTCATTGAGATGAAATATCATCCGAATTGGAGTCCCTTTGTGTTTATCAACCCTAACCTATCAATCAATATGCTCATTAGCGTGCATAGTGCTGATCCAATATTCAAGCCTATCCAGCATCCATTTTATGTTGGAATTGACAAGTCAGATTATCCATGTTTTGATGAAATTAGGAATGACGTAATTATTCAAAACCCATTGAATCCTAAGTACAACCTTTCAAAGTGTTATGAACAAATCAAAAACAATCAATTTCGAACATGCGATGAAAATATTGCGCGACTGAATGGTAAGCGAAAGGAATTGCAAAAATGGGTCTGGTTCCGATCCGTTCTTAACCAGTTCTGGTTGTCATCATTTGAACATCCATTCTCGTATTGGAAACCTGATTTCAATAATCAGAGATAACTCCATCATCGATAGAGCAACCAAACAAATGAACAAATCCAAATCATTTCTCACCATCGCCGCGCTGCTCAGCTTCTGTGTTGCCATCTTCCAAGCCGTTGTATCCTTGTCTCCATCATGGAGTCTGTACTTTGGTGCCCCAGCGGAAATGGTAGCCAAGCCCATCATTCTCTTGGTGCTAGGTGAAGCCTGTGCCGTAATTTTTGCAGTCTTCGGCTTCTACGCACTTTCTGGTGCGGGTAATATTCGATCCGTTCCCATGTTGAGATGGGGTCTTCTTGTAATCGGGCTTATCTACTCATTACGAGGGTTTATGGTTGTCCCCTTGCTTCTGTCCTATGCTGGTCTGATCAAGCTGCCAGACGCCACGGAACCGACCGTATTGCCCTCATCGCTGGTATCGCTGCTCGTTGGTGTTTTTTACTTGGCAGGGACAGGATTGGGATGGGATCAATTGAAGCGAGTACGCCATGACAAATGACATTATCATTCGGCAAGCAAACAGAGATGACCTAGCAGGGGTCAGGAACTTGTTGTGCCAGTTGAATCCCGAAGACTCGGATGCTGATCTCAGTACCACGGAATCCATCTGGGAATTCATCATAGCGAATAAGGAATCCTCTTACATTTTGGCTGAATTTCAGGGTGTTATCGTTGGTGCCTGCTACTTAGTTATCGTACCCAACCTGACGCGGAACAATCGACCATTTGCCGTGATCGAGAATGTGGTTGTCGATCAGTCGCACAGACGTATGGGAATCGCTACGCTGTTACTCACACACGCCAAAGATCGAGCGATTGATGCGCGTTGCTACAAGTTGATGTTGATGAGTAATAACAAGCGAGTTGAAGCCCATCGATTATATGAGAATATTGGATTCGTGAAGGACTCCAAAACGGCATTCGACTTGCGATTACCATGATAGTACTGGGTTACATATTATCATTCTTATCTTTAAGCAAAAATGAGGACAATTTCATGAATGTACGCACCATCCCAAATGTATTGAATCGCGTTTTCCGTTTACCCATCCTAGCATTGATGCTCGTATCCCTTGTGGGTTGTTTCGATGCAGGTCCCGGTCCTCTAAAGGGCACATGGAAATCGACTGGTGAGTTCCCGATGGTGGTTGTTTTCCGCAATGGTGAAACAGAGGCGCTTGGCATCATCGAACACGTTTCATTCGAACAGAAAGGTCGCGATGTAATCGTCACTTACAAAGATGGTCTAATGAAGGGAAACTCGGTGCGGTTCACGGTTGTCGATGCGAATACGCTAACAAGCGGATTCGGGAATTACACGAAAGTTCGGTGATTGCTTGAGTGAAAAGAACGAAGCAACTCATGAAGCCCAAATCGGCTCTGGTCCGGGATACTTAGTCAAGAAGTGCAGAAATACTTGTTCCACTTTCGAATTCACATCCGCATCGGAATAGCTTGACGGAAGACCTCGCTTATCATCCCAGAGATGATTGGTGATGAACACCTTCACTTCTGCGCGGGTGGATGGTGAGTTCTGCCAGTCATGGATCTTACCTAGTTCAATCTTGATGTCATCGAGTAGATCCGATGCAGCCTTCTTGACTTGTTTGATCTCATCAGCGGAAATATCCGATTTGAGCAACATATCGTAGACGGCTTGGCTTTCTTCCGTGAGTCCTTCACGTACAGCCCGGCGATCCTCGTAATCAAGTTCCTTCACCAATTGCAGCAGTGCAGCGAATGTTTGCTCGATCAGGTGGCGATCTTTTTCCTTGTTGTACTGGATCACGATCTTCTCGTAGGCTTCTTGGAATCGATCACGACCAGCATTCTGCGCCACCATTAGCGATAGTCGTTTTTCGACCGCATCCTTCAAACATTGGACAGTGTTGTTCTTGTTAGGGACCTTTTCGAACTCTTTCTTCAGTTTCTCAAAATCAATTTTCGATATGTCATATGGCTGAATGCTTGGTGTCTTGACTACATTCACCTTTGTTTCAATCGCAGAATCGACAATGGCGTGAAGCTCCTTCATCACCTCATCGATATTGGCATTATTGCGATCATCAGTCAGTGAGTTGTATAATAGGCTGACGACTTTCTTGAAGTCTTGATACTTGTAAATCTCGGGTGTGATGTTCAATGTCGCCTTAAAGCGACCAAATAACTCGCGGCTCAAGATCCCGAAACGTTTACGAGTTTGATCATTTGTATTGATCGCATTCTTCGCATCATTGATACAGGCATTGAGCTTGAATCCAGACTCAATAAATATGCGGTCGAATTCAAATCCCCATTGCTTAACTTGGCTGCGGATTTCTTCGCAGATCTCATCCATTTCAGCGAGTAGGGTTTCTCTTGCTGGTTTCGCTGGTCCCTGCGATTCACCGCCTGCTGGCGATCCTGCTGTTCTAACTGTGGCAAATACAGCCAATGCTTCTCGGAGATGCTTCAGAATCCCACAGTAGTCAACGACTAATCCATTCGTCTTGCCCTCATGAACTCGGTTCGCTCGGGCTATTGCCTGCATTAGGGTATGCGCCTTGAGTGGCTTATCAAGGTAAAGTGTCGCGAGACTCTTTACATCAAAACCAGTGAGCCACATTGCGCACACGAATGCTACGCGGAAGGGGTTCGCATCTTTTCGGAACGCGATCTCCGCATCAATTCGTTCCTTTCCTTCGCTAAATCCATCCCGGAGTAATTTGCGCTGCTCGGTAAAATCGAATCCCCAGTTGGCAAATTTCTCTAGTTCGCCCTGTTCCTCGGACACTACTACAGCCATCAGAGTCTCTTTCATCCACAGGATTTTCCTGCGATGTGCAGGCATATCTTCCGCGTTGTAGACCTTTTCTGATTCCTTTTCCAGCGCAATTATTTTCAGCTTCCAGTATTTCATCACCAGTGCGTGCATACGAATACAGGTCAGTTTGTCGATGCAAACGAACATCGCCTTTCCGCTTTCCCATGCCGTGCTGTAATGATCGACAAAGTCTTGCGCGATCTGATCGAGTCGCTTCTCAGCGGTTATGATATGAT
>Ga0209125_1002964_pt1 | contig 12271 bp, 7 predicted proteins | sample BarGraIncub1131A_FD_184503 | JGI IMG/M metagenome (GOLD analysis project Ga0209125, IMG submission 184503) | Arctic peat soil microbial communities from Barrow, Alaska - Barrow Graham LP Incubations 11-31A (SPAdes) (version 2) | ecosystem: Environmental > Terrestrial > Soil > Wetlands > Peat... | reverse complement strand
CCAAAAAATCCGGAGAAATTTTTCGACTTCAAAGACTGCTTAGTCAAAGAGTCTGTTCTGGCATACAAACCCACTCTCAGAATCGAAGATGAACCGGAAGTTAAAATTGATACTGAAACTAAGCATGCAACTAAAAGTGCGTCTAAAAATATAGCTAAAAAAGACACATTTATCGTTCAAAAAAGCGAACAAAGCTCAGAATCCACCCCTTCTACCGATGTTGTAACCATTCAAAAAGGCGACACATTGTATGCCCTTGCCAAACGCCACGGCACTACCGTACAGCAATTGCTTGAATTGAATCATCTGGAAAATTCAAACTTAAAGCTGGGAATGGTTTTGAAGGTGAAATAACTTCACTCCTTTTTATTAAATATTTGTTTAACTTTGGGGATTCTAAAAATCTAATACCAAAGTCAAGAGATTTTCCGATGGCTAAATCGATTTACTTTTCTATTTAAAAAAAGCCTTATTATCTTACAAAAATAGAAAGACATGAAACAAGTTCTAATCACCTCCCTTGCCGCTTTAGCCGTTTCATCCGGTTATAGCCAAGCTGCAAATCAAGCCAGAAAACCCAATATCCTGATCATCTATACCGACGATCAAGGTTCCATTGACGTAAACTGCTACGGCTCAAAAGATTTGGTTACACTCAATATGGATAAGTTGGCCGAGACAGGCGTAAAATTTACTCAGTTTTACGCAGCTGCAGCTGTCAGTTCCCCTTCCCGGGCCGCCTTGCTTACCGGTTTGTCACCTTTGGCAGCTGAAATGCCTGGCAATGGCCCAGCCTGGCATGGATTCGATGGAATGCCTTCCAAAAAAATAACGATAGCAGAAACCCTGAAGGAAAACGGTTACGTGACCGGCCATGTCGGGAAATGGCATCTCGGATATTCCGATGCAACCATGCCCAACGGCCAGGGTTTTGATTATTCGTTCGGCTTCATGGGAGGTTGTATCGACAACTACTCCCATTATTTTTACTGGGGAGGCCCCAATCAACACGATTTGTGGGAAAACGGCAAGGAAATCTGGAGAGAAGGTCAATACTTTCCGGAAATGATTACCAGCAAGGCTGTCGATTTTATGGAACAAAATAAAGATACCACCTTCTTTTTGTATTACGCCATCAATAACCCACACTACCCCTTGCAGGGTACAGCCAAGTGGAGAGAATATTACAAAGATTTGAAAAGCCCCAGAAACAAATATGCAGCCTGCGTTTCAACCATCGACGACCAGATTGGAGTCCTATTGAAAAAGCTGGACGAATTGCATCTGCGGGAAAATACCATCATCATCTTTCAATCCGATCAGGGGCATTCAACCGAGGACAGAGCTTTCGGAGGTGGAGGTAATGCCGGAATTTACAGAGGTGGAAAAGAAAGCTTCTTTGAAGGAGGCATCCGTATACCTGCGATGATCAGCTGGCCGGGTAAAATTCCTCAGAATGTAACCAGAGACCAGTGGTGCATGAATGTAGACTGGTTTCCTACCATTCTGGATTTTTGCGGAATCAACTATTCCGAAAATGCCTTTGAAGGCAAAACAATGAAAAGGGTCATTCTAAAAAATGCCAAGGCAACTCACGATACTTTCTGTTGGTATTTCCTTAAAAACAATTGGGCAGTCCGAAAAGGTGACTGGAAGCTATTGGTAGGTCAACACGACCCTTCCAAAAAAGCACCCATGGAAAAAAAGGATTCTATTTTCCTGGTTAATGTGACTCAAAACCCCGAAGAAATGGTAAACGTAGCCGATCAATATCCGGATAAAGTGAAAGAATTGACGAAAGATTACTACGACTGGTACAATAAGGTGATGGCTGAAAATGCTAAGAAATAGGATATTTCTGAATAGAAGAATAATCATTTTCAACATAATATAATCAAAAATCGAATGAAGAAAAAACAAGCAAGACTGCTGGCTATTGCCCTCTGCCTGATGATAGGCAGTGTGGTTCAAGCCCAGCAGCAAGATTTGCTGAAGTACGTCAACACCCTTCAGGGTACAGACTCAAAGCCCGACTATAGTTATGGCAACACCTACCCGACCATTGCAGTGCCCTACCCCATGCATGCCTTTTCCCCACAGACCGGCAAAAACGGCCACGGTTGGAAATACATGTATTCCGATACAACCATTCGTGGTTTCCAACAGGTGCATCAATGCAGCCCATGGGTGAACGATTATTCCTGCTTCTCCCTGTTCCCGGAAATTGGCAAACTGGTGGTGGATCAAGCCAAACGTCCTGCCAAATTCAGCCATAAAAACGAGTCTGCTCATCCGAATTATTACAAAGTAACTTTCGACAACGGCATCAAAACCGAAATTTCTCCGTCTCAACGTGCAGGCCATATGCGCTTCACCTTCCCGGGAAAGCAAGCTGCCTATTTGATATTGGATGGCTACACCGGCAAGAGCATGGTGCAGATTCTGCCCAAAGAACGCAAGATCATTGGTTGGGTCAACAACGGTTATCTCTTCCCGGGCGCATTCAAAGGCTATTTTGTCCTCGAATTTGACCAACCCTTCGTATCATACGGCACTTGGGAAAACAAGAACTTTGAAGTAAAACCCAACGGTCTGACCGACGAAGGACAAGGCAAGAGCGCATACATCGAATTCAGACCTGGTACCAAAGTTCAGGTGAAAATCGCTTCTTCCTACATCAGCCCCGAACAAGCTCAATTCAACCTGGATTCCGAACTGGGCAAGTTTAAGAATTTGGAAGACACGAAGGCAGCTGCTGCCAAATTGTGGAACCAGTTACTGAACCGCGTGTTGGTGGAAACCGACAACGAAGCCGACAAGGCCACGTTCTATTCCTGCCTGTTCCGTTCCAACCTATTCTCCCACACCTTCTACGAAATGAACAAAGAAGGCAAACCCTACTACCGCAGCCCGTTCGACAGCAAGATCCACGACGGCTATATGTACACCGACAATGGTTTCTGGGACACCTTCCGTTCTCAATTTCCATTGACCAACATCCTGCACCCAACCATGCAAGGTCGTTACATGCAGTCTTTGCTCGATGCACAGGAACAAGGCGGCTGGTTTCCGGCCTGGACTTGCCCCGGCAATTCCGGCATCATGATCGGTAACCACGCCATCACCCTGTTAGCCGACGCTTGGGCAAAAGGCATCCGTACTTTTGATGCCAACAAAGCGTTGGAAGCCTACTACCACGAAGTAACCAATAAAGGTTTGGGTGGTTCCAGCGGTCGCGATGGCTGGGTCTATTATTTCCAATTGGGCTATTTCCCTTATCCTGAGGTCAGCGAAAGTGCTGCCAAAACCCTGGAATGTGCTTACGACGATTTCTGTGCCTACTGGTTGGCCAAACAGGTTGGCAACAAACTCTACGAAGAAGTTTTTGCCCGTCAGATGCGCAACTACAAGAACGTATGGGATCCTTCCGTAGGCTTTATGCGGGGTCGCTTGAAGAACGGCGATTGGGATCCAAACTTTACCCCCATCCGTTGGGGAAACCCTTTCACCGAAGGCAACTCCTGGCAATACACCTGGTCTGTGTTCCACGACATGAAAGGTTTGATTGACCTGGTAGGTGGCGACGAAAAATTTGCAACCAAACTCGACTCCTTCTTCAATCGCAAAAGCGACTACGAAGTGGGCTCCTACGGTACTGTCATCCATGAGATTGCCGAAATGTTGACTGCCAAAATGGGGCAATATGCACACGGTAATCAACCCTGCCAACACGTTCCCTACCTGTACAACTACGTAGGTCAACCCTGGAAAACCCAATACTGGACCCGCAGAGTGACCAACGAGCTCTACAATGGCACTGAAAAAGGCTACCCGGGCGATGAAGACCAGGGAGGACTCTCCTCTTGGTACGTTCTGAGTTCCATGGGCTTGTATTCCGTTTGTCCGGGCACCGACCAATACGTCCTTACCAGCCCGGTATTCAAGAAAGTGACCATCACCCTTGAAAACGGCAAGAAGTTCATTATCGAAGCCAACAACAACAGCAAGGAAAACATCTACATCCAGTCCGCCACGTTAAACGGCAAACCTTATTCACACAACTGGATCACCTACGCCGACATCGTCAACGGAGGCGTTCTCCATTACGAAATGGGCAAACTACCTGAAAAGACCCGCGGCACCAAACTCGAAGACCGCCCCTTCTCGGTGACTCCCTTCAAGTAAAAAACCTGTTTAACCTCTAACAAGAGGTGGTATCTATTTTAAAAAAGGACCAAGTTCAAACGAACCTGGTCCTTTTTTTATCCCTTAAAAAATGCACTTCTCGACATCAATATTTGTTGATTGAATTTATAGAATCCAATATATTTTGTATTTTTGACAAAAATGGATGACAAATTCGTAACACTTTATTTAAGTTAGGCCAATACGCCCGAAATATCCATCCTTAGAAACCAATCTTTCCTTTGAAAAATATATTGACACAGCATGAATAAAAAAATCATTTTCAGCGTATTAGTGGTATTCTTATGCATTTGTTTTCCACTGCACGCCATACCCGGTGCCACTCATACAGTCATTAAAGGAAGCATTAAAAACCTGAGTAATTATCCGAAAACAAAGGTTTTCACGCTTAAAATCATAGACTTCAGAGGAAAAGAAACAGTGTTGAAAGATTCCATAAAAAAGGATGGGACTTTCCAGTTTGAGTTTGAGTTGTACATTGCCCAGGACATCAGCATTGAACCCATTGTCGGAAAATTCATTGCGCATCCGGGAGACAACATCCAATTAGGCATAGATTTTAAAAACATTGGTTACGTCAGATTTTCCGGCGATGGCCAGAAAACAAATCAGGAACTATATAAGTATCTGAACGGTAATTACCTCGCGGTGAGTTATGATGTTCATAAAATCGAAACACTTTTACCAGAAGCGTACAAAATCTATTGTGACAGTGTCAAAAATCAAATGACCAGGCAAAGACAACGATTCATCAAAGAAGTAAACCCGGGTTCGGAAGTTCTAAAATGGACCAGCAATTACGTCAAAATTAATTACTTAAATTCGCTTCTTTATTTTCCAACCTACTACAATGCGATGTTTGTAAAAGATAATAAACCCATATTGCCTACTTCAGACTATTTCAATTTTCTTGATCAAATTGGATCTGTTTTTTCGACAACCCTTTTAAATGCAGATGCATACGAACTATTGAATGGTTATTCCCTAAACACCAGCTTGAGATTTATAAATGATTTTACAACATACAAAGACAGTAACGTTGTCGTATTTATAAATCACATCAGTCAAAATCAACCAAATAAAATTCTTAAGCAAGCGCTGATCGGTAACATCTTTTATCAAAAACTCAATGAAAAAAATCTGAACTTTTTTGCAAACAATAAAACCTTGTTCGATGAAAACATTCAGGAACCATTTTTCAGAAAACCTTTAGAAACTTATTTTCAAACCCTGCAGGAGGAGTTAGAAAATCCACAAAAAGCGACCAATACCATTTACAATAGAATGACTAATTTATCCGGTAAATTATTACTGGATTCCATTATAACAGCTCACAAAGGAAAAGTTTTATACCTTGATTTCTGGTATAGAGGTTTTAGAACCTGCACAGACGATTTCACCTATACTAAAAAGCTCACGCAAGACTATCAGGGAAAGGAATTTGATGTTGTTTATATAAGTTTAGATTCTAATATTGTAGAAGGTGAGCTTGAATTAATGCGGTATCAGATAACAGGAAGTCACGTCTATTGCAATCGTAATCAAAGCCTTTCGTTCAATAAGGGCTTTGAAATTCGCGCAATACCGTACTATGTTTTAATCAACAAAAAAGGTCTGATTGTAGAATCAGGAAACCAACTGGTACCACACATTTATGAAACGATTCAGAAAATAGATAAATTAGTAAGTGAAAATAAATAGTATCACTCTATGTTAAAAGGATTATTCACCTTTATTCTTCTAATTTTAAGCAGCATATCTCTTACTGCTCAAAATGAAATCAGCAATTACAAAGTCTATTTTGCAATATGCCAATTTAAAAGTTCAACGATTCTGATAATCAGATCCTTTGAACAATCGGGAAAACCCTTTTACCTAGGAGTCAACCCCGAAAATCTGGAAACACAGATTATTTCTTCAAATCAACTCTCAGTAAAAATTTTAAGCTGGCAACAATTACTGCAAAATTATAGCAATACAGCCTTTGTAAGAGCCATTCAAACAGCGAAAAACCAATCATACTCTTTACAGAACTCAGGCATTGTTCATGGTTTCCCCAAAGAAAAGGGCGTAACCTTAACCATCGATTTATGCCCTTCCCATAAACCATTGGATCGACTCATTTTCATGTCATTAATCGCTGAATTTAAAAAAGTAGAACAGCCGGTACCTTTGGCATTATCCATCACTGGCCGATTTATGCTCACTCATTCAGAAGATTTAAAATGGCTCAAGGAACAAGTAGCCTCGGGCGAAATTTCCATCACATGGATTAATCACACGTACAATCATCACTACAATCCAACAATTCCGCTCAAAGAAAATTTTTTACTGGAACCTGGCACCGATCTTAATTTTGAAATACTCGGCACCGAAATAGCAATGCTTCAGCATGAACTTTTACCTTCCGTTTTTTTTCGTTTCCCAGGCTTGGTATCGGATCATAAAGTCGTGGATAGCGTACTAAAATACGGTCTGATTCCAATAGGAAGCGATGCCTGGCTTGCGAAAGGACAGCCAACGCACGCCGGTAGCATTGTTTTAATTCATGGCAATGGAAATGAGCCACTCGGTATAAAAGATTTTATACGATTGTTGCAGACAGAAAAAGCCTCCGTTATAAATAAGCAATGGCTGTTGTATGATTTGAGAGAAAGCGTAGAAGATGAATTTCAAAAATAAAAAAAGCTGCACAAGTACGAATACTTATGCAGCTTTTCAATATACTAAAATTCCTTTATTTTTTCAGGAAACTTTTTGAAATTGTCTTATTATCTTTCTTAATCACCAATTTATAAAAACCGGTAGGAAGCGTTTCAACATTCACTTTATTATCTTGCAACAGACCTTCTTTCAATAGATTGCCCATTACATTGTAAACCTGATATACAGACCCTTCCAGAGTTATTTTTGAACTAATGTTCAGATATTCCTGAACAGGATTCGGATAAATCTCAATGGCTTCTTTCGCATCAATCTTCGTATCAACAACACTTGCCGGCACTGAAGAGGGAATACCCAATACAGAATACGGCACTCTCACCCCTTTTACCCGGTAAAAATATGGATCGATGTAAGCACCCTTTACCACACTTACACCATTCACTATTTTCTCACCACTGGCATTCACAGTGATATCCTGTTTATCATCAGCATTGAAGTTCAGACTGTAGGTAAACAACAATTCATCATTATCATTCTTAAATTGAGGATGAACGTTGGGAGTATAATAGCGTGCCTGAGTACCATAGGTAAACTCGTTGATCGCATAAATTTTCTTGGAGCTTGCAAATTTGGAAGTTGGAGAATTAGAAACAGTACCACGGGCAAACCTGGAAGACGTTACCCAAAAGCCCTGATCCAACGTAATCAAAACATACTTGCCGTTTACATAACTTACAGCCCCCGACGCTCCTGTTCCTTCAAAAAGCTTAGCTTTCGTGTATTCAGCATCTGTCGTCGGTGGTTTGTTTGTCCATGTTGAGCCATCCCAGAAAGTCCAGTTATTTAAAGGATCGGCCTGTGAGAAACGGGCAACAAATATCTGTATAGTTGAGCCATAACCAAGACCTCTGCTTCCAAAAATATAGGCATAACCATCATCCGCTTTAACCATACCAGTTGCATAATTTATGGTATTGTAGTTACTCAAACCTGGCACTACGTGACGAATGGAAGTCCAGACAGAGCTACCCGCGGCGGATGGATAAATTTCATAAAGCGTTTGCATGGTTTGTGTCAAATCATTACCCTCACCACAAATCATATAGACTTTCCCATCTATTTCCACACCGTTAGAAGGCCAGGCAAACGATTGATTGGGTTGAATGTCGCAAATCTGTTTGGGGCGATTCTGAGCGCTGTTGAGGCGAGTAATATTCGGCGCATTATCCGGTGACCAATCCGTCAGAGAAGGTTGTAAAAACATGGAATTACCATAAGAAAAAAAGTTATTGCTCCTGAATAAGTTTTTGGTCGTTTGCAGTTGACTACCATCCCAGGAGTCTTGAGTTATCCACAATGTTTTACCACTCGAAAGCAAAATACTTGATCCCTGATCAAAAGCTGCTGAACCAAAGGTTCTTTTATTTCGTTCAAAAAATTTAACGACTTTGTCATCGCGATACGAACAAGGTGTCTGTTTGTTTATCTCCCACAACTGATTGTCAGCATCGGTATTCACCTCCTGAGAAATGGGCGTATCATCCACAATGGAAGCGTTTTGGTTGGTCAAAACCAGTCCACTGTTCTTATTGGTAATTCTGAATTTCCCGGAAGAAGCTTCGTTAATACTCCACAACATCTGATTAGCAATGACTGTATTTTCGGCAGATTGTTGCAATTGAACCCCTGCTACCAATGAACCCGATGGAACATCCAGCAGTTTACCACTCATGGTGCTTCGAATGGAATAATATTTCACATCGTTCTCAGTAGAAACGTAGATAATATGCCACCTTTGATACTTTTGAGGTTTGGCCTCTTCGTCTTTTTCAACGACATGTTGAGTAATCAATGCACCTTCTTTGTATTTCTGATTGTAAAGGAGGTCTCCTGCAACTTGCATAAAACGCCCACTCGAAATACTTTTCACTGTACAAACACTGTAATCATCTACGTTACCGGTCACAACCTGAGCATTTATTGTCAAGGTGTTAAATAAGGCAAACAAGACTATACCAAGCGTTTTTTTCATAGTAATTTTCATTCTTAGATTTTAATTGGTTATTACTGGTATGCTTTTTTAAAGTTCTCTACAATAATTTTGTAAAATTAAAAAATAAATCGGTTATACAGACAAAATAAATCATTTTAGCAAGACTTTAAAGGAGAAATTTATACCTTTAATATTGGTATTGGTTCTCAATTAACCCATAGCCAAAACAACCAGTTTGCAACTTTTAAATACACGTATTATCTTTGAGGTCGTTTTATGTTATGCCTGATAAAGATTAAAATAGTGATAAAACCCACGGATTACAACTCCTTACATCTGTTTGCAGCAAAAGCTGAACCCAAATGGAAGCGATTTCATACGCAGAATAAAAAAAAGCTGGAAGGCATGGACCTGGTGGTACATGCCCTTCACGATAAATACTCGGACGCCATCGATTGCCTGCAATGTGCCAGGTGTTGCAAAACTTTGGGACCACGCATCGAAGAAAAGGATGTGGAACGAATGGCAAAAGCCTTACGCATGAAATCGTCCGATTTAATCGAAAAATACTTCCGCATAGACGAAGATGGTGACCGGGTTTTTAAATCCATGCCCTGCCCCTTTTTAGCTTCCGATAATTATTGTACCATCTATGAATCCCGGCCAAAAGCTTGTCGGGAATACCCACACACCGACCGCAAACGGTTTTTTCAAATCTATAAGTTATCGATTAAAAATGCTGAGACTTGCCCCATTGTGTACGAGGTTCTGGAAGAAATAGCTAAATAAGATTTGCTTTGATTAATAAGCCTCACTCTTTTGCCGCGCACAAATTCCGCTTTTTCCCCATTAATTGCCCGAGAACGGCCAATGAGATAAAGAGGGGTATATAAATAGGTGGAGTTTTGAGCCAAATCCGGAGTGCTATCAAAAAGGGTACAGAGGCATGTATCGACAAAAACCACACAAAAGAGAACTTTTTATGACGACTGCGCCATCGACCCAGCGGTAGATTTAACAGAAAAGCCATTACCGCAATCAAAACTATTTCCATTCTTTTTAGTTACTTTTGACCCATCGTTCAATCGGGCCTTTTCTAAACTTCCACAAAATCTGAGTGCAAAGGTATTAAATATTACCTTGGTTTTTATCCTTACTAATGAGGATTGCACCCTCTTTAATTTAAGGCTACTTTTGTGGAAAATTTGAAACCTATGACTTTTTTAAGAAATTTTTCAGCGCTTTTACTGCTTTTAGGTAGTGTTCATTTAATGGCAAACACCGTAGAAATGGACTCTGCCCACATCCACGCACATGAAATCAACGATGTAGTCATTACTTCCTCCAAAGACGGCAGTAAGTTGAAAAATCCCCCCGCCTCCATTTCCGTTTTGACACCAGCCGAATTGACCAACTGGAATGTGACCAGTATTAAGGATATCAGTGCTGCTATTCCCAACCTGTTTTTTCCCGATTACGGTTCCAAACTGACATCTCCTGTCTACATCCGTGGCATCGGTTCCAAAATAAATGCACCTTCCGTGGGTCTGTATGTAGATGGCATCCCCTATTTTGATAAGTCCGTCTTCGATTTCGAATTTGACGAAGTGGAACGCATCGAGGTTTTGCGTGGACCACAAGGCACTTTATACGGTAGAAATACCATGGGTGGCATCATTCAGGTTACCACGAAAAATCCTTTGGAAAGCCAGGGTGGAAAAGTAAGCCTGACAGGTGGTTCCTACGGCCGTCGCGAAGTATCCGCCTCCTATTATGGAAAAATTTCACCGGTATTTGGTTATTCCTTTTCCGGCAAGTACAACCATTCGGATGGATTCTTTGTAAATCAACATACCGGTGAAACGGCAGACAAGCTCAATGTTCTGAGCGGTTCTGGAAAACTGGTCTGGAAAGCATCTAAAAGTCTGGATTTCAGCCTGCATGTTCGCGCTGAAAATATGAAACAAAACGGTTATCCATACGCTTTGGTAGATTCTACAGGTAAAATCGGACAGGTGAATTACGATTCGGTGAGCTATTACAACCGGAATATGTATTCGAGTGCTTTAGTCATCAAAAAAGCCTTCTCTGGATTTCTGTTGAAATCGGTCACTGCCGTTCAAACCCTTTCCGACCTGAATGCCATAGATCAGGATTTTTCAGTGTTGCCCTCCTCTTTTGTCACTCAAAAGCAAAATCAAAACCTTTGGACAGAAGAACTGGAAGCTCATTCCAAAGGCTGGGGCATTTACAAATGGTTGGTAGGGGCTTTTGCTTTTAAGCAAACGACTCAGAATAATGTGAAAGTCAATCTGAACCCATTAGGAAAAAGCACGGCAATTAAAGATTTCAACATCCCCACGAAAGGGTTGGCCTTTTATCACCAGTCCATTCTAAACCTTCTACCCGGGTTTTCGGTTACTGCCGGCATCCGCTTTGATCATGAAATAAGCTCACAGGCATATCTGTATAAGAACGTTGTAGGCGGAGTTTTAGCTACAAAAACGGACACCCTTACGAATTTATCCTTCTCGCAATGGTCGCCCAAACTTTCGCTTCAATATACGTTCAATCCCAACCATGTGGTTTATTCCTCCGTGTCCAAAGGTTATAAAACAGGTGGTTTCAACACCTCCTTCAGCACTAACGAAGAGCAAACTTTCAAACCTGAATTTAGCTGGAACTACGAGGCAGGTTATAAATTCAGCCTTTTTGAAAATCGGGTGCACAGCGAAATAGCCCTATTCTACACCGATTGGAGAAATCAGCAAATCTCTCAGCCAATGTTGAGTGGTGTCGGTTCCTTACTCCGCAACGCCGGTCGCTCCTACAGCTATGGTTCTGAATTTACTATGAATGCTCAGATTGCTAAAGGCTGGAACTCCAACATGAGCTATGGTTACACCGAAGCCAAATTTGTGGATTACCATTCAGGATTAAACGATTACTCCGACAACTACATTCCATACGTACCCTGGCATACATTCATGCTGGGTAGCGACTATACTTTTTTAATCGAAAAGTCATATTTGGATAAGGCTATTTTTTCCTGTCAATACATGGAAACCGGCAAATTATACTGGAACGACAGTAATTTAGCCAGTCAAAAAACCTATGGCACCCTCAACGGCAAAGTGTCGCTTTGGCACAAAAACCTGAAACTCGACCTTTGGGTTAAAAATGCAACAAATACAGACTACAAGGCTTATTACTTTGAATTGGCCGGTAATAAAACTGAACCGGCTCCCAAAAAATTTGCTCAAAAAGGCAAACCAACCACCTTGGGTGCAACCCTGACCGTCCTTATACCCTAATATACATGAAGCAGTATTCGAAACTATCCACCTTCTTTTCCCTCTACCTGGCCCAGGCAGTACCTTTGAGCCTTTTCAGCACCCTCCTGCCCGT
>Ga0209125_1002960_pt1 | contig 12283 bp, 12 predicted proteins | sample BarGraIncub1131A_FD_184503 | JGI IMG/M metagenome (GOLD analysis project Ga0209125, IMG submission 184503) | Arctic peat soil microbial communities from Barrow, Alaska - Barrow Graham LP Incubations 11-31A (SPAdes) (version 2) | ecosystem: Environmental > Terrestrial > Soil > Wetlands > Peat... | reverse complement strand
TCAAAAAGTATTTTATGAATATATTCGACATAAAAGTAAAAATTCCTTTTTGTAAATTATTGTAAATAAATATCTTTTTAGTAAATAATTAGTTTTGAAATTCATTCAGCGGAATATAAGATATATGGTAACTACTGAAATTTATAGAAGTATATAATTTCAGTAGTTTTTTTGTAGTTTATGTTTTACATGTGACTGTGCAGTGACTGAACTTAGTTTATTTTATGATTAGCTAAGGAACTAAATGAGGATAAGTAAGGACTAATATGTGACTATCTCATGGTAATATTTGTTTACAGTCATTGTTTAAGTATGAAACTAAGGGGAATTGATTATGGAGATGAATGATAACAAGTCAGAAAATTTTACCTTAAATATGGAAGCATCCACATCCTTTTTAGTAAAGATACAATACAGGCAAAATACAAGCTGGCAGGGGACAATTGGATGGTTAGAAGGAAAGCAAACAAGACATTTCCGTAGTTGCCTTGAAATGATGATGCTAATTGAGGATGCATTAACAAGTGACAAGGTTGGGAGTAAAGGGATTGAGTTTAATTCATGGGAGGAGAATGACGAGGCAACATTTTTAAGTGACCTAGAGGTAAAAAGAAGAAAAATTTATAGAGAATATGCATGTAAGAATAAAAAATAAAAGAATGTAAATAGTTAAGAGCGGTTTAGAAATACTTGGATTGATATAAAGTTTATTATAAAAACGGTGTTTGTATTGCTTGGTGATAAAAACGTTGCTTAGTAGATAATTTTAATAAATGAAGGGGTGCATCATGGAAGAGGAAAATTACATTGAAATTAAAGCTTTATTAAATATAATGAGGAAACGAATAAAATTAATACTATTAATAACAGCTTTTGCAACTATTATAACTGGAATATTAAGTTTTTATGTGATTAAACCAGTATATCAAGCTAAATGTACAGTCATTGTTGGAAAAGATAGTACAGATAAGATTACAGCGAGTGAAGTAACGATGTATGAGGATTTGATAAAGACATACAGTCAAATTGCAAAATCTAGGGTAGTAGCTGAAAATGCTCTTGGAAGACTGAATCTAGGTGTATCTTGGCAAGTTTTTATGTCAAATGTAGATATTACACCTGAAACAGGTACACAAATAATGGATATATCTTATAAAAATGGAACGGCAGAAATAGCTCAACAAGGAGCTAATGCTGTAGCGCAAGCCTTTATAGAAGAATCTCAAAGGCTTCTACCCTCAGGGAGTGTAAAAACAATGGATAAGGCTTTGCCTCCTGAGGAACATATAAAACCAAACAAGAAGTTAAATATTGGTATAGCATTTATCCTAAGTTTAATGTTTTCATTGTCGCTAGTCTTTTTACTGGATTATCTGGACAATACAATTAAAAATGAAGATGATCTAGAACGACAATTAGGGTTACCTACCATGGGATTAATTCCAAAACAAAATAAGATGGAGAACCTTATTGTAGAGAAACAACCTAAATCACCAGTTACAGAAGCGTTTAAAAGCATGAGAACTAATTTGCTATTTTCTATGGAGAACAGAGGAATAAATACTTTAATGGTCTCTAGCTCAAGTCCTAAAGAGGGTAAAAGTTTAGTTTCAACTAATATTGCTCTTGCCATAGCAAAGATAGGGAAAAGAGTTTTACTTGTTGATTGTGATCTTAGAAAACCTAGTGTCCATAAATGCTTTAATATTAGCAACAGTGAAGGGGTGGTAGATGTAATATTGAAGGAAAGAAAAGTTGAGGAAATTATAATAAAAATTAACGATAATTTTAACGTAATAACTGCTGGAATAGTTAATTACAATTCGTCGGAGTTATTATCATCTCAGAAGATGAAGAACTTTATTACGGATATGGAAAAAGAATATGATTATGTAATACTTGATACCCCTCCAATAGTTGCATTTGCAGATGCGCTTACCTTGGTTACTGATAAAATTGGAGTTGTATTAGTAATAAGCTGCGAACAAACAAAAATAGAAATTTGTAAAAAATCAAAACAATTATTAAAAAATGTTAATGCTACATTAATTGGAGCCGTATTAAATAAAGTTGATAAAAGAGTGTTTGTGGGTTATGGATATGATTACTATTCCAATGGTAAAGAAAAGAAAAATAAAGTTAAAACTAAAAGGAAACTTAAAGAATCTGATAAAGGTGCAACTATATAAGTGAACTAGAGGCTTAAAGAAGAAAGATTTATAGAAAATATGGATGTTTGATCAATAAGTGAAAAAAGAAAAGAGGTGTATATAATGAACATTAACCAGCAGCACTTAGTCACACTTTTGTCAGCAGCAATACGTTCGGATAAAATAGAAAATAACAAAATAACAAATATTGATTGGAATATAATTTTTAAATTAGCTAAAGAACAGAATATATTTGCGATTTTATATTTTACTGTCAAGAATTTAGATGAAGATATAAAGCCAAATAAGAAAATCATGTCAGAATGGAAAAAGCAGACTATTTTAGCTGGGTTGCTTCAGAAACAAAACATTAATAAAATTGGATTAGTTTTGAATGCGTTTAAAAATAAATCTATACAAGTGATGGCACTTAAAGGATTAATATTTAGGGAATTGTATCCGTCGAAAGAGCTAAGGAATATGGGAGACAATGACTTATTAATACATAAAAATGATTTAGATAATGTTAAGGAAATACTTTTACAAAGCGGGTATTATGAGGATTATAGTGATTTGAAACATGTACTTTTTTTAAATGAAAATGGTCTTCGTATTGAAATTCATTGGTTACTAATAAATACCGAATCTTTTAAACATGCAGAATATTTGGAGAAAAAAATTTGGGAAAATGCTTTATGTATAGATATAGGTGGAACAAAAGTTTTGAAACCTTCTGTGCAAAATCAAATTTTGCATATGTTTTTACATATGGTGGCTCATTTTATTTCCTCAGGGTTTGGACTTAGACAACTTTGTGATCTTGTACTCTTCGTTGAAGCAAAAAAAGATGAAATTGACTGGGATGAGCTTACTCAAAGTATACAGAAATGTAAAATAGATAATTTTGTTATAACTATCTTTGAAGTTTGTAGAAGAATGTTTGATCTATCATTACCACAAAAGTTATACGGAAATAAGTTTTTTAATAATCAGTCCTTTAATAATCAATGTATAGATAAAATGATATACAATATTTTCTCAGGTGGAATTTATGGAGGCATATTTGGAAAAACAAACTTTCTATTAGTAGATGATGAGCTGTTTTCATATTATAAAAATAAGGGACAAGGGAGTGACATTAGAAGGAAATTCAAATATTTAATTAAACTTTTTTTCCCGTCGCCACAAAGACTTAATGACAGATATAATTATGCACGTTATTATAATATATTTCTTCCTATAGCCTGGACTCATAGGTTAGTTTATGGAATCCTTCGTAAGGATTATACTAACGATGAAAAAAAGAACCCATTATCTTTTAATTCAGATAAGCTCAGAGAAAGAGCTGAATTATTTAAAGGGTTAGGGTTATAGCAAAACATTAAAAAACTTGTGAAATTTCAGTACTTAGTTCCTAAGTAGGATTTATAATGATGAACTTATATGTATTAGTTAATAAGGGAGAAAAACCAGCACCGTTTATTTAGGAGTAGCCAAGGATGATAATAAAAAGCTAGTTGCACATGCTTGGCTCAGATGTGGTGAAAATATTATCACTGGTGGGGATGAACGTTATGGATTCACAATGGTTGCAAAATTTGCAAATCATAGTGGAAAGGTGAGAGAATGAGTGCCATATAAAGTAAAGTAGCAAGTTTGTCGGTGATTGCTACTTTTAAAAAATATAAAGAGGAGATTAAAATGAAAGTTAAAAAAGCTATTATACCAGCAGCAGGTCTAGGAACAAGATTTTTACCTGCAACAAAGGCATTACCTAAAGAAATGCTACCTAGTTGATAAGCCTACAATGCAATATATTATTGAGGAAGCTGTAGCATCTGGAATAGAAGAGATTTTAATTATTACAGGAAGAAATAAAAAGTCTATTGAAGATCATTTTGATAAATCAGTAGAGCTTGAACTAGAACTAGAAAATAAACATAAAGATGTTCTTCTTAAACAGGTTAGAGATATATCAAATATGGTTAATATACATTTTATAAGACAAATGGAACCAAAAGGACTTGGACATGCTATAAATTGTGCAAAAGCCTTTGTAGGGAATGAACCTTTCGCTGTAATGCTGGGTGATGATATAGTTGATGCGAAAACTCCATGTTTAAGACAACTTATGGATTGTTTTGAAGAAAAAAATAGATCGATTTTAGGAGTTCAAGAAGTGGCTAAAGAAAATGTTGATAAATATGGCATAGTTGATGGAGCACAAATTAGTGATAGAGTATACAAAGTAAATAATCTTGTTGAAAAACCTGAAGTTAATGTAGCACCGTCAAACATAGCTATACTTGGTAGATACATAATAACTCCACAAATCTTTGATATATTAGATAATACATTACCTGGCAAGGGCGGAGAAATTCAGTTAACGGATGCGCTAAAGACATTAATTTCACGCCAAGAGATGTATGCATACGTATTTGAAGGATGTAGATATGACGTAGGAGATAAATTAGGCTTTTTAGAAGCTACAGTAGAGTTTGCTTTAAAAAGAGAAGAGCTTAAGGTCCCTTTCATGAAATATCTTCAGACATTAAAATATACTAATAACTTTAATGAGATATGTGAAGAAGTAGCTTGTAGTAATGAGAAATAAATTATATGGTCAGAAAAAAGTGTGATTGGTATGGTTAATAAATTGTGGAGATGTTGTTATGAATTATAAAAAGATCTTATTACGAACTCTAATGTTATTACTAATGTTATTGGTATTTAATAGTGTTTCGTATATACTAAACAATTTAAGTACTGTTGAAGTAAGCAAAACATTGACTAAGAGTATACCAAATGAAAAACGAGGAATACCCACTTATGATCATATTATAGGGAAAGATAAATTGCCTCATTATCGCGTGTTTTTTTGGGTTCCAAGTAGTGCTACCCACTTTATACCTTATTCTGATAGTGGAGTTCATACAGATGTCTCTGAGCATGGATCTGTTGAAAAGTGGTCTGTAGTTGTAACTAAACAAATAAAAGGTAATGAAAAATTAATTTATATATATGTACCTAAAACATTCGTTTTTATGTATGGAGGTGGCTTTGACAAGGTTATACATATAAAATATTATTAATACGTGTACAAATTAACAAGCATAGATACGAAAATGGCTTGAAGACAGCCATATATGGTAACTACTGAAATTTATAGAAGTATATATTTTCAGTAGTTTTTTGTGTTTTTTGTTTTACGTGTGACTGAACCGTGACGGAGCTAAGTTTACTTTATGATTGGTTAAGGACTAACAGCATTAAAAATATGCCATAAAGTATTTAGAATTGAAGATAATAATTTAATAGAACAAGATAATTATAATAATGTATATAAATGTATATAAATGTATATAAATGCATATTAATGTAGAGTTATGAAATAATAATAGAGCAATATAAGTTTATTAGTTATAATATGGAGAAAAATTGTATTATTATGAAAAAAATAGGTTGTTGTTTTGCGTGCAAAATTATAACATCAAGTATATAATCATAATATGTATATACTTGTATTAAAAACTAAAAAATAGTAATTAATAAAATAAATATTTTGGAGGCAATGAAACATATTCTAAATTGGTCACTTTGAATATGTTGAGCTAATAGTGAACCCACTCCTTTTTTATGTCCTTAAAGAAAACTACTAAAACATAATAAGGGGGCGATTACTTGCTAGCTAACAATTTAAAATGTGTTGAAAATGTTAATGAAGACTGTCTAAAGGTATATTCACTGGGGCGTTTTGAAGTAAGATTAGGTGGGAAGGTGCTTTCAAATGATTTCAAGAGGTCTCAACAGCTGTGGAACTTATTTAAATATATTCTTACATATAGAAATAAAAGGATTGTCCAAGAAAATTTCTTCGATATTTTATGGAATGATAAGGAATGTGATAACCCTGTAAAAGCTTTGCAAAATCTTGTTTATAGAATTAGAATGCTCATAGATTGTAAAGGAGTAAATAAGGATGGAGAGTCAATTATAAATTATTCACAAGGTTGCTATAGCTTTAATAATGAGTGCAATTATTGGACAGATGTTGATGAGTTTGAGGATATTTATAAAAAAGCAAAAGTTGCACAGGAGAATGATGATTTTCTTAATGCAATTGAATTATACCAAAGGGCATTAATGCTATATAAAGGGGATTATCTTTCTGAAGATTCTTATAATGAGTGGGTAATGCCCATTAGAAATTATTATCATCGCATTTATATGGATATAATCTTCAAGTTAACAAAAATATTAAAACATTATGGAAATACCGAGGATATTCTAAAAATATGTGAAGAAGCATTAATGATTCAACCTCTTGAAGAAAGTCTGCATGCGATTTATATTGAAGCACTAATTGATGTTGGTGATATGAAACGAGCACGAAAACAATACGAATATGTAACCTCTATGCTATATGAGGAGATGGGGGTGAAACCCTCAACTGCTTTACGTAACTTATACAGCCAGATCAAAAGTAATGATAATAAGATTATATTGGATTTAAGTTCTATACAAAAAATAATGATGGACAATAGTGACTCTGATGGTGCTTTCTTTTGTGAGCCAAATACTTTTATTTCAGTTTGCAAATTGGAATGCCGTAGAGCAGCAAGGATTGGGAAAGTTGTATTTATGGGATTGATTACAATATCTAAGGCAAAACAGGGGGCCAATAATAGTAAGGTATTAGCAAAGGCAAGGGGATTACTACTTGATATGTTAATACAAGGTCTTCGCGTGGGTGATGTTGTGTCAGAATGGAGTGATACTCAAATACTTGTTCAACTTTCACAGGCGTCATTCGAGCAAGCAAATATGGTATTAACTCGCATTCTAAATAAGCATGAAATGGAGTATACTTCGGGTGATATAATCGTAAAAATATTATTGAAATCGATCAGTTGTCTTGATTGATATAATTAACAATTATAGTGTCTAATTTATTAGAAAATATAACGTTTTAGAACGTTATATTTTTTTGCTTTTTGGGCTGCTTAAATTTGTTTAGAGTTATATAGCTGCAGTGGTCAATATTTATCTAAATATTGCAGCGACCCAGGAGATGATTTAATGCCCTAGATAAATTAGGATATAGGTGTATTACAAAATATATTATTTGATGATAATGGGATATGGGCGAAAGTTTAAGAAAAAATGTTTATATTGTTGTGTAAGAGGAAACATGTCGAGTAAACCATCTTACACTAGTGGGCAATCCTTTCTATTATATGATAATATGTCGAATATAATGTTATTATAAGGAGGATTAAAATAATATGGAAAAAAAGAGGTTAAATTGGGTTGACATGGCCAAGGGATTCGCGATGATTTTAGTTATGTTTGGACATGCGCCTTTCTCGTCGCGTATTAGGGCAGAGATATACACATTTCATGTACCGTTATTTTTCTTTATGTCAGGATATTTATTTTCACATGTAAAATATAATAATTTTGCAGCTCTTTTAAAAAAGAGGCTTATAACGATAGGTATACCGTATTTATGTTTTTCTTTAATTGAGTATATCTATTTTTTTGTAGCCAATAACAAACACAATGTTAGTCCATTAAAATCACTCATTGGAACATTTATACCAATGAGATTTAATAGTGGGACTGCGCACAATGGAACACTGTGGTTTATAGCTTGTTTGTTTATAACTGAATTAATATTTTTCTTAATAGTTAGATACACTAATAATAATTATAAAAAAATCATTACATGTTTAGTAGTTAGTTCGATCATCGGAGGATTTTATAGTACATATATAAAGATACCATTACCTTATAGTATGGATGTATCTTTAATTGCTGTAGTATTTTATGGGATAGGCTATCTAATCAAAGGCATGGAAAACAAAGTAAGCAAACTTGTGAATATGAAATACTTAATTATATTTTTAATTATTAATGTATTATTGGGACATTTAAATATACGGTATTTAAATGCTAGTGTGGACATGTCATATAGTAGATATGGCAATTATTTTCTGTTTTATATGTCATCATTATGTGGAATTATGGCATCGTTAATCTTTTGCAGATTATTACCAAAATCCAGAGCATTAATATATGTAGGTAAAAATAGTATAATATTTATGGCGATTCATCAAATGATACTATATCCTATTATAGATAAATTAATTGCACATATTAGTTTTTTTGCTAGTGAAAAAACATATATAATGGTACTAGATGGAATAATACATGTTGGGGTAACAATGCTCGTTATGATTCCAATAATTTATGTGATTAATAACTACATGCCGTTTATATTAGGGAAAGGATTTCCAAAGAAGGTTGCAAAAACGAATAATATATCCACAACAGATAAGATGCAATAGGAAAATACACAAATAATTAATTTTAGGAGGAACTATATGGAAATTCCAAGGAAACAAGGATATCTAAATAATATATCCTTACTAAGAACATTTGCTATTTTAGTAGTTGTTTTAGGACACAGCATGGTTGTTTATCAGTACAACTGGGGTATCTATACTCCACTAGTTAAATCAAGTTTTTTTAATGCATTAAAGACTTACATAGACACTTTTCAAATGCCACTGTTTATTTTTATTTCAGGGTATATGTATTACTATTGTAGGAAGGAATGTGGTAAATATAAAAAGTTTGGTAAATATTCATTCGGCAAAGTAAAAAGACTATTAGTACCATATATTTGTGTTGCAATTATATATGTATTACCAATTAGAATAATGACTGATTATAAAGGTTATCATGGGTATAATGCATTCCAAATAATTTATAAATATATTCTAACTGGGTTAGATGTTGGGCATCTATGGTACTTGCTAGCCATATTTGAGATATTTATAGTCTTTTATTTATTTGAGTCTGCAATTAACAAAATAGGTGTACCTGCTAGCTTTATTATTATAGCTTGTGCAAATATAATTAGTTATAAATTTCCGAATGTATTCCAAATCTCAATCTCAATACATTATTTTATGTTCTTTTATTTGGGCTATATCATAAGAGAATATGAGAAAAATATTATGAGTTTATTTAAAGGAAAAAAGAGCACTGTCAAAATTGTAACGTTATTTATTTTACAACTTTTATTTTTAATTGTGTTCTCTAAAATCTCTAATAATAATATAGCAGCCACATTATTTAAAAATTCAATTTTTTTATTGTGTAATATTGCTGGTACTCTTTTTTATTTTTTACTCTTATCATTAATAAGCTATAAATATAAAAGTTTGAATAGTAATAAAACCCTAAAATTTTTAGACAGGGAGAGTTTCGCAATTTATCTATTCCATTCTCCATTGATTTACATAATGCTAAATTACGTTGTAAACAAAAATGTTTCTCCATTTTTAGTGGTTCCATCAATGTTTATTATTATTTTATTTGGTTCTCTAGGGATTTCATTCTTAATCAAAAAAACACAGATCTTAAAGTTTGTAATTGGTAGTTAATTAGCTACCAACAAACAGATTTCGCTTCGCTACATCCATATATTGGAAAGGGGTCGTGCCAGTAATCTAGTATATGTAAATGCATAAAATAGGGATGCGAAGATTGACGAGAATGGAACATTTGATGGGTTGTATTTTCTCTTATTAAATGCTGCAGATTATGATATAGACCTTGAACCACAATTTACAATGGATGAATATGATCTGTTTTAATACCTTTGAAATTTGGAATATCTATAAGGCATGAAGATCATGCCTTATAGATATTTGGTACATATTTATTCTTTAATTATTTGGATTGTTTTGATTCAACATCAGTATCCATAACACCTAGATTGGTTAGATCAGCGTCTGTAAGACCACCAGTTACTTTATCAGTAAAGTCTGTAAAGCCAATTGAGCTATTATTTAATTGCGAAGCTGTTTTTGATTCAACATCAGTATTCATAATAGCTGCATTTGTTACATCAGCCTTTGTAAGACCACTAGTTTTTTTGTCAGTAAAGTTAGTTAAGCCATTATCTGGTTGATTGGCTGTTTTTGATTCAGCATAATTAGGATTGTTTAAATTACCAGTGTTTTTTTTTGTTTCTTCTAAATTCTTTTTATTCATAATTACTCTCCTTTACAATGTAGAAATTACACTGTATATATTCAGCGCATTAATAGTGTACCCATTAATTAAAAAACATAGTTAATAAAAATTCGTGTATTTTAATTTTTTACTCTTATTCTCATTAGCTATTGATAAAAAACGCCTTTCGTAAAATTCTAATGCTTTTGCTTGCTTTACTTTTACTTGTGTATTTATAGATTCATAGTTATCAAATAGTAATTCAACCGTATTAAAGGTATGATATGTATGGCATCTCATAATTGCAAACTCCTCCACGGTTAATTTGCCAGGCTTCTCAAGAATTCTGTTTGGGATAACTAATTTCCCTATATCATGAAAATTTCCTGCTATCCTCATTGACTTTAAGTCTAACTCAGCAAATCCAAATAATTCAGATAATTTTACCGCACATTCGGATACACCTGATGTATGAGTAGCAGTAAATCTCGATTTAAAATCTATTAGGTCTCTATACAAGCTGGATATTAATGTTATATCTTCGAGTCCTATTTGCATATTATTAAATTGTCCATTATTTAATAGCAGTGAATACATGCGCGGAGAGGTTAAATCAAGCCAAAATTCCTCTCTTTTAGATAAATCAACAAAATAATCTACTATATTTTTGTTGATAACTGTGCCAGCTAAATTTTTTATTACTTCTACTATATCCTTACTTTGGTGTAAAATATATTTATTTCTGTCTATTAGCCTCTCCACATAATCAGATAATAAGACGATTTGAGATGAAAAAACTACAAGATTATCTATGCCTTCTTCCCAATCATTCCAGTTTTTATGATGATTTCTTACTATCTTAGAAATCTTTCTTAACCATGGTATTTGCTCTAATAATAATTCACCCCTTATGGTATGAATATTTTCATCTATTATTTGAAAAGTATGTATATCTGTTTTTTCCTCCACTGTTATTGCGCCAATATCATGTAATAATGCAGCAGTAAAAATGTTTTCAGTAATTTCCGGTTCCAAATTGGCAAACTTGGCTAATTCAAGTGCAATAAATGCTGTTCTATGCTGATGCTGGGCAATCAAGGGATTTGCTAAATCTGTTACTACAGCTATTGAATAGTAAATTGATGCAACACAACTTTGCAAAATTTGTCAGAATAACACGGAATATTTTGGAATAAAAATCGACATAATTATTGACAGTTGAATGGTGCATCTATATAATTAACCTTACATTAAGGTAAGAAAGCGAGTACTCACTTACCTTAATTAGGGGGGGTAGTATGAGTCTTTATATAAGCAGAAAAGATAGAATTATTATTTCTACTATCGAGCTCATAGATGAGGTAGGGTTTCAAGGTCTCACCATAAAGAAAATATGTAAGCGGCAGGAATTCACCGAAGGATCTTTGTACAAGCACTTTAGAAGTAAGGATGAAATCATTCTTGGTGTTTTGGACTATTATTCCAAGTTTGACGAAGATATAAAACACACTATAGACATGAATAGGTTTTCGTCCAAAGAGAGTATTATTTATTTCATAACACGGTTAGCAGAGTATTACGAAAACTACCCAGCTATGACAGCTATTCTCAATTCCTATGAAACCTTACGAAATGAAGCAGGGATAGCTCACAAAAGCATGGAAATATTAGAATTTCGATATGACCTAATGAGGAATCTTATTGAAGAAGGAATTAAAACTGGTGAGTTTCAACAAGGCATTGACAGTGAAATTCTTTCTGATATTATTTGGGGTTCCTGTAGTGCGATCACTCTAAGGTGGAGAATGAAGCAGCATAATTTCAAATTAAAGGACAAGCTATTATCAACCCTCGATATGATATTAAAGGCCTATTAAATTTTCGTTATTACTCAGCCATTGTAAATTAATAATTATAATAGTGGAGAATTGAAAACGTTTTCGATTCTCCACTAGATATTTTAAATTCTATTAATTAGGGTAGTGTAAAGTGAGCTATGAAAAAATGAGATGAACTAGTTAGTCTTGAATATACGATAAATATTTTTAAAATGGCCTGATTTATTAACATTAGAATGAAATTAGACATGCCAAAAAGCCTTAAAG
>Ga0209125_1002958_pt1 | contig 12289 bp, 9 predicted proteins | sample BarGraIncub1131A_FD_184503 | JGI IMG/M metagenome (GOLD analysis project Ga0209125, IMG submission 184503) | Arctic peat soil microbial communities from Barrow, Alaska - Barrow Graham LP Incubations 11-31A (SPAdes) (version 2) | ecosystem: Environmental > Terrestrial > Soil > Wetlands > Peat... | reverse complement strand
TTGGGAATGGCCATGAAGCTGATCACCATCCCAGTCATCCAGATGACACCGCCCAGCGTACCGATGAGGTGCGTCTTAAAGCTACCCTTTAAATATGTTTTGATGGAAAGTTTCTCCCCTTCCAACGGATGGCGCATCACATACAAGTTGAACACAGGCGTACTTAGCACTGCGCCCAGCGTGAAGAAGAATACGCCGGTAAAGGGAGTCAGGTTTCCTGAACCACCGGCCACATACATCGGGTCCAGCGATTTCACCACCAATCCGTAGAAAAAAGCAATGGTGACACCGGCGGCCAAGGAAATGAGCAGACCTTTGGACGTCGTTTTCTTCTGACCTTTCAGAAGCTTTTTATAAGCCATCATGCTGAAATAAATGGCCGCACTGATCAGGATGACCCCTATGAACAAGAGCGTCACATTGTTACCCTGAGGTCCGGCAATCATGAAATTGATCAGGATGCCCAGCACCCAAGCCAGGCCGCCCCCGATGGGGAAACCGACCGACATGCCGGCTATGGCCATGGCAGCTGTCAGAAGGAGGGTTCCGAGATTCCAAACAATGCCACCGGCCAGTGCATAAAGTATGCTCTGTGTATTAGCCTGTGCAATATCTTCCAAGAACGGACGGCCGTCCGGTCCGAAACTTCCCAAAGTAAAAGCTGCCACCACCGCGGTGATCAACAAGCCCCTCACAAAATCGAAATAAAAGAATTCGAACCGCCAGGTTTTTGCCGTCATTTTCTGCATATTAGCCCAGGAGCCCCAACAAATCATGCTAAAAATCAAAAAGAAAACAGCAGGTAAGTAACTTTGTATGAGTGTCATGTTCTCGTGTATTTAATTTATGAATGGCGATATAAATCCCAGCCCAAGTAGCTGTCTATGGCTTCTTCGATGATGCCGGCCACGTTGCCGCGGACCATGCCTACGTGGTGTTCGAAACCATTCTTGCACATATATTTGAGTAGGCCTTGAAGGTTTTGTACCTGCGAAACGGCAATGCCACCGTCCATCGGATAAGGTTCGTTCGTGAATTTGCCTTCACCGAGGTAGGATTTGATGATGCCCAGGTTGTCGTCGGTCGAGATGCGGAAATAGGTGAAATCGCCTTCGGTCACTTTGCCCTTGACGGCACCAAAGGTGTCGGCTTTGCCCAACACATTGCCCAGCACGCCGAGCGTACCCAGTTCGATGTCGTTCTTGGTGAAGCTTTTTGGGAAGTTTCCGCAATGGGTGCACACGCATTTATCGCGTTCTTCGGCGAAGTTGTTGTTCCAGTCCAACAAGGCGGAAGGCTGCCCGGAAGCCAGCATCAGAGTGTACATGGAAACGGCACCGGCGATGTCTACTTCGCAAGCGCTGGGCATCAGTTTTTCGCCCATCATGCTCATGCTTACGCAAGCGGCACAGCCGTAGTTCTTTTCGAGGGAATCCCAGCATTGAACAGCCGTAGCATCGCATTCGTTTTCAGCCACCCATTCGTCGATAGCCAGACCGAACATGGCTTGCTTGACGAGTTTGTCTTCATATTCCTTGGGCACGCGGGCATAGGCCTTGATTTCATTGAGTCGTGTTTTCAGGATGGCCGCTTCCTTATCGATTTTGCCTGCAGAAGCCAGGATTTCGGACAAATCCACGGGAATCACGGTGATGCCGGTGGCTTGCAGTATCTTTTCGCTGGCACGGCAGGTCTGGAAACCGGCGGGACGGGTACCGATGGCGCCGATGCGGGCTGAACGCAATCCGTTGACCACACGGCAAACACTGCCGAAACGGCTCAGATCCAACTTGAATTCTTCGCTATGGATGGAATAGGTGTGGTAAATGGTATCGGTAAAAGGTATGTTGTACTGATACAGGTTGTTGCATACAGAAAGCTTTCCGCAGAAGGCGTCACGACGCTTGTCCAGCGTCACTTTATCGTTTTCGTCGTCGCAAGCCTGCACCAAAATGGGTACATTGAGGTCGGCCAGACTGATGGTGTTGATGATGCCGATTTCAAAGCCGAAGTTCGGCAAGGAGACAATGATGCCGTCAATCTGGTCGCGGTGCGCACGGAACAGTGCGGCACATTTCTTGCCGTCTTCACGGGTTTCGATGCTGCCGGTCACGGTTTCAGCAGCGTCCAAAATGACGTATTCGTAACCCTGCGCCTTGATTTCTTTCAATAACGTAGTGCGAACATCGGCTGCCAGATCAGAGTTGAAATAATTGCGGGTTCCGATGATGATCCCGAAAGTTAGTTTTTGTTTGTAAGCCATGGGGTTAAGTGTTTTATAGGTTATTTCAGTAAAGTACGTTTGACGGCTTGTTGCCAGCCGGTGTATAGTTGTTTCATGCGAACGAAAGGCATGAGCGGGCCGATGCGGTCGTCGCTGGTGCGTAGCGCGGCGATTTCTTCCAGCGTTTTCCAGTTGCCCAAGGCCAGACCGCCCATCAACACGGCACCCAAGGCTGAAGCTTCTTCGATGGGGCTCCGGTTGATCCAGGCCTGGAGCATGTCAGACTGAAATTGCATGAGGAACTTGTTTTTGACAGGGGCACCGTCCACGCGCAATTCCTGTAGTTCCACGCCTGATTTCTCGATGAGGGTGATTAAGTCTTTGACCTGGTAGGCGATGGATTCCAGCGCTGCGCGAACCACGTGCGCCTTGGAGGTGCCGCGGTTCATTCCGCAGATCAGAGCTTTGGCCTCGCTGTCCCACCAAGGGGCACCCAAGCCTGCGAAGGCGGGCACCAGATACACACCATCGGTCCCTTCGACCGAAGTGGCCAACGATTCCGTCTCAGCGGCTGAATGGATTAATTGAAGGTCGTCCTGCAGCCATTTGATGGTGGCTCCGGTGCAGTGAATATTGCCTTCGAAGGCGAAATGCACCTTACCCAAAGCGGCGAATCCTACCGAAGTAACCAAGCCTTCAGGTGCCTGCAGAGGCTGTTCTCCGATGTTCACCATGATGGAGGAACCTGTCCCATACGTGGCTTTGCCCATTCCGGGATTGAAACACATCTGACCGGCCAGTGCTCCGTGTGAATCGCCCATCACTCCGGCAATGGGAACGCTGGACAGCAAACCGTTCAGTGTCGTCATGCCAAAAATACCGTCGGAAGGCAACACTTCCGGAACCATCGAACCGGGAATGTGGAACAGCGCCAACAACTCCTCGTCGAATTGCAACGTGTGGATATTAAAAAGCAGTGTTCGGGAAGCGTTGGTGTAATCGGTGGCGTGTTCCTGTCCTTGGGTGAAATTCCAAATGAGCCAGGTATCCATGGTGCCGAGCAGCAAATGTCCGGCTTCGGCCTTGTCGCGTGCGCCCTCCACATTGTCGAGTATCCATTGCACGCCGCTGGCGGAAAAATAGGGGTTGATGAGCAAACCCGTCTTGACTGAAACGGTGGATTCGTGGTTGTCTGCCTTGAGTGCTTCACAAATAGCTTCGCCACGGTTGCATTGCCAGACCACCGCATTGTATAGGGGCTTCCCCGTCCGTTTGTCCCAGACCACCACGGTTTCGCGCTGATTGGTCACAGCGACTGAGGTCACATCTGAGGCATTCTGCCCGCTTTTGGCCAACACCTCGGCAGCCGCCTTATACGTGTTTTTTAAGATTTCCACCGAGTCATGTTCCACCCAGCCGGGTTGCGGATAGAACTGCTGATGATCCACGGATGCCCGCGCAATCAGCTTTGCGTTGGTGTCAAACAGCATCGCCTTGGTGGCGGAGGTGCTTTGATCAATGGCTAAGGTGTATTTCATATTCAAATTATTTCTGAAGCAATTGAAGCGCTGCCTTTACAATACCTTCCGCATCAATGCCGTAATGATGGAAAATTTCCGGAGATGTTCCGTGTATAGCGTTTTCATCCGGAATGCCCAGAATCCGCATCGGAATCGGATTTTCCTGAATCACGATTTCAGCCACGGCAGAACCTAGGCCGCCATAGATGCTGTGTTCTTCAACCGTCAGGATGCATTCGGTTTCAGCAGCAGCTTTGAGAATCGCTTCCTTGTCCAACGGTTTTAGGGTATGCATGTCGAGCACGCGGGCTTTGACGCCCATTTCTAAAAGCGCTTTCCCAGCCTGCAAGCAATGCCAGACCGTTTCACCCGTGCCTATAATGGTCAGGTCGGTTCCTTCCAGCAAAGTATTGGCTTTACCATATTCAAAAGGGCAGTCAAAACCCTCATACACATTGGGTAGGGCGTTCCGTCCTACCCGAATGTACACCGGTCGGGGATGGTTCACCAGGAATTCAACCAGTTTTTTTGTCTGATAGATGTCGCAGGGCAGCACAATTTCCATGCCCGGGAAAGTCCGTAACACAGCAATGTCATGTAGGCTGTGGTGTGAAAATCCGAGCGCGCCGTAGCTCACACCGCCGCTCACGCCCAATATCTTGACGTTGTTTTGGGAATACGCCACATCCACCTTCACCTGCTCCAGGCTCCGCGCCACGTAAAAACAGGCCGGTCCGCACACGTAAGGTTTCTTTCCGGCTGAAGCCAGCCCGGCGCCCACTCCGACGGCGTTCTGTTCTGCTATGCCCAGTTCTACAAACCGAGCGGGCAATTCTTTTGCGAAACGATCCAGTGTGACGGAGCCGCGGGCATCGGTCGTAACGGCCACGATATCTCTGTCCTTTTTTGCCAGTTCCAGCAGCGTGTCGGTGAACATTTTCCGACAGGGTATCTTGTTCTCGGTGCTCATGATTTCAATGCGTTGATTCGTGCGTCAATTTCCTGAAGTGCCAGTTGGTACTGAGCCTCATCTGGTACACTGTGGTGCCATTTGGCCACTTTTTCCATGTAGGAAATGCCGTTGCCTTTGATCGTATGCGAAATGATGAGTTTGGGTTTCTCGCTGGAATAGTCGAATGCATCGAAGGTCTTCACCAAGTCTTCCATATCATTTCCCGCCACATCAAATACCTGCCATCCGAACGCTTCCCAGCGTTCCCGCATCGGTTCGAGCGACATCACCTCTTCGGTCAGGCCGGAAATCTGCAAGGTATTGCGGTCAATGATGGCCACCAGGTTGCCGAGTTTATAATGACTGGCCGACATTGCTGCTTCGTATATGGAGCCTTCACCCTGTTCGCCGTCGCCCATCAATACAAAGGTTTTAAAAGATTTTTTATCCATGTGCGCGGCAATCGCCAAACCTACACCGACCGAAAGCCCGTGCCCGAGTGCGCCGCTGTTCAGTTCAATGCCGGGGACTTTTTTGGTCGGATGCCCGGCCAGCTTCGAGCCAAAATGCCCGTAGGTGTCCAGCAGTTCCTGACTGACAAAGCCTTTAGCAGCCAAAACGGCGTAATACGCCTCCACACTGTGGCCTTTGCTGAGGATAAAACGATCTCTGTCCGGATCCAGCGGATTGGAAGGATCAACATTCATTATATGGAAATACAGAGCGGTTTCAACATCCACCGAGGATAAGGACCCTCCAATGTGCCCTGCTTTAGCGGAATAGACGATTTGCAGCAGGCATTTTCTGATTTCCTCTGCCTGCAACTTCAGTCGTTTTACTTCGCCGATTGCATTCAATGTCATAGTATTTGGTTTTGTTTTCTAACGAATACAAACATATAAAATAGAAAACGAAAATACAAACAAATATTCGAAACATAACAAAAATCTAGTCCAGAAGACTAAAAAAGAAAAGGCGCCCTTTTGGAACACCTTTTCTATGGGTTTACAGAGGTTTTTGGACCTATTCTAAGTTTTCGTTCCGATGCATCTTTTTGAGGATGTCCCTGATAAGATTTTCTTCAACTTATTTCGTCAACTTACTTTCCGTTTCTTCCGAAAATTTCCTTTTAAATGTTGGGCCATACGATTGCAAAGAGTAGAACCACAAGCACTACCAATACTATAATGGCAATCAGGGTATTTCTTTTGTTCATGGTACGTTGACTTTAGACCCAAAAACCGCCACAATACGACAACAGGTGCAAGCCAGAGAAAATGCATAGACCCAAACCGATGAACCACACGATAAATCCGACCCATATTTCCCATGCCGCAGTGCGTTTCATGTTCAATGCTCGCCCAAACAACAATCGGAAAATCGCAATGAAAGGTATACCAATGGCCAGAATCAGTCCTAACGTCATCCAAGTGGCCGAAGATGGATTCATCAAGGCTTCCTGCAGAGGCTGAAATTCATGAGGCCAGGCCTGAATGAAATGGACGTTTCCAGTCCATAATACCAACAGGGCAAAAATGAGTCCGATCAATGCCACAAACGCTGCCAAACCAATGGTTCCAGCAATGAAAGCAAAGAAAACGTTAACGATGACACGAACGGCTTCTACAAAGCCCGTTCCTACACTGTGCACATTTTCATGAAACCGACTGGATCTCACATAACCATCGACCCGGTCTTTCACCTTGCCCGCTTCTTCGCGAACTTTTTTCTCAATATTCTCGATGGTCACATCCTCCCCCCGCATTTCTAGCCGCTGGGCAGCCGTCCGTGCTTCGGGAATGATGATCCAGCACAGGAAATAGAATAGGAAACCGGTGCCGGCAAAACAGATCAGACACAACCAGATCAACCGGATCAGCACCACACTTACGTTCAAATAGGCAGCAAAGCCTGAACAGACACCACCTAGCAAGGAGTTCTCTCCATCCCGGTAAAGTCTACGATGCGCTGAACTGCTTCTTTCTTCATAAAGTTTTTCACTTTTAGGTGCAGCAGATTCGGGTTCAGCCTCATCGGTGGCTTCGCTTTTGTCGTTGTCAAACTGCTCTGGACGACCCAAAATGCCGATAATCTTTTGCACATCACCTGCCGTGATGACTTCGCGGCGACCCTGCATCCACTGACCGAACAATTCGCTGATGCGTTGCTCAATGTCGATAAGGACTTCAGCAGAGGAAGCGTCACTTCCCAAATGGCTTTTGACATCCTGCAGATAGTCCATCAATTCCTGATAGGCGTCATCGTCTATGTGGTAAACAGATCCGCCCAAATTCACACTCAATGTTTTTTTCATAGGTTCAATTCTTTTATAGACACACTAACTACTCGTTCAAATGATTGATGGAGGATGAAAGCTCCTGCCAGGCTTCACCGAGGTTGTCGAGAAGGACAACGCCATCGTCGGTGAGGGAGTAATATTTCCGGGGAGGTCCTTGTGTGGATTCCACCCATTCGTAAGAAAGCAAACCGTCGTTTTTAAGTCGGGTCAGCAAGGGATAAAGCGTTCCTTCGACCACAATCAAGTGAGCCGATTTCAATCCTTCAATAATGTCGGAAGTGTAGGATGCTTTTTTCCGCAAAATCAGCAAGGTGCAGTATTCCAGAAAGCCCTTGCGCATTTGTGATTTTACATTTTCAATATCCATGTTCGTTGTTTTAAACGGTCGAAATGTACAGGTTCGTCGGCTGGGACTCCCTGATTCGTTTTCAAACATACAACATATCATAGTACTATGCAATACTTAGTACTATAAATAGTTTAAAATACCCACCAATCTCTGCGTTATTTCCTCATTCAGTAGGAGGGTATCCCTACAAAGGGTACCCTAGGCGTTCCTTCAGAGGTGAGACCTTTATCGAAGGATACAGCGACCACTTCCCCACCCAGGTTTATTTAGTCAAAAAAACACACTGACAAATCTCTACAATTTTAGTACAATTTATCCTAAAACACGTCCATTCATGCTGTTATTGCGGCTTTTTTCACTAACATTGCGCGAATTTTGAATACGATATGAAACATAGACACCTATACCTCTAGTGCTGGTGACCGTGTTTTTTCTTCGCCCAACCTAAAGGCCAATTACGGAACCACTACCAATTCTATTGCATCTTAAAAAATTATGGAAAACAAAAAAACCGGCTACCCTGTCAAGACCTACACCCAACCTGTCAAACGTTACTGCCAGACCCTCGACCTGAAGGACGATCAAGCTTTAATCTCAGAATACGTCAAACGTCACAGTGAGGCGGAAGCTTGGCCCGAAATCCGAGCAGGAATTAAAGAAGTGGGCATCCTTGAGATGGAACTCTTCATCCTTGGAACCCGTTTGTTCATGATTGTAGAAACACCGTTGGATTTTGAATGGGAAACCGCCATGGCAAAACTGGCTGGCCTGCCCCGTCAAGCCGAGTGGGAAGATTACATGTCCATCTTTCAGATAGCCAAACCAGGCGCCTCATCCGCCGAAAAATGGCAGCTGATGGACAAAATTTTCCATCTCTACGACTGATCAGATAAAAAGCAACGCAATCCGGTAGACGAGAAAAGACGTCACCCAAGCCAGCGCCACCGTATGTACGATGGTAAAAATGCCCCATTTCCAACTTCCCGATTCATTCTTGATGGCCGTAATCGTGGCTATGCAAGGAAAATACAGCAGCACGAACACCATCAGGGACAAGGCGACCGCAGCATTGAAAACAGGCGTTCCATCGGCGTACGTGTCCGATTTCATACGGTCACCAATGGCTACCTCATTGTCCTTTCCAGTATAGAGTACACCCAAGGTACTCACCACCACTTCTTTGGCCGTAATGCCGGTAACGATGGACACCCCGATTTTCCAGTCAAAACCCAAAGGCTTCAATACAGGTTCCACAAACTTACCCACCTGCCCGATGTAGGAATGTTCCTTCTGCTCTATACGACTGGCATCCGAATGGGTACGGTTAAATGCCGCATTCTGCGGGAAATAACCTAAGAACCAAATCAGTATGGAGGCCACCAAAATGACCGTACCCATCTTTTTCAAATATTGCGCTCCCTTTTCCCACATGTGTCGGGAAATGGATTTCAAGGTCGGAAGGCGATAGGGTGGCAATTCCATCACAAAAGGCATGTCTTCCCGATGGAAGAAGAAGCGTTTGAAAATTCGGGCAAAAATAACAGCCAAGGCAATCCCGAGCAAATAAAGTCCAAAGAGCACCAATCCGGCATGCGTGGGGAAAAATGCCCCGGCCAGCAGCAAGTATACCGGCAATCGGGCACTGCAGGACATCAGCGGCGTTACCAGCATGGTAATCATCCGCGAATTACGGTTCTCGATGGTTCGGGTGGACAAGATGGCAGGCACTGTACAGCCAAAGCCCATGATCATGGGTATGAACGACTTACCGTGCAAGCCCATCTTGTGCATGATCTTGTCCATGATAAAGGCGGCCCTGGCCATATAGCCGGAATCCTCCATGAACGAAATGAATAGATACAAAATTAGGATGTTTGGCAAAAAGACGATGACGCCCCCAACTCCTCCGATGATACCATCCACCAGGAGGTCTTTGAGCGGACCGGCACTCATCATTCCTTCCACCAGTTTAGTTAAGGCACCTACACCTGCTTCAATCCAACTCATGGGGTATTTACCGAAAACAAACGTGCATTCGAACATGATGAACATAAACAGCAGGAAAATGGGATAACTCAAGTATTTATTGAGAACCAGCAAATCGATCCGATGCGTTTTATTTGATTTCGGCTTTTTGCCTTCCCGATACGTTTCTGCTAGTGCTCCGGCAATAAAACCGTATTTTGCATTGGTTATGGCAGACTCGGGGTCTTCTTTCAGCTTTTCGGAAATAATGCTGGTAGAACGGTCTCTGGCATTGAAAATATCCAGCGCATTGTCCAACGGAGCAATCAGTTTCTCGATATCCTTGTCGCCTTCCAACATTTTAATGGCTAAGTACCGCATAGAATAGTAAGCGCGAAGCACCTCGTTTTTGACCAATTCATCCCGAACCTCCTGAATGGACTTCTCAATGACCGGCCCGTGATTCACATGGATATGCCTGGTCATGGCACCAACCGGATACTGATGTTCGTGTTGATGGGGAGGCTGGTTCAAAGTTCGCAAAGCCACATCCGCATCCTCCTTGATTTCCTCGATCGTATCGTGATCCAAATCGTGCTGGTGGTAATAATCGTGCAGTTCCTGGAGATTCTTCAGATTCAGCACCCCTTCTGTGGTGAAGAAATCGGTGCCTTCGTACACCTTGATGATAACATGAAAAAGGGTATCCAATCCCCAACCTTTCCGACCAATGGTTGGGATGACAGGAGCCCCCAACAATTTGCTCAACTGCAAATGATCCAGCACGTTGCCTGCCTCCAGCATTTCATCGTACATGTTGAGTGCGATGACCATCCGGACGTTCATATCGATAAGCTGGGTCGTAAGGAATAGGTTTCGTTCCAGATTGGAACCGTCCAAAACATTCACTACCACATCCGGAGCCTCTTCCACCAAATGCCTGCGAACATAGATTTCTTCCGGAGTATACGCTGACAGGGAATAGGTTCCCGGCAAGTCCACGATGGAGAAAGTATAGTCTCTGAATTGAAAGCGGCCCTCTTTGGCATCTACGGTGACACCACCGTAATTGCCCACATGTTCGTGGGAGCCGGAAGCCTGGTTGAAAATGGAGGTTTTGCCACAGTTTGGATTGCCCACCAAAGCGATTCGGATATGCTTGCGTTTGGCAAGGGCTATTTTCCGAAGTTCGTCTTCGTTGAGAATACCATTGAAGGAGTCTGTTTCGGTAGCTTCAACCAAATCGCGGTTGCTCACTACTTCAATGTTTTGGGCTTCACTCCGACGCAGCGAAACCTCATACTGCATGACTTTGTATTTGACCGGATCCAATAAGGGAGCACATTGCAGCGCTTCGACCACTTTCCCCCGAACGAAACCCATTTCAATGATGCGCTTGCGGAAACCGCCGTGCCCAAGCACCTTGACAATAACCGCTTTTTCGCCGGTCTTCAGTTCGGAAAGCCTCATACCAAGCCAATTTTAAATTTTCTACACAAAAGTAGCGCTACTTGGTCAACAAAGCAATACCCATTTATCGGTAAACTTTTATTTGGCTTTCAGGTTGATGGATTTAAATTCAGAACCGTCTTTTCCATACACAAACACATCAAAACTGTTTTTTATAGGCAATATAAACCGTTGAGGATGAACCGGAACCAAAAGTATGCGGTTTTCATCCGGCGAATATCCGCCAAAAATGGCACTGACCGTGTTCAGATCTTCCCCAGTAATTTCGGCGTATTGAACTTGTTCCGGATTAAACCCGGCCCCCTTCGTGCTGACGCCGAAATAGTCGGAGACATGGCTCATGAACTGCACGAACATAATGGAATCCATCCGCCAAAAGGTGTTCTGCCTGTCCAAATAAATAAAACATTCTTTTCTGCCCATAATCAATACCTACTTAATAAAACCTTTTGAATACAACAATTGTGCATCATGCAATGCTGCAACTTTGCTGCTGTAATTACCAATTTGAACCTTTACCCATTGATCTTGTATGACAAAGCTGACGTTGCCATTTAAATATTGTTTCATTTGTTTTGCCTTCTTCATCGCATCAGGAAGTGTTTTGAATGAACCTGCCTCGAAGAAGTATCCGTCGTTGCTTGAAAACAGCCGACACCAGGATGGTACATTGTCGACATGCGCCGGAATGTCTCCGTCAACCTGAATGGAACGTGATTTGGAAAGGGGAACCACGATCTGATGAGCAATGGATACGGATGCTTTCTGAGCGGCAGGATTGGGTGTGAACTTGTGATCAACTCCTTTGAGGACCTTCTTTTTAGGCCCTTGTATGCTTAATTTTAATGGAACTAAAAGTTCGGGCCTCACAGACACTTTCGCTTCGGTCATGGAAGTGCCTTTCACTACAGGCTTAGCAAGTACTTTCTCTTCAAGCTTGGCAGGCACTTTAACGAACAGATTATCCTTAGGCTTCTTTATTTCCCCAAGAACCACTTCCAAAGGCCTTTCCGCCTTATCAGTAACCCGAATAGTCTTGAAGATGACCCGTCTGTTCAATGCTTTTTCTGTTGCACTACGCTTTGTATTCACCAGCTTGCTCTTACCGAAAGCACTGGTCTTCAATCGATCCGGTCGAACACTATCCTTTATTAGTATCTCCTTGACTGCTTTAGCACGACGGTTACTCAGGTACAGGTTGTACGTTGAACTTGCATCGGAGTCGGTATGACCCTGAATGTCGATGCCCAATTCTTCATGAATCGGCTTGTTCAAATAATTGGCCAACTTTTGCAGCGGATCCATATACAGACTCTTGACATTAGTTTTGTTCACGTCAAATAATATCGTAAACAATGCCAATGTATCTTCCTCGATCGATTCCTGCTTAACCGGAACCGGGATTTCAACCATCACCGTATCGAAAGGCACTTCCACTTCTTCGTACCCGCCGCCAGGCAGCGCTTTTCTAACCCTGCGGGTCTGAGCGATACGCTTCTTCACCAATTCA
>Ga0209125_1002956_pt1 | contig 12289 bp, 10 predicted proteins | sample BarGraIncub1131A_FD_184503 | JGI IMG/M metagenome (GOLD analysis project Ga0209125, IMG submission 184503) | Arctic peat soil microbial communities from Barrow, Alaska - Barrow Graham LP Incubations 11-31A (SPAdes) (version 2) | ecosystem: Environmental > Terrestrial > Soil > Wetlands > Peat... | reverse complement strand
GTTCGTGGTCGATGTCAACTATCCTGACCGCTCGGCGACAACTATCCTGGCCGGTGGAAGCGGGGAATGAATTCGATTGCTTACGTTGTTGAACGGGCCTTTCTTGCCGGGGAGACCTGCCCGGCCTGCGCGGCGCGCCGGCGGTAGCTCTCCACGTTCATCTCCAGAATGGTTGAGTGATGCACCAGGCGGTCAACGGCAGCCAGCGTCATCGCCGGTTCCACGAACACCTCGCCCCACTGCGAGAACGGCGTGTTAGCGGTGATGGCCAAACTCTTGCGCTCATAGCGTTCTGATATCAACTCAAACAACACGGAGGTCTCGGCCTGGTCGCGCCGCACGTAACTGAGGTCATCGAGAATCAGCAAGTCAAACCGGTCCAGTTTGGCCAACTCCTGCGGCAACCGTAAATCACGCCGTGCCGCTTGCAGGCGTTGCACCAAGTCCGAACAACGGGTAAACAGAACCCGCCGTCCAGCGTCAATCAAGGCATGCCCCAGGGCGCTAACCAAATGGCTTTTCCCCACCCCCGGCGGTCCGAACAGCAACACATTGGCGCCCCGGTCAATCCACTCAGTACCCTCCGTCAGCGCCATCACCTGCGCCTTGGACACGCTGGGCACGGCCGAGAAGTCAAAGCTGGAGAGTCGCTTGCCAGGACTTAAGCCTGACTCATTGCGGTGCCGGTCAATCCGACGGGCCTCACGCTCATTGATTTCATGTTCCAGCAAGGCCTCCAACAACCGATGTGCGGGCCAGCCCTCAAGGTCAGACTGCGCGCACAGGTCACCGGCCAACCGTTTGATGGTGGGCAGGCGCAAGTCCGTCAGCATCATTCCCAGACGGGCTGAAGTGGTGGTGATGGTAGTTGTCGTTGTGGAGTTTGTAATTGACGCCGTGCTCATAGGGCCACCTCAAACAGGTCGTCATAAGAGGCCAGCGTTGGCAGTGTCACCACCACCTGCGGCACATCCCCCTTGGGCGGTGCCAGCAACTGGGTCAAGGCGTTGAGGTCGGGTAATTGGCCCAGCTCAATCAACTGCTCCAGCTCTTGTGCAAGTTGGGCTTCATGCCCCTCGGCCGCCAAGACCAGCAGGCCCACCATTGTTTTACAGGCTTCGCGTTCAGGCCTTTGGGAGATTAGCCGCTCCCACGTTTGGCGGTACACGGCACGGGGGAATGCCGCATCGCGCAGTACCCAGCGGGCAAATGCACCGGGCTTGCGTTTCAAAGCGCCCACCAAATGCCGGTAGTCAATGGAGCGGCCAACGCGCTGACCCTCAGCAGGTCGGGCCCTTGGCAGACTCACAACGCATTGGCCGCCCAGCCAGCCTTCAACGTGTTGCGCATACTGGCGCACCATCAGCCGGTGGCCAATCAGTTGGCTCGGTACGCTGTAGAGCACGCCCTTGAGGGTGAAGACGGCGTATTTGCTGACCCGCGCAGGAATCTCCTCAAACTCGGCAGTGCGGCGCACCGGCAAGGGCTTGAGCATGGCGCGCTCGGTGACCAGAAACTTGGCCGCACGCGTATTCATGCGTTGCACGATGGTGTCGACAAATGTTTCGTAATCAAGACGCGCATCAAAGCGGCGACTGCCGCGCAGACGCAAGGCCTGGTCCAGTGCCGTCTTCAGGGAATTGTTGCGTGATTCGATGGAGCCGTTCTCGTTGGATTGGCCGGGGTTGCAGCGTGTTGCACGCAGCCCGTAGTGGCTGCACAGGTCTGCATACCGCTTGGTCAATTCCTCTTGTTCGGCTAAATTGTTGAATGCGGCCGACAGGCTGTCAGTACGGTGTTCTTCGGGGACGCCTCCCAATGCCCACAGTGCCGCCTGCAAGCCGGTGGACAGCGCCATGAAGCTCTCGCCAGAGTCGATGACCGTGACATGGCGCCAACCGGAATAGGCCAATGCAAATTGGTACAGGCGGTGAGTAAACACCACGCCCGCAATCTCCACGTTCAGTTCATCAGCCACGGTGAAATCCGAGATGCCTTGGCGTCCTGGCGGGTGTTCCTGCGCAAAGTAGACCTCCCGCTCGACGCCAAACTTGGCCCGCCACAGGCGTATGCGGCGCTGCAGGGTGCGAAGCACGCTGGTGTCCCACTGGCCGGGATAGCGGCGCTGGAGTTCTTCGAGCAGGGTGACGGCGTTGAGCCGGGCATCGGTTTGCAGCAGAGGGACGACCTCGCTGTCCCAAACCGCACTCAGCGGGTCTTCTCGGGTACGCCAGTTCCGCTCGGGGCGCTGTGAGGGCAGGCTTTGCGCATCTTCAATACGCCGGGCGCTTCTCTCGCTGATTCCGGCTTTAGCGGCAGAAGCTACTTGGCTGAGCTTGTTGCGGTGTTGCTTGTACTTGTGCACTTGGTGGTCCGTGATTCTCTTGCCGGGCATGCCGTTCACCTTCGATATGTGTGCGAAGGTTCAACGGTAGCCCCGCCTCCCGGACCCGCCCGGTGTAGGCATCTAACCGGCCAACATAGTTGTCGTTAACCGGCCACGGTAATTGTCGTCAACCACTGGAGCAAGCAGTTTCGATATTCGACTGTCCGGAGTCAGTCTTTGGCACCGTTCTTTTTAAGAAAATCAGGTATACCCAAGTTCTTGAATGAACAGCTTGCAAAAGCTTCTGCCATGCTCCCTTGGTCGCAACATCGGGAGCGTTGGCCAATGGTTTCGGAATAAGTGTTGGCTCAGGAATGTTCTGAGTCGTCCTGGAGGAATAGGTGACCAGCGGTTTTGTCAGATCTTGATTAGATTGATTTGCTTTGATTGGGCTGCCAATAATGGACGGATGAGTTGAAGGCAAAGTAGATTGTTGCTGGGCCATCACAAAAAGCTCCGTCATTGGCCCTAGCTTACGTTCAGGTAGTTCACATTCGACCGATGTTTCGCATCTGGACAAATAGGTTTCAATGCCAAGTCTCAATAAAGCTTCAGCTGCGACACCAGCGGAAAGACCCTCTTGCTTGGCGATATCACGTACCTCTGACTTGATGGCCTCCGTGGTGTAAATCTCCCACCTCTTCACATCAGTTAAAGCATGTCGCTCGCGGAACAGTTTGGCACGCTTGGTGGCACCTGCATCAGGCTTGGGTTTAGCGTCTAACGGTGCCGCGTTATCGGATGACTCTGTTGCCATTTCTCTACCCTGTTCATAATAAATTTAATAGTCAGGCGTTACCGGAAACGAGTCCTGAATCAACAGTTCCGGGAATGATCAACCATGTGATGTTTCCGGAAATAAAGTGAAGCAGGCCATCCATCTTCGCAATGTACTCATTGCATATCCGGAAACGTGATCGAAATGGCGATCTTTTTCCAGGCGTCAATGCTTGGCTGGCAAAAAATCACTCATTACGCTTCCGGAAACAGACATCATTGCAAGATTAAGGTGGTCACAATCAATCAGGCGTATCCGGAAACGAAATAAATTTACTATGTTTCGTGAGCTACAGCTATCTGTTGATTGAAGGAGTCGTGATAGCCCCACAAAGGGCTAAAGAAGCCATCGCATAAGCCTGCTGCCCACGATATTCTTAATCGTGGGCAGCAGTGGCTCAGTGGTTCAAACCTTAAGCAGGGTGTTGGGCAGCTTCTGGTTGATCACAGGTCTTGGTACGATGGCGACCTTTTTTGACCGTTTCTGACTTGGGCATGTTCGTCTTCCAAAATGTGCGGTCATTACCGGGCACAAGGAGCTTGATGTAGTAGTCGGGTTTCGTCATGTATACCACGGCCTTATTCAACCCTTCACGCGCGTCCTTGTCATAGTGGTTGACCATGCCAATGCCACAGCTCTTGTAGCTCTCCTTATTGGCGTTGCAGTTCCAGTACAGACCCTTGCCCTGCGTGATGGTTTTTTTCCAATGCTCACCAATCAGTCGGGCGATAGTGACGTCCTCGCGTACCAGCGAGCCGTCTAGAAGCAGCAAACAGTGATAGTGCCATTTCGCGGCCAGCCCATATTCCATCTCGCAGACCGAAGCAAGAAATGAGCCCTTGGGTACAGCCTTTGGGAGGTACTTCAGCAGATCCTCACGATGTTTTTTTGTTTCATCGTATGTGACGGGATCTTTTGTCGGAGTGGGCCACCCCTTGTCTTTTTCATAACTGACATCAAAACGGAGAGCCAGAATGCGACCGCACTGTTCAAAATGAGCATCGATCAGTTGTTTCGTAGCAAGATAATTTTTGTTGGATTTACGTCCGAAGTCAGCGATGACTTTTTTAAATTCAGGACTATTGCCGGTCTTTCTTAAAGAGTCGATTGAATCATTCAACTCTTTTGTATAAGTGGTAATTTCATCTCCACGCAACGCGTGCATTGTCGATGCAATATCGGCTGCGTTACTGGCCGTGGCTTGCTTGAAAAACTCCTCCACGTAAGGGTTGAATTTATGCATGGGGTAGTGCTGGCGCAACGCTGCGAAGTCAGTTTTTAGAGCCCGAAGAAAACTGTTACCGAGAGCGCTGGCATGGAAACTCCGCTGATTCGACTTGCCGACCTTCACTGAAAATAAGGTGGCTGTCGTAGCGATAACTTTGGCAGTCACATCTTCGATGCGCCAGACATCACCAGCGAGATCCCATTCTTTGGTGATGGCGCACTGCACTTTACCGTCATTTGCGATGTAGGCCAAGGTGCTCTCTTGAAGCGCTTGGTAAATTTCTTTTTTGGCATGTTTGTTCATTTTGAATTCCTTAAGCGTGGTGGTGCCGCTTCATAAATAGTTGATTAGTTAAAAAAATCTGAGTACAGACATCCCTACCAGCTAGGTTCTCGTCTAGTTGGATGAAGCCTTGACTCAGCTGTCAAGCTGGCTTGCCATTTCTACTCAGTAGTGGCGAAGCGTTATGTGTGCACTGTTAGCTACTATTCTTATTCTTATTGGTTAAACTACAAAATAGGGGTAAGTTGAAATCCACGTGGATGACGGCAAATCGAAATCAAAACTGCAGGTGTTTTCGGGTGTTTTCTAACTCGGCCTCTGTACGAGTTAGGGTTTTTTCCCTTAGGGTTGCCCCTCCTTTTTTTACTAAAAAATGTACAAACCTTGTCCCTTCTGATCGGTCGGCAAGGTCTACGTACTGATGCTGTTTGCTGTAAATATCCCGCTGTAAGCCACTGTGGGCGCTGGACTTAGTTCCTTTCACTAAAAAGTTAGTTCTTATGCCTCTATTTACTGGTTTCTGTGGGGTGGGTGCCTCCAATCTGACGGTTTGAGGGTGGTGCAGTCAGCCTCCTTTCTGGCTGAACGTAGTGCAAGGTTGCGGTGCCCATTGTTTGGGGAAAAGGTGGTTGTGACATCTGGGTTGTTGAAGCGACCCACGCCGTGGTCACACCAACAGATGCAGGTGGGATCCTTTCATTGAAATTAGTGTGGGTCGTTTTGGGCATGGCATCTGGTCAGGCTGCGGGTAGCTCAGAGGTAGCCAGCACTTGTGCCATGGGTTTGGTGATGCGATCGACAATTGCCACCATCTGGGCAAGAATCGGGTTCTGCAGATCCTGAGCCGAAAGCATCACAATCAGTTTGGCCTGCGCACGGCTGAAGGCGACGTTGATCAACTGGCGCCCGACTTTGTTCATCATGAACTCGTCATCAGCACGCACCGGGTCAAAAATGACGAAGGGCGCTTCTGAGCCCTGGCAACTATGAACCGTGCTTACCTTGATTCTCGGCAGTTCAAGCAAGTACAGTTGATCAAGCAGATAGGCGCGCTGCAGGCGGTATGGCGTGATGATGACGATGTCGGACTGAGAGGCGTGCCCCTCTCTGAGGGCTGACAGAGTCAGATCGATTGCTCGTTGTGCAGACTCCTGCCGAATCCAGCCATTGCGCTCCCGTGTACGGCTAGCGTTGGAAGTAATACGCTGAATGCTGACATGCTCATCGCCGGAAATGTGTCCCATGTTCCGACTGCGGTATTTGAACCAGTTGGGGTCAGCCAGGGCATTATCAGCAACCCGCAATTTACCGTTATAGAATATTTCACTGACAATTGTGCAAATCGGCCCTGCCATCCGCGACTGCTCATTCAAAAAGCAGATAGAGGGCCCAGTGGTTGGCATGAAGGCGAAAGCAGATCGAGTCAACCACCGCTGCACATTTTTGGCATTGCTTTTTGCGATGGGTGCTAACTGCTCGGGATCACCTGCAAAAAGGCGGGCTTTGCCCAAGGGCATGACGAGCAGCGTGTGTGCCAAGCTGATTTGACTGGCCTCATCAAAAACCACCAAATCGAATTTATCCAGTTTGCGCAGCCGCGCAATGCAGCACGCAATGGTCATGGCCTGCAGACGAACAGTTCCACCGGCATCGCCAATGCAGGTTGAATCAAGTGTGCTGGTAGCAGTGTCGTATGCATCGCCACCGGTCTCGTCTTCGTCAGTGCCGTAGGCTTGTTTTACGGGCAATAAATGCTCCCGCCCAACGTAAAGGCTGCGGTCGTAACCGTTCCCAATGCGGCGAAGTTGGAAACGCACCCCCGTTTCGTTCATACTTTCTAGTGCCTTGTCGACTGAAATTAACGCTTGGTCAACTGCAAGGTTCGATGTGGTCACCAATAAAACACAGGCCCCAGGGTCAGCGACCAGAAACTCGGCGATCGTAACGCCCAGGGTGGTGGTTTTGCCTGTTCCCGGTGGGCCCAATAAAAAGCTGGCGGAATGTGTGACCAGGTTTAACGCTTGGCGCTGAGCGGGTCTTAAATAAGAGTGTTTAAGTGCGTAAAGAGGCTGTGATTTGATAGGTACTGGGTGCGCTAAGTCATTCAAGCATGCAATGGCTTGATTGGCTAAATCAACATCTTCCCAGCAAGTCAGTACTGGTTTGATGAAGTTCCGTGGGTAAAGCAGAATGTCCCTGCCCACCAAGGGCCGGGCTCCCTTGAGATTTTTCAGCTGAATTTGATTGTTTTTTAGATCTACCTGCGAGACGGTCGCTGATCCTTTATCTGGGTTGTAAAAACATGCGCGTGTATTTAAAAAGTCATCGGTCAAGGACGTTGCCGTATCAGCGCCGTGAATTGGTTTTCCATGAAGATCAAGCAGCAGACCCTGGTTTGTTGGCGTGACTTTGGTGATTTTGAATACGCCATATTCTGGAGTCGACTCCATTTCTGCGCGCAGCGCTGCCTGAATGTCTGCGATGCTACATGATGTAGCTCGCATCAGTGCTGTGGCACCATAAGCCACCATTGACCTTGGAGCTTTTGCATGACTTTGGAGTTTATAAGCTGAATTTTTTAGAATTTCTGGACCTGCCCAAGCAGGAAATGGTGGCATGGTTATTGGATTCATTTCCTATGTTCTATGGTTAATTAAGACTGTTGCCAGTGCTGCATCAGGATATAAAAAGTCGCTGGCGCACTGGAATTTGTGTTGTATTTGGATTCGCCTCATGTAACCTCGTCGCGGCGACTGGCTTGAATACGTGAAACAATCCAGGCACTTACCTCTGACTGCAAGAAGCGAATCGATGTGCCGGTTAGTTTGATTGGCTTGGGAAAAGTCGGGTCATAACGCGGTGAGCGTGGGTCCAATTTTTCGTAACGCGCTGAACGTGAGCTGCTAGTTTGGGCATCAAACTGCTTTCCTGTCAGAAGGATAATTGGCAGTTGTGGGCTGCTGGGTTCAAAAGCCGCTAAGGGCATATCCCGTGGCGCAACCACTGGAATAGTCAGTTCAGCATGTGTCGCCAATTTTTGTTTGGCATCGAGCGGTTCCTTTGGCAGATTACCGTGAAGCACTTGTGATTGACATGTACCTCCACTTGGGGGCGATTCGGACACTTGATGATTGCTCTTAACCGCAGCATGTGCGATGTCGATTTTTGGGTACTGCATACGTCCACCATCCTTTCTGGGTGAACAGGTGCAGTCTCTGCCTATCCACCCTAAACCGGCAAATGCCGGGATTTCTGATGGACTGAATTCTGGGGTCGCAAGGGGTTGAGTCTTGCCCGCAACCCTCCTCTGGTTGCTGATTCGCCTTATTTCATGCGGCTTTCGAGCCTATGGGGGCGCAATCCCTATTGCTTTGCAAGCCCAAGTTCCCATGGAAATTTAGTGTCCACGGTTGCTTTTTTTTTCGATAAAAGATATCGAACACGCGCAGTGCTAAGTTCAAACTTATCAGCTGTGAGCTTGGTGTAGTTCTTATTTCCTTGCATCTTCAGTTTCTTGTGATACTCAAAGAGCTGACGCAAATCATCATCAGTCCATGGATCCTGTGTACCTTTGTGTGCCGTCGCTTTCGATACTGAAATGCAGTGGGCACTATCGCTTGTTCCGGAGTCGATATCTGTGTCAGCGGTACTTTGAGTTATGTCTGTTGAACATGTGGCGTCTTGCTGAACCGTCGATGCAGTCGTGTTTTCATACCTAAAATTGCGCGCATCTTGGCGGATTTGTATGCCGCAAGCCTTTAAATACTCAATTATTTGATCGCGGGGAATGTACACATTCGGACCAATGTGCAATGCTGGAACGTGCTGCAATGTAAAAGCGTGAATTTTTCCGTCTGTGAGACGTCGTTGGAGGTTTTGGAGGTGAATGGCTCGGATGTCCCATTGCTCTTTTCTGGCTTTTTGAATATGAGCTTCGCTGTTCAGAATGGGTTCCCAAGATAAGCGATTAGGTAGCGCCGAGTAGAGATACAAAAATGTATCGATCTCTAAGTCGTTCATCCTTCCATGAAGTTTGGGCAAGTCGGCTAAAAGTGGCTTTAGCTTCATGCGATCTACCTCTCTCATTTCGTATGGGAGCGCGCAATAATTCGCAAAATTTTGATCTTGTAGAATTTTCCCAACTACGCAATCGATGCCCTCAGCCTCTTCTAATGTTGGGTGTGTGACTTTCGCGATAATGCTGGTCAACCACAAACAGTCGATTTCCTCGCCAAGGGGAAGTTCAATGTAGGTAAGTTTCAACGGCTCACTCCTTGCTTTCTACTTGTCAAGTACGACTATTTTTTGAACGGGCACAAGACTTTAAATTCAGTCGGCGTCATTTTCAAAATAGCCACCGGAATTTGACTTTATGCGTCGTCTGATCGTTGTTAATTAACCTGCAACCAGACTAATTACTGACCAACGGTTTAATAACTGTTGACAGTGAATTTTCGTTGCCATGCTCGGCAGAATGTGATGAGTCGGACACTTACGCAGTTGCGTCTTGGTCGCCCATCAAAATTTCAACCCCTGTGACATGGGAGAAGTCTCGGTCATGCGTTACAAAAGCAGCAGCACCAATGTCCAGGGCTGTCGCCAATTGAATCGCGTCTGGCAGCTTTAACCGGTACTGGGCACGCAACTGTGCGGCCAATGCCGCAATTGGCGTGGAGACTGAAATCACGTTGTAGTGCGACAAACTTTTCTCATAGCGCTTGGCCAGCGCCGTTTGCCCCGCTTTGAATGGACCCGTTAACACTTCAGCCAGCGTGATGGTCGATAGGGCGATGGTCAAATCTCCCATGGCCGCAGCCTCAAACAAACCCAAAAATTGATCCGCGAATTGGGGGTGAGCTTCAAGTACATAGATGAAGGGTGCCGTATCAACCATGACCGTAGCACCCGGTGGCAGGCCTGCCCATAGGCGCGGTGCTTTGATTTTCATTTAAACATCACCCCATTCATCGCGCAAGTCAGATACTGTCTGACCAACGTTGACACCCCACAGCCCTTGACCAGTGCCGCGTAAGGGCAATATTCCCGATGCTAAATCTGTGTCAGTTGATGATTTTTGAACATCCTGAAGTGGCACGATTGCTGCGTAAGGTTTTCCATGCTTCGTGATGATGCTTCGAATACCCGCATGGGCATTCGCAATGATGTTCGGCAATTGAATCCGAGCTTGCTCAAGCCCATAGTTCGCAGTGGCAGACATAGTGAACTCCGAAAAAGTACAGACTGTACAGTATATTTCAAATGGAGAATTTCCATTAATTTCCAGCAAGGCACGATAGCGCAATCCTTTGAGGTGTGTGCTTGTTTTAGCTCACCCCATCAATGAACCGTGCTTATCCGGTTGTCATACCCACCCCACTAGATGTAGTGGGTCATGGTTTCTTTGCGTAAAGTTCGGCATAGGTCGGAGCAGTGACGTCGCAAGCAATGCCAAGTAGGGAGCGGAAAGGGTTGAATGGGTAGACGCGGCGATTGAAGCGGAACGTGAATTCGTTGAGATAGGCTTGCAGGTGCTGCGGACTGACGCCGTGGTGAATGCCACGTAGCCATGTTTTGAGATTGGAGAAAACGAGGTGAATGATGGGCAGGAAGGTCTCGGCAACTTGCATCTCACCACGTTCCGCGACGGCGGTATGAAGATACCCTCGCTTTCCAAACGCCGCGTAACCGCTCCAGTCGTCGGTGATGATTGTGGAGCATGGCGTAATGACACGCTTGATGAAGCCACCCAACGATTTGGCAGTTCGGTCTGGCACCACCGCGAGCCGAACACGTCCGGCGTACCGCCCAGTCCTGCGCTTGTTGAGGCTGCTACCGTGCTTTCGCTGTTTAACCTCGACCGCACCGGCGACGAGAACCATGTCGTGAACGCCTCGGCCCTTGCCGCGAGTACGGCCGCCGACGTAGGTTTCATCGGCCTCAATGTGATCTCCAGGGTTGCCACCAATCCGATCCTGGTCGGGACGCACCATGCCGGCCCGCAGTTTGTGAAGAATCTGGAAAGCCGTCTCGTAACGCGGCAGTCCGAGTTGCCGCTGGAACTGGATGGCCGACATGCCGGGCGTCTGGCTGGCGACCAAGTAGGCGGCCCAGAACCACACGGAGAGCGGTGTGTGGGTGCGTTCCATGACGGTGCCAGCAGTGAGGCTCGTGTCACACCGACATTTCCGGCAACGCAGCACACCAGGGCGAGTCGAAACGTACCGCGGCTCGCCGGGTGTCCCGCAGTGCTGGCAGATGAATCCATCGCTCCATCGGGCGCGCTCAAGGTAGTCCGCGCAGGCCGCCTCGTCCGGGAACAGTCGCTGGAACTCCGGCAGCGAGCGCGGGAACGGCAGATCGTCTTGCTCAAGCACATCGATAACCATGACCATCCCCTGTTGGCACAGATGCTCAACATACTACCGGTAGTGGGTGGGTGTGACTCTGGATAAGCACGAACCCATATTTGATACAAAACGTAGACCAAATTTCGGCGTTTTCACAAAGCCTCGCTGAATTCCTGTCGGCCAGCCTGTGCGACTCATTTCTACCAATTTATATCAATGTATACGGTATTTGTCGTATACATATGAATTATTGACTATAAATGACCGCCGTTTCCCCCCAAAAAACCGAATCCCGCCGGTCAGCAATTTTTGTACCTGATCAGATCCATTTTTATGTGTTTGACGAAGTAAGTTCTGTCAGCCTGCGTCCTAAGATGTCGAAGGCAAGTACCTGTTCTGCTTGACGGCGATCTTGAATGTAAACGCCACTCATGCCTTGCTTGATATGGTTCTCACATTCATTGATTACATCGTTAGAGACGCCCAACTGGCTCATCATTGTTGACGTGGTCCGGCGCAAATCGTGAGCGGTCCAGCGTCCACCTGATAGTGTCAGTGCATCGACGGCCTTGGTTCGGTTCATCATCCGATCATCGGCGCTTCGTTGACGGTCGGCTAGCTGTTTGCCGAATGACTTGATGCACACTGGACCGGTGCCACGACTGTCGGGGAAGACCCAGGGCAATGGTTTTCCGGTGATGCGGTCAGCTTCGCGTAGCGTGGCAAGTTCGGAAAACTGCTTGAATGCAAAGTCGCTCAAATGGATGAGATGGTCACGTTGATTTTTCGTGGTGGGCAAGTACCAGGTTCGTGCCACAGAATCAACGAAGCCTAACTGAACCGCGCCAGACTTCTGCGATACGTTGTGCTCGTCGATCACAATTTGCAATGCCTGTTGAGTTGATTTGGCATCGGCCCACACCGCTCCCATCAATTCACCAATTCGGCATCCGGTCGCCAGTATGAGCCAGAGCCCCAGCACAGTGCGTCGGTTTAAATTAGCCCTGGGGAGTTGCTTGACCAGCGCCTTTAATTCATCGTGGCTCAGAACGCGGTCGCGTTTGATGTCTTTGCCACCGATTTTTCGTTTGCTGATTAACTCAATCGGACTGTGCTCGATGATTTCACGCTCGGCAGCAAATCGAAACATTTGCTTCAGGTCGGCCAGTAACATGTTGGCGGTGCGCAACTTACCTTCGGATTTGACGGCGTCAAGAATCGTTAGTACGTCTGCCTTGCGTATATCAATGACTGCGATATCGCCAAAG
>Ga0209125_1002953_pt1 | contig 12296 bp, 27 predicted proteins | sample BarGraIncub1131A_FD_184503 | JGI IMG/M metagenome (GOLD analysis project Ga0209125, IMG submission 184503) | Arctic peat soil microbial communities from Barrow, Alaska - Barrow Graham LP Incubations 11-31A (SPAdes) (version 2) | ecosystem: Environmental > Terrestrial > Soil > Wetlands > Peat... | reverse complement strand
GCAAAAACTCAAAAATTCGTTTGCTAAATCCTCTGTTTTACAATTTACTGCTAATCCATCTGCCCTAAACTTACCCCAATGTTTTTCAAAATTAAACTGTTCCATTTACTCCAACCTCTTTCCTTTTTATTTATAGCATAAAACTAATTTTTCATATGCTTAATGTTTCTTACTAAATACAACGTGATTCCAGAACTTTCTTCCTAAAATTAATGCGATAAATCTCATCACGCAATCTATTGTTAGTCCCAAAATAAAAGATGGCAATATGAATATTAAGAATAGATGTTTTATTTTTATTTAAACTTTTAATGTCGCAATCAACTTTTGCCATTCAAATGCCATATATACAGTAGAATAAATATTTATGATACATAACATGGTGAAACAGAAAAATATAATTTGTTTCAAGAAATCTTCCTCCTTTTCTTATTCCATTAAAATTGACTTTTTATCCTGATACAATATGTAGTAATTATTTAGAGTTAAACCCACTATATGTAGTAGGCATTTTACAGAATTCCTGCCTTTAAATAGGATTTAGACATTTCTTTTAGTTTTAAAACAAGCTGAACGATTTTGTCTGCTCTTTCTTCAATTTCTTTTTCTGATTGCAAACCTGCAAACTGATCTGAAATACAAGACATAAAATCAAATTTGTCCATAACCACCCTCCTCTCAACTCTTGTGTATATTCATATTATATATTAGTTATACTATTAAGTCAAACATTATTTTCGACTTTGAAATATCCTCTAATTGTGATTCCATTTTCAAAAGAGATATAACCTTCTTCAATTCCATGACCGCAACATGCATTTTTAACTCCAGGTAAGTTAGCAATGCAGTAATCATGTTCTCTTTTAGTTTGCATATGGCCGCATTTTGTACAATGTCTTGGGTTATCCTCTATAGGAGTTTTATCCTCTGAATAAACCCACTCTCCATTTTCATTAGTCTCAATTAAATTACCATTATATTGACCAGTAACCATAGATAATCATTCCTCCTTTCTTTTATCCTTTAAAAATATCATTTATTGGGTCAATTATTCTCTCTTGCAAATCTTTCATCCATATTATTTTGTGCATCAATGGTAAGATTATTTTCCTGCAACCATTTATCAAAATTACTATATTCAGTATTGTCTAGAAAACTTTTTGCATTACCTACTTGGATTAAATATTTAGCATAAATTTGGTATTGCTCTTCAGTATACATCCTTTTACCTTCCTTCTTTACTATCCTAAAATTACTTCTCTAAATACAATCTTTATTTTATCTCCATCCAAAATAAATAATGGCTCATTAAAGTAATTAATCTCTTTCACTATGGTATTACCGCACTTATGAGCTACGATATGACCTATCTCTAAACCTTTTCCAAGATCAAAAACATCAATAGATAAACCTTCTTCAGTTTTAACCTTAACTAATGTATTCATTATATTCCCCTCCTATCCTTTAAAACATGAGATTTATTTGCTGAACTTTGGCACTACCATACTAGGTCTATCACATCCAGATTCGCCCCAAGTTAAAGCTAAATCTTCTGCATCAAAATAGAATCTTGCACATTTGCTGCATATAATTCTAGATGCAATTGAATAATGAATCTTCCATCCATATTCTCGTTTAAACTCACTTTTGCATAAATCACACTTCTTCCAGAAAAACAAAGGTACTATTCTATCTATTATGTATGGTTTCTTTGGTTCTCTTATCAATTATTTCAACTCCTTTCTACATCAATATCTTTTAGTTGTGTCATCTATTAAATTATGTAACTCTATATAGTCAATTCCCTTCGCACTAAACTTGTATTTAACGAATGCAGGGATTCCTTCTACTGGATTCTGGACAGTATACATATATGATGGTTTAGATTCTTCTTTTTTAATTTTCTCATCAAATTTGAATAACCAATTCAACATCAATTAAAACTCCTCTTTTAAATTATTTTACCGCACCATCTACAAAATTTAATTCCTTCAATAAATTCAAACCTTTCATCATCGGGTATGTATTTATAGTGCAATATAAACCAAACAATATTATATTGCACTATATCTCTAAAACTAAATTAACTCAACTGTAACCTTAATTTGATGTGGAAATAATGGTTCATAGCTATTTTTGTTTTCTTCTACAAAATCTAATGCTTCCTTTAAGCTATCAAATTTTCTAGACTTCATAGGGTCTGTAATAAGAATTTTACTGCTACTATGATTTATAAACCCATTACCTGCTCTATTTCCTAGAACATAGAAATTTTCAACATACCCATTTAGAAAACGCTTCATAATAATACCTCCTTTATATTTTGTGGATTAGTATTATTATATCGCATTTGTAAACGGATTATACATTGTATTTATGTATTTATTAATGACTTCTTAGATATTTAGCAACTTCTATATTCAATTGAATTAATGATGTAAGTATTCCTGCCAATAATGCAACCGTCAAAGTTCCTGTCATATTTTCACCTCCAATTAGATTATTTACTAGTCTTCCATATCCTCTAAAGGACAATCATCTGTGTGTTCAATTTCATAAAAATTATCGGTAAATTCCATGTTCGCATATGCACCACATTTTTCACACACAATGCCCATTCCATGATCTACTGTAGTCCACCAATGTCTATTCAATACTATTTCTCCTTCCTTTAAATGACATGTTTTATCCTACTCAAAATTTATTCTTTCATTTCATTTAATTGTATTTTTCAATTTGAACTTAATAAAACTTGGTTCATTTTATTCCATCACTTCCCATATTTCTTCATATGTGTCTGCAATGGTTAAAACGTCTTCATCTTGTTCCAGATATTTAATCCAATCATCAATATTTTCCTGTGTTTTTATCTGTTCAACTTCTTCTCTACAACAGTTAGAACACCACATTCCCAATTTGATATTTTCTCTTGCTTCTTTGGCGGTATGTATGCGCTTTATTGTCATATTTTACCTACTTTCTATTAATAAATATTATATATTACTCGTGTTAAAGAGTCAAGAATTATTTATTACATATAATAACTACTCATAAATTTATTATTATGGCACATAATATACTAGGAGGTGTGCCTAACAATGAAAGAATGCACAAAATGTAAAATCTCAAAACCTATACTACAATTTAGAAACCCTGCAAAAACCAAATGTATACAATGCGAAAAAGATAAAATTCTGACTAAAATGTTAAAATATCAAAATACTAATATTGGCATAGAGAATCTAGATACCACACTAAAAAACATAATTGTCCTTAGCAAACATCTTAATGGTCATTTTACAGTACCCTTAGAATTAGCAATTGAATTTGTTCAAAAAGGCAGAGCACAAGTTTATAAACCAGACATGATTTATCGGACAGATTATGAAAGAAATTCATGGATGACTCGACTTAATGTTCTTGAAAGAGACTCAAACAAGTGTCATTATTGTGGCGAAATAGCTAATACCGTTGATCATATTTTGCCTGTAAGTAAAGGTGGTAAGTATACAGAGGATAATCTAATTTCTTGTTGTCATGCTTGTAATATAGATAGAGGGAATGTGTCTTATACCAAATATAAAAAGCGTAAACGCATATATTATTAAGACTATATATTACTCTTCTTAACAACTCCTTTTCCTAGAATGAAATATATCTTTCGAAGTTTTACTTATCCCTTATCATTTCTTCTACAATTTTCTTAACTGTAGTTTCACCACTTAAAGATCCAACAAGACCATCATATTCTTTTTCATACTTTTGTAATGCTCTTATTATTGTATCAATTGGGTACATTATCCCTCCAAACTCTTCGCCACCTATTGATAAAGAATACGACTTTATACCATATTTTGTCACTGTGATTTAATTCCTTTCTTCAATACGTTAAAACAAGACATTTATCCTATTGATAGTCTAGGGATATGGAGTAAATGGAAGAATGGGCGAGTATACGGAAGGTGTTATTCTACACTAGTTTAAATCTTAATTGGTTTGATCACTTCCCATGAAAAAGGTTGCTTGCCAAACTTAGGATGATTTATAAATGTATTTGTTCCGACAACTCCAGAAGGATTAACGAATCTCCAATCCTTATCTTCTACTAACTTTACTATTTCTAATGATTCAGACTCTTCTTCTGTATTTTGCTCTGGATATTTTCCATTTTCTTGTTTATTATATTCTAATGATTTTAGTACCTGTTCTTTTGTTGGAGATGGATATTCACATTCAAAATATATTTGTTTCATAAAAACTTCTTCACCATAGTAATCTGAAATTGGAATTGTGATTCTTGTGATAAAAGACAAATTATTTCCCTCCAATCATTTCTAAGAACTCATCTTCTGTAAGAACAGTAATACCATCCTTTAATGCTTTTGCTTCCTTAGAAGACCCTTTCAGCTTACCTACAACTAAGTAATCCAATGACTTAGCATAACCTGACCCAAATTCTCCCCCTAAACCTTCAATAATATTTTTCAATTCTTCCTTCTTATGAGATTCAAAACTACCAGTACAATATAGCTTCTTTCCTGAAAAAATCCCCTCCATATTAATTACCTCCTTCTCTTCATCCGTTTTAAATTGAACATAAAACAGCAACTTCCCAACCTGAAAGGCATTGTCCCCATCCTTAAAATAATTGTAAACGCTATTTGCTGTGGTCAATCCAAAATCTTCAACTTGCAATAATCCAGTAACTTCAGCCCTCACAAGTTTAAATATATCATTATTGAAATACTTTGCTAGTCTCTTAGATCCTCCTAATCCAACATTGTCTATGCCAAGAGAATAAAGGAAGTTTTCCATTTTAATGCTTTTCGATTTCTCAATAGCTTCAATTAGTTTATTGTAGCTTTTCCCTCCCCATCCTTCTAATTTAATAATATTGCTCCTATAATTTTCAAGTTCGTAAATATCAGAGAATGTCTTTAACAATCCATTCTGAATAAATAGCTCAATTCCTACTTCAGATAATCCATCAATATTCAATGCATTTTTACTACACAGATGAACAAATTTATTGACTAATTTTGAAGGACAATTTTCATTATCACAGAATAAGAAGTTTGCTATTTTTGGTGCTCTGATTGATACAGAACCGCCACATGAAGGACATTTCATATCAATTTTATACGTCCCAGAACGTGTCAGGTTCTCTTCAATCTGAGGTATCACAGCATTTGCCCTATAAACGGTTACAATGTCTCCTACGCCTAATTTAAGAGCATTAAATACGTCATAATTGTGTAAACTTGCCTTTGAAACCTTCACTCCATCAATATCCACTTCATCAAATAGTCCTGTAATTGAAACGATTCCAGTTCTTGTAGTATTTAATTTTACTCCTCTAAAAATCGTTTCATAACTATCATCATTATGTTTTAGAGCATAAAGTGCTTTGCTATGATGACCAGTTGAACCTTGAGCTTTCCCATATGCAATATCATTAAATTCAATAATCAATCCATCTGTTAAAAAAGATAAATTAGGAATCATACCTTTAAAAATATCAACCCATTGTTTTAAATCGTCTCTGCCAATAAATTCATGATATACTACTTCGAACCCTAGATCTTTGAGGAATTTAAACTGAAATTCTTTAAAATTAAATTCCTTATCACACTTCACAATGCCAAAAGCGATAAAGATTAAGTTTCTTTTCTTAGTAATAGTAGAGTCTAATTGTCTAACTGATCCTGATGCTAGATTTCTAGGGCTTTTATATTCTTCTTCTCCTGTAGTTACCAATTCAGAATTGATTCTTTCAAACTCTTTAAACCCAACTAATCCTTCGCCTCTAATTTCAAGATATCCTTTGTAATCAATTGTCAGAGGAATGTTAGAAAAAGTCTCTACTGTATGAGTAACATCTTCGCCATAATCTCCCCCACCACGAGTTACGGCCTGAATAAATTTACCTTGATCATATTTCAAAACTAACGTCAGACCATCTAATTTCCAAGACAAAACACAATCTTGATTACCCATGAATTTAATAACATCATTAATATCTTTTGATTTTTCTGCTGACAACATTAGTTCAGTATGCTTTACTTTTACTAATGATGGTATAACCTTCCCTTGTACCTTTTGAGTTGGTGAAGATGATAATATGTAGTTTGTTTCTTGTTCTAATGCTGTCAGTTCATCGTACATTGCGTCATATTGCTTATCTGTAAGAGTTGGATTATCCTTGACGTAGTAAGCGTCACAGGCGATATTAAGTGTCTTGACTAATTCTTTAATCTGATTAATTTTGTCCATTTCTTATCTTCCTTCTTTCTTCTAAAAATTGAACCTCACTCGATATACTAAGTATACACTTTGTAAGGCTCAAAGTCAATAATATTATATATAAGTTACTAAATTAATTTACTTCACTACTTTTCATAATATCACAAATCTTAGGATACTCATTCTTCAACACAGAACCACCCATTAAAGCTCCAATATGTCCTGCTGAGACTGTAAACTTATGTATACTATCTCTAGGGGTAGAAACTAATTCTGACATAGCAAAACACTGTTCTGGTGGAGTAATATGGTCTTTAGTACCTCCAATTAATACTAATGGACATGTAATATTCTTTAAGTCAATTACCTTGCCGTCAATAGAAAATGAACCTGTTGCCATGCAATTATCCATAAATACATTCTTAACAATCTCAAGATAGAATCTACGTGCTAAATTTTGTGGATTATCATACCATTGTCCAAAATGTTCTGTCCTGTCTTGTGCTTTTTTATCTTGCTCTAATACCATTATGTATTCTTTAATGTATTTCAAATGTTGGTGTTCATTAGGCTGTAACATTTTAAAACTCTTTAGCATATCTTCTCCTGCTAAATAACCTTTTGTAGTTAATTTTTCAAAATCTTTTATTTTCATATTGTCAACAAGCACGTTCATAACGCCATATTCTGCTTTGAAATTAATTGGTGCAGCAGCTACAACTAGAGATGAAATATTTTCAGGATGAAGCGAAGTATACATTGATACTTGCCATCCACCTTGACACTGACCTAATAAATGAATTTTATCAACATTATGTAATTGTTTAATCTTTTCTACTGATTCATGTGTAAAATTAACATAACTATCAATACCTAAATCTGCATCTTCTGCTGTAGCACTAAGCCATTCATTAACATAAACATCAAATCCTTGACTATGCAATGTCCTTACTAGACTTTGTGTAGGACTAAAATCAGCTAATTTTGAATCATGTCCTGCATTTGGAGGAGATACAAGAATGGGATATTTTGCAGTTACTTCATGTGTTGTGTTTGGAAAATGTAAGAGGTTCATTGCTTGACTTTTGATAATAACTTCATGATCTGTTGACCATTCTAAGGGGTTTCGCTCTTGATGAGTAAAATCAAAGTAATTATTAAAAATATCCAGTGGATTTTGCATCCAATTGTCGAGATTACTCAATGATTTACCAAGATTTTTATATGTATCGGTAGTATCCTTGATGTTTTTCTCAATGCCTTCTACCATTAAATTACTTAAAGTATTCATATTTATCCTTCTTTCATTTATTATTTATTATATTAATCAGCTACAACTGATTCATTTTTAGCATTGAAAGGACATTCTCCTTCACAATTAAAATCACAACCTACTCCACAATCTACAACTTTAGACATATATTTCACCTCCCTTATATTTAGTGTAGTGTATTACTTGTTCCTGAAATATTTAAGCCTTTTCATGATTTCTTCTGGTGTATATTCAGGTTTTAATAATGTCTCTTCTCCGAATATTTCTTTCAAACACACTCCTTCAATATCATTTTTACAGATAATCAAGTATCTACAGTCTGCATGAATGTGACGACAATACATATTTTCCACTGATATTATTTCAACTCCTTATTTGGTTAATAAACCTCCACTATTTGATCCGTACACTTCAATAGATTTGTTAAGTGTTACTGACCCATAACCTGTTGTATATCCACATTTAGGACAAATATTATTGTCGTAAGCGTATTTAGACAATGAATCAATATGGAAATTACATTGTGGACATTCTTTGTAGTGAATTATATTAAAGTTTTTCATTGTTTTATCTCCTTTCTTAAGATTCTTTTATCCATTCCAACCACAAGTCATCTTCTGGGTAAAAGAAATCTTCCTCTCCTGATAGATTAAGACAATAAACCAATTGACCAAATCTCATATCTGGATTCCTTTTCCAACACGCTCTTAGTTCTTCAATAATTATATCAATTCGTTCTGGATCTCTCATTTTTATTTCTCCTTTCTACCAATTAAAACTCGTCTTTCATTTGGATTGATTTCTAATAAAACTTTGCTTGAATATTGCAGCTTTCATGAGTGGTAGTTTTACCTCTTCTAATTCCACTATAATATCAGGACTTATTGAAAATCCACTCACTCTTTTAATTCCTAAATCCTTTTCTTCTCCATCTTGTTTAATAAAGAATTCAATTTTTGCATTATCCCTATCCTCTTCCGATACCTCATTCATTAGCATATCTATAAATTGTTGAATAGTCATATCTGTATATGGATTCATTTTTAACTCTCCTTTCAAATAACGATTTTATGGGATTATACCTAAATACGCTATTTATCAGTAATATGAGCATTTTCAAGGAATAATGTATATCAAACCCTGTAACCTAGTGATACCAACGCTTTCAGAGGTTTATATTCATTTTACTAAAATTATACAAGAATGATAAATCATATACCCATGAAATATGTATTTTAACCTATGTATAATTATTGTATATTATTTAATCTTTGTTGACCGAGATCGTAATATGTACTATCTAATTCAAATCCTATGTAATTCCTGTTTAGATTCTTACATGCTACTGCTGTTGTGAATGATCCCATGCAATTATCTAAGACTAAATCATTTTCATTTGTATATGAGTTAATTAACCACTCACATAATTTTATTGGTTTTTGGGATGGATGCATTTGTTCTCTTGGAGCAACATATTGGAAGTTTAAAACAGAAAGGGGGTTTCTTTTTCCATCTTTACTCTGTGTTGTAACCAATTTATGTTTATTATATTGGCTTCCACTACTACTGTTAATTGTCAAACTCGTATCCTTTTCTCCAAACTTCTCATTGTAAATATATGGGGTAGAATACCAATATTGTTTATTGTACGTTGGTAAATGTTTATAAAAAACACATATTTCTTCATGCGATTTTAACGGTTTTCTATTTGCATTTAAAAAATCCTTACCTTTTCCCCTATCCCATATCAAATCATACCTAAATAATTTTTCATTACTTAATATTAATTTACTCGTAAAAGGTTGACTCCCAAATAATACAATTGCACCATTGTCTTTAATAATTCTATTGTACTGGTCCCACAATACGTTGAATGGTATAATTGAATCCCATTTATTTTTAGTAGTTCCGTAAGGTAAGTCGCAAAGTATCATATCAATTGATTTATCTTCAATTAAACACATTCCATTCTCACCAATGCAGTCCTCATTATAAACCTTATTTAATTCTAACAATTATTATTCCTCCTAATTATTATATTTAGTTCGTACTATAAAATACAGCTTCCGTATGCTCTCTTATACTTCCATTTACTCCGTTTTACGAAACCCATAACCCTATAAAATTACTCATTTATTGGCTTTAACTCAATTCTTGCAGAGCAAACCTTAGATTGTTCTGCTTGATCAATGATAACTTCTTAAATTTATTCTCCCATCTTTCCAAAGTTTCAAGATATTGTTGTATCTTTTCAGCCTCAATTAATTCTTCTTCATATCTATTTATGATTTTATTTATATATTTGTTGAAGACATAGATATCAATTAAATCGCTCATGCTACCACCTTCATTCTAAAACAGCCACTTAAACAACTAAACTTCCATCCATCTGCCAAGGCTTTACTCCACTGATCCTCGCGATTCAAAAGTAAGAATGATTCTCTTAAAAACAAATCTTTAACTTTTATCTCTAACATTTGCATTTATATTTTACCTCCTCAAATTGCATTGATTATGACATTTTCAAACCCCATTTTTAAAAGTAATCCTCTTAATTCACTCTCTAAATTGACTTGTGCTTTATCAAATAATGAACTATCAGTATTTATTTTGTCTAAAACATTGTTTTTGCTCTGATTAACAACAGTTGCAATTTCTGAAGGTTTAAATTGTGATACAAAAATCATCTTTTGTCCGTCCAATATCTTACTTGTTCCATCTAATTCAATATACTGCAAACCTATCTTACCTTTGGGAACATCTAAAATAATTGTATTACCTTCTACTTTAACCACTTTTATGTTTTCTAGAGACGCTGATAACCCAAATTTATATGTAAAGTCTAATGTCATTTCCCTAAGAGTAATATCAAATATACCTGTATCTTTTATTAAGCTGTAATATTTATACTGTCCCTCCAAGATTGTAAGTTTACCAACCTTAGTTAAACTATCCTGAATCATTGTGGGAGTGTTTTTTGCTTTTAATTCTGCTTCTCTATTTTTTGATTCATTGAATTCTCTCAGTTGATTTTGTTCTGTTTCAGTTGGCTTTGGTACATATAAAGTATTAAATTTGAAGTATGCAGTTGTTAATAATAAAGCTCCAACGAAGAGGATGGTGAATTTTTTCATCCAATAATCCTCCTATATTATTTATTATTTAATCATTATTTGGTATTGGGCTTCTGTGTAATTTGCACCAATTCGGCTTATATCTATTAAGTAATTGGTACATATTGTCTCTACCTACACCATTAGCTGTATGAAGATAAATTACTTTAGGATAAATAGTAGGGTTTTCATATCCTTCCTCTACTAACCACTTACAGAAGTCATAGCCAGTTAGTTCATTATCCCCTAAATCATGGTCTAAGCTCAGAATATTAACTTCTAATTTTATATCTTGACAACATTTGAATTGATGAATTAGATAGTCCGCATTTTTAATCCAAGTAAACCCTTCTGGACATGGACGTAAATCATCTAGGAATATATTGATCATTGCTCTCCTTTCTAATCAATTCAAACATATATTTTATGGGATTTTTAACTTTTGAGAATCAAGCTATAGGCTAGTTTCAGCGTTTATGATTCTCTCATAATCTTAGATAATGCTGTTTTATTCGCTAAAATGAAATCTATGGTATCTTGAGGGTAAACACCTGATAATGGATAATAATTATCAACTAATTTAATTAATTCCTTCGTAAAATCAACAATTTCAAATTCCTTTGGATAAACTGTTAAAGTTCCGATATTCCCAAAGTCAACACTAACTGTTCCATCTTTGCCTTGAGATTCTGTATAAAATGTTCGACCTATAAATGGTGTTATATTTTCTGGTCCATCAGTCTTAGAAAGGTTTTTAATTATTCTAATCCTCATATGTATTTCCTTCTTCCTCGGAAATTGATTCTTCCTCAATGGGCCAATCCCATGAGTCAATATCTCCACCAGTTTTTTCAGGTTCAATTGCGAAGTCTTCTACGAGCTTATCAATGCAACATTCGCATAAATCCATCCCCCATTGCTGACCATCGTGCTTGCTCCCATAACCAAATCCTAATGTAATATGCTGTACTGACTCTGAGTATAATAATTCGATACTTTTCCCACATTTGTTACAAACTACTTCTGTTACCTGTTCTACCGATACCATTTTTTGAGTCGTTTCAATAACCCTCATCAAAACACTTCTTTCTTTATTTAATTTTGTCTAAGAATATTTATGGATATGTGTTTGTAATTTGGATATATTATATGTAGTAAGTTAATACTAACGGTTAATGAGTTCTCTTTCTGACATATGATCTGCAACAATGCAATGATCTTCAATGCTTATTGTGAATCTATTTCTCCCAAATTTTCTTACCATCTCCGCTGAAAGTTTTTCTTGTTTTGTTCTCCTGTCCGTAAAGTCATCTGAGTCAAAGGGTACTACAGTTGAATCTGTGTAAACATTTGTCATTAATCTTCCCATGTTTAATTCCTTCTTTCATTCTTTTTATTATATATATGTATTATGTTTACAAACTGTTCCGAGTTTTAAGTTTATCTTTCCTTATTTGAATCTGTTTACTGTATTCTCTTTCAATTGTACCCGTCTTCTGTATGTATTCTTCATAAGCTTGAGTGCCTAAATTGTAAGATCCTACGATAACTGGCATTAAGTCTGCCCCTCTTACCCCTTTCTGTACCCAATAGTTTTTAAGTCTAGTCAAAGTTCCTATTCCTGCTCTAATGCCATGTTCTGCATTAAAAGGATCAAATACAGTCCC
>Ga0209125_1002952_pt1 | contig 12296 bp, 10 predicted proteins | sample BarGraIncub1131A_FD_184503 | JGI IMG/M metagenome (GOLD analysis project Ga0209125, IMG submission 184503) | Arctic peat soil microbial communities from Barrow, Alaska - Barrow Graham LP Incubations 11-31A (SPAdes) (version 2) | ecosystem: Environmental > Terrestrial > Soil > Wetlands > Peat... | reverse complement strand
GCAGCGAACAGATCATTCAGGCTGGTACCGGACCAGAATTCGCGCTCGAAGTCGTCATTGAGCGATTTCACCCGGTTCAGCGCAAACAGTTTGCGAAAAATGGCGGCCCAGCTGGACACGGAGATGACCACCAGCAACAGCATTACCAATTGCACGACCAGACTGGCGTTTAACACCATGTGGAGGATCGACAGGTCTTGATTCATTTCATGATTTCCAGAATGGTTTGCGGGTTCCGCGTAGATTTGTAGGAAGGTGGTATCCAAGCACATCCTTGTTGTGCTGGCCTTTCTCAGCCCAATACTCAGGACCGAAGCAGGCGATTTGACTGTTTAAATTTTGATTAAATGAACGTTAAAGTGCCGTGACTTCGGGTCGAATCTACGACAGCGTGATGTGATGGCGCTTATGAAGCGTTGATGTCAATGACGGTTGCTGCATCGTTTGATTTTCCAAAAAACGACGGATGTTCAGAGCGTCAAAGAAAGTTGAAGAACTGGCCTTCGCATTTAGCAACACCAAGGTTGCATTTTTCCCCGCCAGCTTGATTCGCATGATCAAGCAGTGTCCCGCTTCATTGGTAAACCCGGTTTTGGACAAGAGGATGTCCCAACCACGTTTTCCGACAAGTCGATTGGTGTTGTGAAATGTGACGCCTCTCCCCTTCATATTGATCAGGTCAGAACTATTCGTTGTGATGTTGACGATGGCTGGATATCGGGACGCGGCGAACGCCATTTTTGCGAGGTCGGCTGCTGTCGAGGTGTTGTCGGGCGACAAACCCGTAGGCTCTTCAATGACAGTATTGATCATTCCAAGCGACTGGATCTTCTCACGAACGGCCTTAACGAAAGCCAGATTCCCGCCTGGAAAGGTCCGTGCAAGTGATGCGGCAGCGCGATTGTCCGATGACATCAGCGCCAGCTGCAAAACCTCTCGCCGAGGTAGCGTTGTCCCTAAAGGAACATGCGAAGCGCTGTGTTTGAGCGTATCGACATCAGCTACTTGAATGGAAATTGTTTCGTCCATATCCGGCTTGCTATCCAACACGACCATTGCCGTCATCAACTTGGTTAAAGAAGCAATTGGAACAACAGAACTCGCATTTTTTTCGAGCAAAATTTTGCCGGATTCGTCATTAACAACGATGGCGTGCTGAGAGCCAAACGATATGGCGGACGCGCTTGCGGCTGAGCAGATTGCAAGACACACGAAAAGATATTTCAGCATTTGAACGGGAATTGGAGCTTGGGAATGTAAACCGAGATGAAAAATTTAGACCGCATCTTCTTTTTCGAGTCTCATCTACCGTTCACTTGACTTGTGAGTAATAAGTGGTTGGAAACAAGCGCTGCGGGTCAAATGTCCTGATTGAAATACATTCGTGTGAATGCATCATAATGCATTTGTTTAAATATTGTTAAGTTGTCACAAAACGCGGCATTCGTCTCCCAAAAAGCTCACCACGGAAGTGACTCATGAAACTTCAACCCCCTGTTTTTTCTGCTCTGCGCCAAGAGCTTTACGATTGGCGTCTGTGGACCGGTCGCGGGATCGTGCTTGCGTTTGCCGCACTGGCGGGCCTGACGGTGGTTGCCTTCACTTGGTTGACTGAGCATGCACTGGCGCAATTCTTTTCGCTGCAAAGAAGCTACTGGTGGGCACCCTTGCTCTGGACCCCTGCTTCGACGGCGGCAATTGTCTGGCTGACCCAAAGATACGCGCCTGGTGCGGCTGGTTCGGGGATACCGCAGGTCATGGCTGCACTGACGCATGAAGTGCCTCCCGTTTATCGTCGAATCTATGTGTCCTTGAGGTTGACGGCCTCCAAAATGCTGCTGACAACTTGGGGTTTATTGGCCGGACTGTCCCTGGGGCGCGAGGGGCCGTCAGTGCAGATAGCGGCTGGTGTGATGCACCATGCCCGTCGATGGTTACCCTCAAATTCCAAGGTGTCAGAGCACGGTTTGTTACTCGCCGGGGGCGCCGCTGGTATCGCGGCGGCTTTCAATACGCCTTTGGGTGGCGTGATGTTTGCCATCGAAGAGTTGTCACGAAAGCCCGAACAGCGCAGCAATGGTCTGCTGTTGGCCGCCATTGTGCTGGCAGGCTTGATGGCAATTTCCGTGTACGGAAATTCTACCTACTTCGGCGTGATCCGGATCGAAAACCTGAGCATGGGATTGCTGTTGCCAGGCTTGCTGGTTGCCGTGTGCAGCGGTGCAGCGGGTGGTTTATTTTCCAGAATACTGATGGTTTCATTGTCTGGCAAGTCAGCCGACCGATTCAGTAAGTTTCGCAAAAAAGCGCCTGTGCTATTTGCGGCAGCTTGCGGGTTGGTGGTGGCTATCTTGGGTGTAGTCAGTCACGGGGACACCTATGGAAGTGGCTACAACCATACGCGCGATATGCTGGAAGGAAACGGTGATTCCTCTTCCTTGTACGTGTTGTTCAAATTCATGGCTACCTGGATTACCGCCTGGGCGGGCGTGCCGGGCGGACTATTTGCCCCATCCCTGGCGATTGGTGGAGCCCTGGGCAACGACATCGCTCAACTGACCGCTTATGTGAATGCCCCCACACTCATCGCCTTGGGCATGGCAGGTTTCCTGGCAGCTGTCACACAGGCTCCACTGACCGCCTTCATCATTGTCATGGAGATGGTGGACGGGCATGCACTGGTGCTCAGTCTGATGGCCAGCGCGTTGGTGGCCAGCGGCGTGTCGCGCCTGATCAGCGCGCCCCTGTATCCATCATTGGCTGAATTGCAGCTGCAACGCTTACCAAGGCTCCAGACATAAAAAAGGAGCCCCGAAGGGCCCCAAGCTCAAGTTGGCTGCACCGGCCGCTTAAACTGGTACAGTTGCACAAGTATATTCCAACAAATGTTATTTATCTACGGGGCTTACCCTAACTTTTACCTGAAGCTCTAAGTCGGAAATCAGTCTACGCTGAGGCGATTTGTTTCAATAAATTCAACTTGAATGCGCGGTAAACCTCACATTTTTTGCGTCATGCGCATTGATCAGCGGAAAGATTTTTACTGCTTTCAACACAGCCAAAAAAATTTCCAAGTGCAGCCATTACTTTTTAATCCTTGATGTACATTTGGCCAAATTTACTTGTTGGCATACAAGATGGTAGCTCTTGAAGGGGTCATTCACATGAAACAATTCCTCTATCTGGTATTGGCGTTGGCCGTTGTCTTTGATGCGGCGGAAGGAACTTACCTATTGCGGTTACTTAGCGAGCGAAAGGGTCAGAGTGTCGAGGCCACTCCGGATCATGGAAAGTCAAGTCAATCGACTCAACAGACCCAAGATTATTCTTCGATGGCAGCACCACCTGCGTTTAAATTTATTGAGGTGGACGCAGGTCATCCGTATGCGTTCCATCGCAGTTCGAGGTGAGAGCAATCGTTAGAAAAAACGCAAAGAAATGTTTAATACACCCTTCGACTCATTTCAAAGCGTCAGCGATCAGCTAAACGAACTGCTTGGAGCGAGGAAAGCCCACTGTCAACAAGGAGCGGCGAGGGGACGAATACGCGGCGTTGATGAATTAGCACAAAAAATATCAGAATACCTGACAGCAGGTCTCTTTGAGATTCCTGACGAAATCACCATACGTCTGTGTAACGCCAGAATAAATGCCTTGAAGCACAAAGCCAACTGATCTGCCTAATGGATCAACAAATGGGAAGTCAGGGGGGAATCGTTTGACGGCTTGGCTATCTGTGCAACCCACTGCGAGGCAAGGCAATAATAGGCTGAAGTTCAATGCTTCCGAGCCCCCTATATTCCAAAATTGACCCTATCATGCGATGTTTGTTGTTTTCCTAAGATCCGCACATGCCACGAGTCGACCAAAATAGTAACCTGCCACCAACAACGGCCCAAGTCCTGCGCCGTTTCAGGCTGGTTTTCAACGCCGTGAAAACGCACTTCCAACAGGTCGAGAAAAGCGCGGGGATCGGAGGCGCGCAACTGTGGGCACTCAGCGTGATACACGCACAGCCAGGCATTGGCGTCAACGATCTGGCAAAGGCCATGGACATACACCAGACGACAGCCAGTAATCTGGTGAAGGCGTTGGTAAAGATGGAGATGGTTCAGACGGAAAGAATCGGACCTGACCGTCGAGCGGTACAACTTTATGTCCTCCCTGTTGGGCAGCGAGTGCTAAAAAAGGCCCCGGGCCCATTTGCAGGGGTGCTGCCGCAGGCGCTTTCTCAACTGGACACCGCCACCTTGACGCGATTGGATCAGGATCTCGGCTTACTCCTTGCCCTGCTAGATGCGGACGAAAGTGCGGCCAACATCCCATTAGCACACATGTAGTTTTTCGGGTCTGTGCTGTAGCCCCGCTCGACGCACGGGTGACTTTTAAAAAACCAAATTGAATTTCACAATTTTTAATTGTCCGAATATACTTTGGACAATTACAAATCGTAAAACCGAGTATGTGATTAGGTGGTCTGGGCCGGTTTGCCAGATGGCTGACCAGAAAAGAAGGACTAAGCGCTTCAAGCGGATCAGTCAAGTAGCTCAGAAAAATGATAGCAATATATGGAGATCAACATGAAAATCAGTTATTTTAAAAGTCTGACTTTGGCTGCAATGCTGGCCACACTGGCAGCGTGCAGCACTACAAAAGTTGCCGAAGCCCCACCGGTTCCGGTTGCAGTGAAGGCGCCAGTAGCGCCCCAGGCCCAGACCACCGTCAAATCAGTGGTTGCGATCTCTCCTTTGGATGATGCGAATTCCCCGCTTGCCAAGCGCAGTGTGTTCTTTGGTTTTGATGATTTCCAAATTCGAAGCGGTGACCTCACTTTGATTGAAGCGCATGCTAAGTATTTGGCAGCAAATAAGAGCGCCAAAGTTCGACTCGAAGGCAATGCCGATGAACGTGGCGGGCGTGAATACAACCTTGCCTTAGGTCAGAAACGTGCTGAGGCAGTACTTAAATCACTGCGTCTGCTTGGTGTGCAAGACAGTTCGCTTGAAGCCGTAAGTTTTGGCATGGAAAAGCCAGTTGATGCCGCTCACAATGAAGATGCTTGGGCAAAGAATCGACGCGTCGATTTGAAATACATCGCTCGATGACAGGAACGAGGCAAGGACTTTACGTCACTATGTGTGACAAATTTGCTGCGCAGGGTTGGTGATTGAGAATTGCGTAGGTCTCCTGTGGTGTTGGAATGATCCACTCTGCGGCGGGCATGGTGACTGCGATCATCTATCGTGATGGTATTTCCGTCGAATTTGTTCACGCAATGTGACGGTCAGGAGCGCACCCCCATCAGGTAAGTTGACTAAACTGCGTTCAGACCTGAAACGGCCTTGCCGCATTACCTGAAGGCGCATTCTGTTGACCTGCTGGTCATTGGCGCCCACGGGCATTCGCGCATTCGCCAGCTCATCGTCGGTAGCATCCCACGACGTTGCGGCGAACAAGCCCGGTGCCAGTTCTGGTGCTGCGCTGAGGTAATTCAGAATGCAGCCACGTCGCAAGACCTGATTTTGCACTAACTGATTTACCTTAAGGCTGGACCGTCATGTCAAACATCGAAGTTGTTGCTGCCGCTCTTTTTGCGTTCGCGTTGGTCCACACCTTCTCAACCAAGTTCTTTGAGCGGCTCGCTCACAACTACCCAAGGCACGCGGGTCTGTTCCACCTGCTTGGTGAAGTGGAGGTCGTTTTCGGCTTCTGGGCGGTCGTGCTCATCGCCACCATGGCCTTCCTGGTGGGAGGTTCACAAGCCATCGAGTACGCCGAGTCGCGGCAATACACAGAGCCCTTGTTTGTGTTCGTTATCATGGTGGTGGCCGCGTCCCGGCCAGTTGTAGAGGTCATCCAAGCGCTGGTCGCCTTTATCGCCAAGCTCGCACCATTCCGCACGGTTGTGGCTCAGGTCTGGCTTTGCCTGGCTCTGGTGCCACTAATTGGTTCCTTGATTACCGAGCCGGCGGCAATGACGCTTGCTGCGCTGATGCTCAGCCCCCTGGTGTTCCGTCCCGGCATTCCCGAGTGGCTGAAGTACGGAGCACTTGGCGTCCTGTTCGTGAACATCTCCATCGGCGGCACCTTGACCTCCTTCGCGGCCCCGCCCGTTCTCATGGTGGCGACTACCTGGAACTGGGGCAGCGCCTTCATGGTAAGTCACTTTGGCTGGAAGGCTGTCGTCGCTGTCGTCATCAACGCCACAGTCATTACCTTTCTGCTGCGCCGACATTTTTCCCATGTTCGAACCACATCTCTCCAGGTGGATAAAGAGCGTATTCCACCCCTCGTCAGCACGATTCACATGGCTTTTCTGGCGGCCGTCGTGGCGTTCGCGCACCACCCCGTCATATTCCTTGGCCTGTTCCTGCTCTTCATGGGTTTTACACAGGCGTATGCCAGATACCAGACAGCACTCATTCTGAAGGAGGCACTGCTCGTCGGGTTCTTCCTTGCCGGGCTGGTGGTGCTCGGGGGCATGCAGCAATGGTGGCTACAGCCGATTGTGTCAAGCCTGGAGCCGACCGCTCTGTTCTTTGGCGCCCTGGGGCTGACGGCGATAACCGACAACGCTGCGCTGACGTACCTGGGGTCGCTCATTAAAGGCATGAGCGATTCGGCCAAATACATGCTGGTTGCGGGCGCCGTCGCCGGTGGTGGTCTGACGGTGATTGCGAACGCGCCAAACCCCGCTGGCGTAGCCCTACTCAAACAAGGCTTCAATGATGAGTCAATTGGCGCTGGTGAGCTGCTCCTGGGCGCGGCGCTACCCACCATGGTCGCGGCTGTGATGTTCCTGCTGTAGCGGACAACGTCTTTCCACGGCCTTTTTTTATCCGAACTTCAAAATCAATACAACTGAAGGTTCTGTCTTGAAAATAGTTAGATATGTAATTGTCGCGTTCTTCGTCGTGACTTTGCTGGTGCTTGTATACGGTACGGTCATTAGCCCATAAAAATGACAGAGCCCGACAAACAGCGGCCTGCTGCCAAGCAACGCGAAAGAGCCACCGCGAGAGAACAGATGTGTTGCCGGTTGTTGAACTGGGCAGCTGCGAAAGCTGGCTTACGAGCTAAAGACCGGTAGGCGCCGTGAATAAGTGAGTGAAACGGCAATCACAGGTCCTGTACATGTGCACCTTTGGCGCGAACGAGGCAGGTAGGTGCAGGTCCGATTATCATGTTCATCAGTGAAATGCAGGAAACACGTCCAGGGATGAAACTCGCAACCAGAATTATCGTATTGGCTGCCGCGCTGGGGGCGGTGAAACTGTGGACGTCCGGCGCGACTAGCGGTTGGGTTTCTACAGGAGTCATGGCGGGTGCAGGACTCGGCGTTGTTGTGGTCGCTTGGGTTGTGGGAGTATGGTGGCGCAATCGTCAGCACAGGCGATTGATGGATACGCGGGACTCGGCGCTTTGGTGAGACGCCGATCGGAAATCGGCCAAGTGCCATCGTTTGCCCGTTCCGCTGCACCTCAGACCAACGCTTACGATTGCCCCATCAAGGAGGACATCGCATGATCGAATTGAACCGTGAGAAGGAAATCATCCGGGTTGAAAAATGGACAGACATCACTGACCGCCCCGGCTTCTCGGGCAATCTCGATCCCTCCGAGCACAAGCTAGATGCAATCATCGGACGGTACGCCTTCAAAGACTACGTACCGTGCGGCCTGTCCAACTGCCACACGCCGCACGGTAGGGGATACATCGTTGTGACAAAGGACGGACAGGAGACCAACATCGGGAAGGACTGTGGAAAGACCTACTTTGGGGTTGACTTCGAGACCCTCTCCAACAAGTTCGACCGGGACATGACCGAGAAGTCGAATCGCGAGAAGCTGTGGAACTTCTTTTTTCGCAGTGAGGAGGTTGCGGCACAGGTCTCGATACTCCGCTCCGAGGAGAGAGGAGCAAATTGGGTCTACAAACAGGCAAACGCGCTCCAAAGTATCCGGGAGGTTCCGTCCAAGGTTGTCCGCCGCCTTGCCGCGATGGTTAAGTCACGCGACCCAATGCTGACGCAGGACCGCGAAGCTACGGAAGCCGAGGTAGTGCACCTCGAACAGGCTCAAAGTCGCCGAGTGCAACGACCCCATTACATCTCAGTGCCACTTGGTGAGCTGGCCGGCTTGGATGCCCTCTTCCCGGAAAACGACCTCAAGGTCCTTCTGATCGATGGGGTTTCTGAACGCATCAAGGAGCTGAACGAGGCCAACATTGACTCGTTGACGTTCGAGCAGTTACAGAAATGGTCCCGCTGGCTCGGCGAATTGGATAAAGTCCTCGAACGAGCCATCCGGGCCGTGCGCAACGGGCGAATGCTGCTCACGCAGGAGAACCTATTGAGGTTCTCTGATGCGGTTGGTTTGAATACTGAGGAACACCAGCTCTTTCTGAAGTACCTTAAGCAATTTGCGAAACCATGAGATATACGCCAAATGGGGGCACGAATGTCAATTTTGAGGAGATTCTTGACCGTCCGCTCTTGGTCGAACGCGGGTACTCTCTTGGACGAAATCATTGCCACATTGCTGACCGTCGATATGCTGATTTGAATGTCGGGTTTGGAGGGAGCAGTTCGCAATGCTCTACAGCCGCCTTGTGTCTTATGCTGACGGTGACATTTCAGGTTTTTGGGGTGATGTGCAATAGCGCTGGCTGGCATTTTTGAATCGGAATGACTGGCAAGGTCGGGGCCGGAATCGGTGGCTTATTTGCATCGGATTGGATGGCTTTTTTGACCGGGATATGCAGCAAATGCCACAACTGTGTCAACGCGTCTGCCAGGCCTTGCCTCAAAGGGGGTATCACGAACGACCCCCCATTCCAAACAATCTTCTAAAGTTAAGAATGAGAGCATGGCCTAGTGCTTATACAGCGGCGTCATTGGTGAGGTATCGTAATTTGACTTGGGGTGATCAGCATATTGGAATAAACTGGATGGATGTACAGCTCCATTTCATCCACCCTCCCCGTCTTGGTATCCGACGCCCCGCTGCTGGCAAGGCTCATCAATAACCGGGTCTGCGCTGGCTTTCCCTCGCCTGCCGAAGACCTGGGGGCGCAGCGGATCGACCTGACCCAGCTGCTGGTGGTGCATGCGCAGGCCACTTATTTCCTGCGCGCCAGTGGGCAGTCGATGGTGGAGTTGGGCATTTTTGACAACGATATTCTGGTGGTGGACCGGGCGATCAAGCCGCGCCACCGTCACATCGTGGTCGCGATCGTCGATGGGGACTTCACGGTCAAGCAGCTCCACCAGTGGGCGGGGCGCATCAAGCTTAAAGCAGCCAATCCCACCTACCCCGACATCGTGCCCAAGGACGGCCAGACGATTGAAGTCTGGGGCGTGGTCACCAGCAGCATCAAACAGTTTTCAGTCTGAGATTGAACCCATGTATGCGCTGGTGGATGGCAACAATTTCTTTGTGAGCTGTGAGCGGGCCTTTCGTCCCAGCTTGAACGGCCTGCCGGTGGTTGTACTCTCCAACAACGATGGTTGTGCCATTGCCCGGTCCAACGAAGCGAAAGCCTTGGGCATCGCCATGGGGGCGCCCTGGTTCAAAATCAAGCATTTGGCCGAGTCGGCCGGTCTGGTGGCGCTGTCGGCCAACTTCGCCCTGTATGGTGACCTGAGCGACCGCATGATGAGTCTGGCAGCAGGTCTGGGTCCAGTCCAGGAGATTTACTCGATTGACGAGTCCTTCATAGACCTCAGCGGGGTGCGTGGCAACCTGGTGGAGCGTTGTCACAAAATCCGCACCCGTATCCTGCGGTGGGTCGGTATCCCGTGTGGCATTGGCATTGGCGCCACCAAAACACTGGCCAAGCTGGCCAACCATGTGGCCAAAACAGCAGAACGCAAACCCGGTAGCTACCCAGAGGAACTGGCACAGGTGTGCCATCTGGGCGCCTTGTCGCCCTCTGAACTGCAGGCCGTGCTGGCCGCCACCGCAGTCGGGGAGATTTGGGGCGTCGGGCGGCGCATCAGCGCCCAGCTGATTGAAGGCGGCATCACGACCGCGCTGGATCTGGCTCGACTTGATCCAGCCATGGTTCGGTCGCGCTGGTCGGTGGTGCTGGAGCGCACCGTGCGCGAATTGCAAGGTACGACCTGCATCGCACTGCAAGACGCGCCAGGTCCCAAACAGGAGATCGCCTGCACCCGCTCATTTGGGCACTTCATCACTGAGCTGAGCGACCTGAATGAAGCCGTCACCGAGTTCGCCAGCCGGGCCGCCCAGAAGCTACGCACGCAAGGCAGTCAGACCGGTCAGGTCTTGGTGTTCATCCGTACCAGCCCGTTTCGACCCGAAGCGCAATACAGCCACTCCATCACTGTGCCACTGCGCCGCCCCAGCGCAGATACCGCCTTGGTGGTGGCTGCGGCACTGACAGGCCTGCGAGCCATTTACCGTCCGGGATTCAAATATGCCAAAGCGGGCGTGATGCTGCTGGAGCTGCAAAGTGACTGCGTGCAACAGGGGGAGCTGGCCTTGATGGTGGAAGATGAACGGATCGTGGATCGCGCCCGCCTGATGTCCACGCTAGATGAACTCAATGACCGCTATGGCCGGGGCACCGTTCTGATGGCCAGCGCTGGACTGGCGGGCAACCGCCGGACCTGGAGCATGAAGCAGGAGCGGCGCACGCCAGGTTACACCACTTGCTGGGACGACTTGGCGGTGGCGCGGGCATGAAATTCAGGGTCTCACCAGTAATGTGTCTTCGTAACTTTTAGGTGCCGCCGTTGGCCCGAAAAAACCTCATCACATTGCCCTTCGGTCGAAATTCCCACCCCTGTTCCTCCATCATGCGAATAAAGGCTATGCGAAATCGTTTCCTTCTGCCAGATGTTGTCTGCTGTCCAACATCAGGAATCAATTTGCTGATATTCATCGTCACGGTTTGCTTGGCATCTTCCCAAACAAAACCGTCGTGATTCTTCCCGGAGGCGATGATCGCTACGATGTCGCGTGCTAGAGCCTCACAATCCAACCGCTTAGCTGTCTTTTCAAGCTGCCGGTGGGTTTGGCAGGCGATCCGGGCTACACACTTTTTAAGATCGACCTCCCAGAAGTGCAAAAATGCCCGAGTGGATCCATTAACAGTGCCACCGTGTCGCTCCAGACAGAACGTGATCAGCGGTGGTGTCCATGCCAACTTTTCCGCTCGATACAGTTTTTCAGCAAGAGTATTTTGGTCATCGAAACCCTGCAACTTAGGCCAGGCTTTTACAAGCCCATCAAAAACTTGCTTACCCAATCCAGACTTCCGATCAATGGGTCCCTCTGGATGTGTTTTGACGATTTCAAGAAGTGCTTCAGTTTCTGTCATTGCCATTCCTCAGATTTCGGCCTGTGGCAAATTATCGTCGCGAAAAGCTTGGGGGGCGCCTTTCAAACGTGTCATGGTCTGAGCTTGGACACCTTGGGTTGCTATGGGAAATAAGTGATGACCACCACTGTGTAAGATCAGCCCCATAACGAATTTCCCCCTGCGGCCTGTCACACTGCCACCACCCCAATAAAGGGACTGGCAGATCCCGCAGCAGAATGACACCTATGGCCACCCAAAACCCCAATCTTTCCTCTTTCATCTGGTCCGTCGCCGATTTGCTGCGCGGTGACTACAAGCAATCTGAATACGGCAAGGTCATCCTGCCTTTCACCGTGCTGCGCCGCTTGGACTGTGTGCTGGAGCCGACCAAGGACGCCGTGCTGACTGAGAAAACCACCCGCGAAGCCGCTGGCCTGAATGCCGAGCCCTTCTTGCTGCGCAAGTCCGGCCAGTTTTTTTACAACACCTCGCCGCTGGATCTCAAGAAGCTGATGGGTGACCAGGACCACATTGGTGAAAACCTGCGCGCTTACATGCAGGCCTTCATCCCGGCCGTGCGCGACATCTTTGAGAGCTTTGAGTTTCACACCCAGATCGACAAGCTCGCCAAGTCCGGCCTGCTCTACATGGTCACCGAAAAGTTCGCCACCATTGATCTGCACCCGGACGTGGTCAGCAATGCCGAAATGGGTGCCGTGTTTGAAGAGTTGATCCGCAAGTTTGCTGAACTCTCCAATGAAACCGCTGGTGAACACTTCACGTCGCGTGAGGTGATTCGCCTGATGGTCAAACTGCTGTTCGTTGAAGATGACCAGGCCCTGACCAAGCCTGGAGTGATGCGTACCCAACGGCAGGCACCGGCGGCATGTTGAGTGTGGCCGGTGAGCACTTGGCCAGCCTGAACCCAGACGCCCGTCTGGTGATGTTCGGGCAGGAGCTCAACCCCG
>Ga0209125_1002950_pt1 | contig 12307 bp, 16 predicted proteins | sample BarGraIncub1131A_FD_184503 | JGI IMG/M metagenome (GOLD analysis project Ga0209125, IMG submission 184503) | Arctic peat soil microbial communities from Barrow, Alaska - Barrow Graham LP Incubations 11-31A (SPAdes) (version 2) | ecosystem: Environmental > Terrestrial > Soil > Wetlands > Peat... | reverse complement strand
TTTTTCAATTACTCTTTTAGAATTATTATTAAAATCATAATGTCCACACCAAATTAAATCTAGGTTTAATTCATTAAACGCATACATAATTAAACACTCTACAGCCTCAGGGATAAATCCATTACCCCAATATTTTGGATTTAAAACATAACCTATTTCCTTTTGTTTTAAGTTAGCGAGAGTTATATAAGGTTTTCTATCATGAAGTCCTATACTACCAATAACTTTATTTTCTGACTTTAAAACAAGAGCATATGTATCATTATTTTTTGTGAACATTTTTATTATATCTTTGCTTTCTTCCTCATCTTTATGTGGTGGCCAACCAGCATTCGGACCTACTAATTCACTCTTAGCATATTCGTATAAGTCACTGCTATCAGTATCTTTCCACGGTCTTATATTCAACCTATTAGTTTTTAATATTTCCACATCATTCACCTCCCTTATGAACCAGAATGCATTTACGATGATTTAATAATTTCAATAATTTCATTAGTTGCTTTCTTTGATTCAGGAAAGAAAAACAAAGGCCACACATGAATCATAGAAGGATATTCGTAATAGCCTATTTTTAACCCTTTTTCATCTGCCAACCTTTTGAATTTTTTGGCATCGAGATACAATATATCATGTGTCCCTATGAACAAGCTAATCTTACCGAGTCCCTCGAAGTTACCATATATGGGGCTAACTAAGTAGTATTTTGAACCCTTTTTACCACCATACCACTTAATTATATCAATTAACGCAGGTACTGCGGATACTGGGTCAAGTTTTTCAACTTCATGTATTTCTGGATTGCTGAATGACATATCTAAAGCAGGTTACAGTTATTGTACATTGCAAAGCTTCTACAAGTTTGCCTAAAAACTCCCAATGAAGGCTCGTAATTTCATAAACACACCCTCCCCCGTGAAGATAAAGGATATGTTTTTGTCTTACATTATTCAATGGTTCCATCACATAAAAACAATAACCGTTTAATTCTTTTTCACTGATACTATATTTTTTTCTGATTTTTTTAGGAGGTTCATGACTTTCTGACGATTGTTTTTTTTCAATATTTTTTCTTAATTCCTCACTAGTTACTTCCCACAATTTTTTCAGATTAACAATACGTAAAATTGCTTTAAGAAACTTACTTTGAATACTTTCCATGCATACATCTCCTTGATTCACATAATTCTATAATTTTGACAAATAATATATATCTAATGATATCATAATTACCATAAATTAAGCATACCTACATACTTTAATCCCTGCAAATGGCCTCTAAGTGCGAATGTACCTCAATTACAATTCTTTATTCATTAAATCAAAATAGGTTACCAAACTATTAAAATATACCATTTTTTATAAATAAAACATTTTATTTATCTATTGCCATATCATAGTTACTCCATTAGATATTATGCTATGTTATTTTTCTTGATGATAATAGCCACAAAACTGCGTCTAAAACATTCTTTGCTATATAATCAGGCTCTATATTAGCCCATTTACTCCTATACTTGCCTAACGATTCATTTCCCGCACCTGTCATAACTAATATTTTTTTTGTTCCCGCATTTGCTCCTGCCAACATATCACTCCACCTATCTCCAATCACAGCACATTTTGTGAGGTCAATGTCATATTCTTTTGAGGCTTTAACTAATAATTCAGAACTTGGCTTTCTGCAAGAACATTGTTCCTCATGTGTATGTGGGCATATATACGCCCTTTCAAATCCAAATTCTAATAATTCTTTTTCAAATTCATTAACTGTACTTTCTCCTCTTGAAATTCCTGGTTGATTTGTAAATGCGAACACCTTTATATTTAAACTTTTTAAAAGTTTTATTGCTTGTTCTGTAAATGGATATAATTTAAATTTCCCTGGGTAAATTATTGAACAATCTCCTCCAATAGTTCCATCCCTATCTATAAATACGGCCTCTATAATGTATCCCATCTTTGTTACCTCCCTATATAAACAATACTACACTTGCGCAAGCACAGGCTTTGTCGGAAATGCTGACGCTAACTCACTGTGACATTAGATTATAAATATTTTTTAAATCCTTTTACAATATTATTAACATATCCGATTGATTGTTAAAATTTACGAGAATCTTTTCTTCTAAAAGCCGAGACAATCAACGTAAAGTAACAGTAAAACAAGTCTGACTAATTCATTTGACTAAATTCCCCATTGCTTTGTCAGAAACAGGATTTTCTTTTGCATGTATTCCCATTATTTCTTTAATTCCCAATCCTAATATGGCTTACGAATGCATATAGCAGTAAACCATTACTCTCTACTTTAAATCCGAATTTTTCATAATAACCCTTTTTATTAGGACTGGCAACCAATGTTGGATAAATGTTATCCTCTTTAATCATATTGAGCAACTTTTTCATTATATCTGCACCTATACTCTTTTTACGGTAATTGGGATGAACAATCAAACTGCATATGTATGTGGTTAAGTAGTAAATAATTTGAATTTAATTTATTATATTATACCAGTATTTAATAATAATACCAGTAACATTTAAAATAACTCAATCTTTATTAGATGGAAGCAATAAAGAAATAGAAAAGCTCGGAATAAAAGTAGATAAAGAATGGCCTACAGAGGATACAATGGACATCTTGTCTATTATTAATAAGTCCTTTGAAAAAGATGGGATTCCAAGTGGATTTGAAACTTGGATGATTGTAAAAAAGGACAATATGCAAATAATTGGAGATATAGGGTTTCATGGTAAACCTAATGAAAAATACGAAGTTGAAATTGGATTTGGATTAGTAGAACATGAAAGAAAAAATGGTTTTGGTTTTGAAGCATTAAAAGCAATTATAAATTGGGCAATATCTCACGATAGTGTTAAAATTATTAAAGCGAATTGCTTGATTAGCAATAGCCCTTCTGCAAGAATATTAGAAAAGGTTGGTATGAAAGAAATTAATAGAGACCACGATTTAATTTACTGGGAACTTCTTAAATATATTTCCTAATATCCCCACCAAATTATTAATTATATGTGATTGATTTTATATACTCTAAATCTATATATTTTAACGTATTATAGGAAAGAAATAGGTAGTTCCAAGCAGGAGGAGCATACGCTCCTCCTCCACTTATAAAATCTATTCCTTATAATTTGAAAGTGTAGTGGTTGCATTTTGTAAAGCTCCATCTAGTTGCAAAAATATACTTGAGTAACGAATTCTTATTTTTTAATCTGTCTATTTTAAGGGGAGAATATTATTACGTTAGGCTAAATACTAAATTTTATTATAATTTAGATATATTATTTCTCTATTGGTATTGCGTAAAACAAGCATACTAAACCTCCCATAACAATTAATAAACCTAAAATTGCTGGTAACCCCATAAATTCCACCCCTTTTCTTTTAATCTTCTTTATATATTGTTACCATATCTTTAAATAAAATACAAATTTATGTGGTTTTTACCATATTAAATTTATTTTTTTAGCAAAATCAAAAACATAATTAAGAGGCCGCAGGCATTCCGATCTTCAAGCGGCAGCGCTATTAAAACATTCTATAATCTTCATAGCGTTATTACGTTAGAGTATGCTAAAAATTTTAATTTATTAGTACCGTAATTCAAAAATATTAAATCTACGATTCACACCTGCACCGCGGTCACAGTTAATAATCTCAAATTAGTTCCTTGTTTTTCTAATGAATTTAGAGGTTGCCTAGTATGCCTAAATGATTATATAATGGAGTCATTAACAGACGTGAATTTACCCTTAATTTCTTATACTATATACGCTTAGGTATAAATAATGGAATTGGAAACTGTAACACAAACCCTAAAAATTATCATCTAATTTTCATTTCAGATTAAGCTAAATTTACAATCATATTTAAAAGTATCGATGGGAGGGGAAGGACAATGACAGTAGCAGAATTGATTGGAATCCTACATAGTATAGAAAATCTTGAAAACACTAATATGATGTTTAAAGATATTGCAGCAGGAAACAGAGAATTTGAATCGGAAGAAGATAGTCTGGTATCATATATAATTGATGTTGAAAAAAACCAAAATAAGAAGATAATATATTCACAAATTGAGTAAACTTATATAAGTCTTTATATGAATTAAATGGATTTAAAAGGGCGCCCGGGCGCCCTCAAATATGAGGACACCCTTATCTATTACAATCTTTGTGCGGAAAATCAACTCTACATGACACAATTATTTTGTCTTTGCCCACCTTTCAGTTTTTATATCAATATCTTTTATAAAAGCATCTTTACCATTGCAGTAACCTTCAATATCATATCTAAACTTAATAGCCATTTCCCTTTTTAACTCACTATATATCCTTGCCTCTCCTAAATGTGATATCATATAATCTCTAAAATTTATATGTCTTAAAATTTCAGGATTATCTGATTGAAAAATATGTATATGATGTGTTCTATTATATAAACCTTTCATAAAAAATCTACGACCTTTAATTCCATATTCTCCTTGACATACATATCCCAACGTATCCATTTCCCCATTATACTTATCAATATTCTTTATGTCGACAACTCCAATTAAAATATCTATTACAGGTTTTGCATATATTCCTGGGATAGATGTACTTCCAATATGGTGTATATCAATTATCTCGTCATTCATTATAAGCATTATTTTTCCCATTTCTTTCAGATAATCCTCTTTCCATTGAGAATTATACGGAACTACTTCAATTACTCTAACTTGCTTTTCTTCTCTCATATTTGTCTCCTCCCTTAATACTAATTCCTCTATTATATGACCTTATTTATCTGACCTTTCTCTATCTCAAACCATCATAAAAAAATATTTCTTACTAAATTATTAATTAAACCAATCTTGAATGATGGTTAAAGAAAAACTTCTTTCTATTGTTGCCGAACTTTTTAAAGAATCTTCTATAATAAGTTCATAAGTCTTATTATATTTTCAGCTGTCTTTTCAATGTTTTCCGGTCCCTTCACTAGAGCTTCCTTCATAGAATTTACTCCTTTCATGATACCAAATATTGCATCTATTCCACTTTCATATAAAATATCTATGCCTTCACCAACTCTTCCAGCTAATGCAATCACTGGCTTATTGTGTTTCTTTGCAACTACAGCAACACCTAAAGGAGTCTTCCCATACTGAGTTTGAAAATCTATACTTCCTTCTCCAGTCCAAACCACATCTGCATCTTTTACTTTTTCTTCTAGTCCAGCATATTCAATCACCATTTCGATACCTTTTTTCAAAGTACCATTTAAAAATGCCAAAAGTCCAGCACCGAGTCCTCCTGCAGCTCCAGCACCTGGTTTATCTGTCACATCTTTCCCAAGTTGTTTTTTTATTATATCTGCATAGTGTTTCAAGTTATCATCTAATATTCCTATCATTTCTTGGGTAGCTCCCTTTTGTGGACCAAATACATTCGAAGCTCCTTTTTCTCCACAAAGTGGATTGTTAACATCACAAGCTACTTCGATCATAACTTCTTTTAAGCGAGGGTCAAAATTCTTTAAATTAATGCTACTTAGTTTTCCTAATTCTCCACCACCGAAACCTAATTCATTCCCCTGTTCATCTAATAATTTTCCACCAAGTGCTTGTATAACTCCCGCTCCACCGTCATTTGTAGCACTTCCACCAATACCTATTAATAATTTTTTCACTCCATGATTTAAGCAAGCTTTTATAAGCTGACCAGTACCATAAGTTGTTGTTAATAAAGGATTCCTTTGATCTGTAGGTACTAGCTGTATTCCACTGGCACTAGCCATTTCTAATATACCTACTTCTCCTTGTCCTAAGATACCATACTGTGCTTCTACCACATTTCCAAGCGGTCCAACTACTTTTAAAGAATATACTTTTCCATTAGTAGCATCCACTAAGGACTGCATAGTTCCTTCTCCACCATCAGCCATTGGTACATGTACACATCTTATATTACTATTTGCTTTTTTTATTCCTCTTTCCATTGCTTCGCAAACTTCTTTCGCTGTCATGCTTTCCTTAAAAGAATCTGGTGCCAATAAAATAACTAAATCCTTTTTCATAAATATCTCTCCTAACTTAACTTATATATTTTACCATAGATTCGTATGGAATCAATTATCTAGACATAAATTATCTTCCTATCTACTTAGGTTTACATATTATCCGAACTCACGTTAATATCAAGTATATCCTACTTCTTTATTATTAAGAATTGAATTTACCAACTTTCTTTTAGTAGTATATGTTGATTTATTTCAAATGACCAATTGCAATATAGTAGATAGATTCCTTTATGGTTATACTAATAAAAAAGTAAGTGAGATGCTAATAATTGCTGTATCTCATAAAACAGTTAGAAGCTGAGGTCACGATAGCATTAGTGTCAAATCTTACAGATTAAAAAAAATAAAGCTATTTGATGCACTAGACGCAAGTTTACATGACACCACCGAAACAAATGCATATATGGCAGATAAAATCATAACTTTGGAATGTCAAATAGATTACTTAGCTGAATCAACTGATTCTCCTAGTAAATAGATGCATAACATAAATTTAATTTATAATTTAAAGGAATTTTGTGAACAATATATTAGGTCAAATTTATTTTTATAAAATAATTTATAAGAAAGGATTTTAGAAAATATGGATAAACAGATAAGTAAAAGACGCTATAAATGGTGGAAATTATTAATAATAGGGATAATAATATATGTATTAGGTTTAGTAGTGTTGGTCTTAACACAAAACTCCAATCTATTTCCATCAATAGTTATGTTGGGCAACTTCCTTATACCTGTTATCTATGTTGCATTTTTGTTTGAAAAAAGAACTTTAAGTAATGTAAATATGTCTATGACACTTGCCGGTTTTTTTTATGGTGGGTTCATAGGTACCTTTGCAGCAGCAATACTTGAACCAATTTTTATTCAACACTTAGACTTTTCAACAGCTATGTTTGTAGGGATAATTGAAGAATTTGCAAAGATTGTTGGAGTCTTAGTTATTTTCAGAGGTAGAAACCATGACCTTCAGTTAGATGGGTTAATTATTGGAGCGGCCGCTGGAATGGGCTTTGCAGCATTAGAGAGCTCAGGCTATGCATTTACTATGTTTTTAAAGAGTGGCGGGAATTTATCATCTACTGTGTATATAACGTTACTCAGAGGTATATTGTCTCCATTAGGTCATGGTACTTGGACAGCTATTTTGGCAGGTGTGCTTTTAAGAGAAAGTGCTCTGAGAAAATTCAAGATAAATTTAAGAGTAATAGGAGCATTTGTTGTCGTAGTTGTGTTGCATGGGCTTTGGGATGGAATTCCCTTTGTAATTGCAACGTTTACATCATCTGTAAAAGCTGTTTTTATAGGTGAGGGCATCATTGGTGCTCTTGGGGTACTTATATTAATAAGGTTATGGTATAAAGCAAAAAAACAAGGGAGAGTAAGATTAACCCGGAGCTAACGTTAAACTTAGGAAGTTATGATTTTATTATTATCAAATTCATTAATGCACATATGAAAAAAGTATTTTTCAATACAACACTCCTTCTTTTCATCTTATAAGTGATTAAAAATAAATAGATGTGGAAAATAATACATGTTTAAAATTAGTTTTTTTACATAAAATATTAATAAATACATTAGGAGGGCTAATATGGTTCGAGAAGGAAAAATACCACTCACCTTAGGTATAATAGTCACTGGAGCCGGAATAGTAATGCTTGCAATGCAAATTGCACCTTTGGTTAGTGCTGGAATAGTAGGATTCGGTGTAGCTCATATTATACTTGGCTCAATCGATTTAGTTCAGCATAAAAAGCATATTAATTTTCGTTAATTTGCTAGTTTAGACCTTAATTATAGTTTCATTTTTCAAAAATAAAAGCCTGAAGCTAGTGTTTAAACTAACCTCAGGCTTGTGGGTTTAAGATTACACTTGAAATGATACACAATGTACCATAAATTCATGACACTTTTTATACAGTTTATTTGCTTAAAAGTTCAAAATCATTCACTACCAGATTTATTGTTTCCCTAACATCGTATAACCTTTTATATGAATTCATAATAATTATTTATTTTTTGGTTTGTTTTTTAATACATTTAAAATCCATTCATCAAAACTATTTCCTCTATCTCCCTCATATACATCATATGGTTCAGGATAAAGTTGCTTAAATTTTTCTTTAAACTTAATTATTTCAAAATTTTCTTTTAATGCATCATCTACTTTATATAGTTTTTTATTTATGTCTTTAATTAAATGGCCTTTAGGTTTACTATTTAATTTTAAAAATTTTCCATTCTTAGTTATGCCAAATGGCTGAGTAGCCCTGAAAGCTTCCTTTTTAACTTTAAATACCAAATCATGCATTGCTAATTTTGTTAATACATCTCGCGATTTTTGACAATCCCAATTTTTCAACTCATTTACTGCTTCAAGTCTTTTTCTCCAATTAGTTTTATTACCTGCCATTTTAACTAAATCATTAATATTATTAGGAGTTTCTTTCTTTATTACGTTTACCGATATCTAAACCACCGCCTATCTTTTTAATTTTCTATAATATATATTAAACAATATAATAAAATATAACTTTTCAACCTGTTTTTCAGTTGGTTTTTATAAAAATAAAATGATATTTAAGAACTATATTGGAAGTTCATTAAAAAAAGCTTTTAAATAGCGTAATTGAATACATAATCGGTTACTGTATGAAATACTTACATTCTATATAATTAGGTAGTTGTAAAATGTTGTTTTTTAGAAATAATGGATATATATTCAAATCTTCAATTTCATCTATACCTTTCCAGTAAAAGGTAAGAGTATGTTTTTCATTCTCTTTAAGTACAAATTTATCCCCTTTTGCTACCAGCTCATTATCCATCATATCTAATAAATAATAGAAACATATTTCGTGAAAGTCCTCATTGAAATATTCTTCATGAAAGAAGTTTTCATTAACCCACAGCATACGATTAACTTTTACCTTAGTATTTAATTCTTCTATTATTTCTCTAACAATTGCATCTTCACTTAATTCATTCATCTTAACTCTACCACCTGGAATGTAATAATAAGGTGAATGTGCATCTTTCATAATTAATAATTTATTATCATGCATTATTATACCTGCTACTCTGTAATTAAATCTTCCTTCATCAGTTCTAAATGAGATATCCATGTTTAAACTCCCCCTGTCTAATCAACTACTTGTGTAATAAAATTCACTGTTGAATAAATGGTATTTTTAGGAGAAATATATCTGAATCATCATCAAAATTATTTTGCTGTAGTATTACAAGATTACCAAACTGTTTTATCCAACCTTGGTCTGTCTTATAGCTAATATCTTCAACCCCATTAATAAAAAATACTACATCATAATCCTGCATTATGTCTTTAGGAGCATTTATATTTAAACGTGAACCATTTAACACAACTACTCTAACTCTATCTTCATTACTCGCAAATTCAAGAATTTGTTTTAATACTTGTTCTTCACTTTTCAACGGTCCCCCCCCCCAAAGTTCAATATAAGCAATTTATTATATATTTTTAATATAGCGATATTCTATTAAATTTTTTCCTTGTTAACTTGTATTATCCTCCTAAATAACCCCTTGCTTTAACCTGTATTTGTCTTTTACTTATTATATACTATACTACTAATAAATTACTGGTTTATCGACAGCGTTTTAATAAACAAGATAGCTTATACATGGCTCAATATGTTCATTAGCAACCTCATAAGTTCAAAAGTTGACTAATGCGATAATACTATTTAAATTACATATATTACAGAATATTGTACCTATTTAATATTATATTACCATAACATGGCATCTAAATAAAGGTTAGGCTATTCATGAACTTCATTATATAATCTAACTTTTATTTCATAAAAAAAACGCCACAAACTTTTGTATGTGACGTTTTATATAATCAATATGAGTTACTCTAATCGAAGATTAGGCACACTTTGCGAGGTTAAACTTCGAAATCTTTATATAGTAGACTTGGCTGAACACCCTCATTATTTTGGTATTTGCCACTGCAATACTCATCATAATCTCCTTCAATGCTATGATAATATATTTGACATATTTCAACTCCCGGATAAATTTTTATTGGTTGAACACAGAATATTTCTAAAGTCCAAAATCCATGAAACCCAACATCTCCAAACCCTGCGGTTACATGAATGAAAAGTCCTAATCTACCAATAGAAGACCTACCTTCGAGCATTGGTACATATTTATCTGTACCAGTGTATTCTACCGTTCTACCAAGATATAATCTCCCTGTTTCCAAAACTAACCCATCTTCTGGTATAGAAAGTTTTTCAACTTTATTTTCTCTTTTCATATCTAAAATTGGTTCATCATAGACAAGCAGCTCATTATGTAGCCTTAAATTATAACTATTAGGATTAAGTTGACTTTCATTGAAAGGTTCAATCATAATCTCTTTTCCTAACTTTTTCTTTATTTCTTTCCCTGAAAGAATCATATATTATTACCTCATTTCTATTTTCAATTGTACTTATTTTTATGTTTTTTTCATAATTAACACATATATTTTTTTGTAGATATTTTCAAAATAACACCACTCTCCTAATTTTATTATTTCTTTGTGTTACAACTTTAGTATATCAGGTCAAATTATAAAGTATAGTTATTATTCGCGTGTATATTAAATATGAAAAATTAGAAATCATAAAGATCTTTGCTTAATTTTAGCATTTGCTAAGAATTTTCCATGTAGTGGGGATCAATCCGGTATAATGTGGAATATATTAAAGTACAGCTACAACTTCCTTGAGTTAACTAATATTCAAAAGGAAGTTATACTTAAGTAAAAGTGTAAATTTTCTTCTTAAAGTTGATTTTTAGACTCTTACTTATTAAAAATAAGGAGGTTGTTTATATGAGTCATAGACATAAAGATTGTTGTTGTTGTAAACCTGTTTGTAGTTGTGGGAATAACTGTGGAACTGGTGGCTTTGGTAATTGCGGAGCTGGCAGTGGTATTTGGATCATTATTTTACTAATACTCTTTTGCAGTAGTGGACGTGGCGGCTTTGGTGGCTCTTGCTGTTAGTCAGTTTTAGAAAAGCACTTCTAATAATATTAGGAGTGCTTTTTTTCACACTTTGAGGCGATTAACACTATATCATACTAATAATACATTTAAAAGATTGCATATTCTCTTGTTTTTTATAAAAATTATTAATTGGAGTATTACTCAACTCTATGTTCAGTGACTCCGTTATCATCTTTGGATCTATCTTCATTCATGTTTACTAATAATAAATCTTCTAATAATTCAATTCTATAAATCATTTTCTCAAATTCGTCTATATCCACTAGAGCCAAATCGGGTTTATTATTTTTAAAAATAATCATTTTAGAATTTTCTTTTGCCTTTTCTCTGCAGTTTGCGTAATTCTTAACCATTTCTGTAGCAGATATGATTTCATCCCTCTCAATTAACATTTACTCCCTCCATTCATTTTTAACTATATATATCTCTTTTATATACTATTATCATGAGTAAAAAAAGTGAATAATTTTTCACAAAATCATTTGACGATTTTACATATAATTATTTGTATTTTATATCACACCTCTTTATTATTTTCATAATATATACAAATGAAAGATGTGAAGTGAAAAATATATGGGTAATAATGAGGTGTATTTATGATGATCATTAAATCTTTTATAACTTTTATTGCATTCTTTATCTTAACGTTAACACTAAGTGTTGATGATTTTTCAGTTGGTGTAGCATATGGTCTTTATAAGACTAAATTATCTTATAAATCATTAATAATAATGGTGTTAGGATCTGCAACATCCACCTATGGTGTAATGCTTATAGGTAAATTCATCTTTAAAAACATGCCAGATTATGTAACCACCGCTGCAAGCGTAATTATATTGGGAAGCATAGGGTGCAAAATGATTTACGATGGTTGGAAAGAAAAAGATAACTATTCTGAATTAGCAAAGAATAATCCCCTTTCTACAATTGATTCAAAACCAGTAAGTTTCTTGCAAACCTATTTAGTTGGTCTTGGATTAGGGGTTGATGACTTAGCACAAGCTTTAGGTTTAGCAGTGGCAGGCTTCCCGATTGTTATAACTGTATGCTTATTGGAATTTGCAGAAGTGATTGCACTCTTAAGCGGTAACTTTTTAGCTCTTAAAGGATTTTCAAAAAAGATTAATGGAAAGTTATCTATAATACCTGGTATCGTGCTATTAGCAGTT
>Ga0209125_1002948_pt1 | contig 12315 bp, 4 predicted proteins | sample BarGraIncub1131A_FD_184503 | JGI IMG/M metagenome (GOLD analysis project Ga0209125, IMG submission 184503) | Arctic peat soil microbial communities from Barrow, Alaska - Barrow Graham LP Incubations 11-31A (SPAdes) (version 2) | ecosystem: Environmental > Terrestrial > Soil > Wetlands > Peat... | reverse complement strand
GGATTCGATTATTTTTTTGGAATTAGTGCTTCTCTGGATATGCCACCCTATGTTTATATCGAAAATGATCGGGTAACCGAAATTCCGAATCATATCACCAAGGGGAAAAATATTAAAGTGGGCAGTCCGGGATCCGATGGTTCCTATTGGCGGGAAGGACCGACTGGCAGTGATTTCAACCACCAGGATTGCCTGCCACAGATGATCAGTCATGCCATAAAGTTCATAGAAGAAAAGTCCTTGTCAGAAAAGCCTTATTTTCTCTATCTTGCCTTGCCAGCCCCACATACACCCATTTTGCCTTCAAAAGAATTTCGCGGGAAGTCAGGATTAAATTCCTATGCTGATTTTGTTCTGATGGTTGATTCAAAAGTTGGCGAGGTTCTTGATGCGATTGAGCGGAGTGGTGAAAATAAAAATACAATTGTGGTATTTGCTTCCGATAATGGTTGCTCTCCCTGGGCCGATTTTCCCGCATTGATCGCAAAAGGACACAATCCGAGTTACATTTTTCGTGGCACAAAAGCCGATTTGTTCGATGGCGGTCACCGCATTCCATGTCTGGTGCAATGGCCGGCAAAAATTAAGGTTCCTCACACAGTTTCACAAACCGTTTGCCTGAACGATTTTATGCGAACATTTGCCGAAATAACCGGCTATCAGCTAAATGACAATGAAGCTGAGGATAGTTACAATATATTGCCGGCTATTCTTAATCCTGAATATAAAAAGATCATACGTGAAGCAACCGTCAGCCATTCCATCAACGGAAGTTTTACCATCCGGCAAGGCGAATGGAAACTTTTACTGGCAGCCGGTTCCGGCGGGTGGAGTTCGCCGAAGCCTGGTAAAGAAGAGGAAGGCTTACCGCCCGTCCAGTTATACAATCTGAAAAATGATCCTTCAGAAAAAGAAAATCTTCAGGCAAAAAATCCTGAAATGGCTCAGAAACTGTCTGCCCTACTGAAAAAGTATATTGATGAAGGCCGAAGTACGCCGGGAAAACCGCAAAAGAATGATGGTGAATATCCCTGGAAACAAATCACTAAAATGGAATAGCGCAGGATTATTACTTTTCCATTTCCTGAACTCTCAGTTGTACTGGTTTATCATTTTTGAAATCATCATAGAGTGGCTGAAGAGGCATAACATCTTCGCTTTTATTATTTGCTACAGTAATCGCAAAAATTTTAATCTTATTGTTTTGGGGGAGTGTAACTGATTTGGTCCCTTTCGGAAGTGGAATTTCATATTTAAATAAATAACAGTACTGGTAAGCATCATTGGCCTCAGGTGAATGATGGTGTGACGCGTACCATGCAATATTGTCCCTTTTGGTAAAAGCGTTGATAATGGATACAACCCCCAAATTATTTGAAGTAAGTACCCTATTGTAATGTTGTCCGACATACCCGGTCCAATTCTGAAAATTAATCGGATGAACCTGGTTGCCGATTTTCACATCACCTCGGGTATCTTCGGTGGCAGCCGCAAGGATATATAACTTATTAAATTCACCCACAGGCAGGTTGATCTTCTGGCCATTGGTTGCAAGCATATTGTTCTGTCCGTCAGTTCTATTGCCAATTTTAAACAGTATATCTTCACTCACAACTTCTTCCGGAATCAATTCAGCCGGAATGGTCATCCCGTTGATAATATTTCCATCTGATCGCTTCGTATCAAAACTAATTCCATCTTCATTATAGGGAAGTTCAACCTTTGCCTGCACAGGTTTAGTGAGAGATTTAACAGGATTTTCGAACTTTACAGCAAAGGATCTTATCAGAAATCTGGTCATATCAAAATTTAGACTCCCATTTGTAAAGTCAGCGCTACCAATTTTCTTCTCCTGTCCGTTAACTTCATAAGCATCAATAACCCTTCCGGGGAAGCCAATGGAAACACCTTTTGCCTCTTTTCCATAAAGTTCATTGACCCTAACAATATAGTAATTACTCTCTTCTGCTTTTTTCAGCGCCATCACATCAACCTGAGGAGTATTTGACTTGAAAAACGAAATCTCCTGGCCAAGATCCCCCTCGTGTTTTGTCGTTTCAAAAGCAATAAGCGGATTATTCAGAAAATATCCCTTCCAGGGCGTTTGGGCATAGACCCAGTCACCTGAATGAACATAAATTCCGTATTTAACCTGGTGAATGCCCCAGTCCTGCGTACTCTGATAAACATGTGTTTTTGCTTTGGGCGTGTACATCAGCGTAAGTCTTAGCGTGCTGTTATCCGGTTTATCCGAACCGTACTTGCAATCCTCCAGGATGGAGACACCGTAGCTGTTTGATTTGTCAGTTATATCTATCCACTGCCTACCCGGCACTTCAAACTTGATATCACTGTTTGTATTTCTTTTGATAGCAGCAGTGTTCATACTGTAGGTAGCAGATTCATTGACAACTGTCGTCGGAAATGCAGCTTTCAGACTTACTCCTTTCGATTGCCAGTCAATTTCATTTCTGACCTCAATCACTTTACCGGGTTCTCCGGAAGTGAGACTGATAATCTGGGTAATTTCAGAATTTCTACCTCTTTTTGTTACAGCCAGAGCAACCCTTACAGGACCCTGCTCAACTATTTTAACGACCACATCTTTGTTCATGTACTCAACAGGCGGGTTTTTTCGATCGTTCCAATCCATGTTCCATGCTGGATATTTTGATGGGCTTTCCAGCTGAAAATCAAGCGTGGCAGGTTTTGATAGGGCCTCCATTGCAGCTCTCTTATCATAGATACTTGCAATATCTCCATTTTCGTTAATCCTGACTTTTAAATAACTGTTTTCAAGTGTCTGATCGGTAACCGACAATAAAGAAGGAGCGGGTTTTTCGGTAGTTTCACGAACATCAAATACGGATAGTCCTGCAGAAGGCAGTTTTGCCAGGAAAATAACGGTAAGCTTATTTTTCGCAGAAGAAATTATCTGAGAGGGTATTTCATTCTTATTCTTATCGAATACTTTAACATTTGCCGGAAGTTTTGAATAGGATAGTTCTGCTGTAACAACATCTTCCCTTTCCATCGCGACGGGATTATAGACAACAATTGCCTTTCCTTCGACCCTGGTATTTAAACCATGAGACATTGTACTGACAGCGTTTTTTAATACTTCCGAAAATCCGTTCATAGCAACGAATTCATCGTTCCAGGCGTATTCATAAGCCTTCGGGATGCTGGTTCCCGGAAGAATATCATGAAACTGGCTACCTAAAACAAGTTCCCAGGAATTATTGATTTTTTCGTAAGGATAAGAGGATCCGCCCATCCAATCGGCAATAGTAGCCACTTGTTCAGCCGATTTGGCCAAATTTTCATTCTTTCGGTTTGCCCTTTTCATATATGATTGTGAGGTCATGGATCCAGCGCTGTGTTCTATCAGAAGAAGGTCTCCTGAATAGGTCGGAAGCTTGGCCTTAATTTCAGGTGTGATATCCCTGTATATCTGATCTGATGGGGTTAGTATCACTTTGAACTTACTATCACTATTATGAAGGCTGTTAACTGCGTTATTTACATCCTCATCCTTTGGTGATCCACCTCGATCTCCAATACCATAATACCTGTAATCAAATGATAAATCATACCGGTTAATGTTATCTTGTAACCTTGCGTCCCAGGTACTGTCTTTGTCAAGCCGCGAATCTACATGTCCATTATATTTTGTTGCATTTAATGCGGAAATAATGCTTTTGCCATCAGGGCCTTCCCAAAGGCCAACATTAAAAGGGACACCGTTTGACGACAGCCAGGTTAACTTCTGAGTAGAGAAACCAAGAAGACCCGCATGGCTCCATACAGATGGCATGGTAGCTACAAAACCGAAACAGTCAGGGAGCATGTAATCAACGCTTTCCTTATTGAATTCTCTTTTAAAAAAAAGGTTGCCATAGAGTACCTGACGAAGTACCGATTCGGATGACGAAATATTTACCTCTCCTTCATCAACAGAAGAGCCGGAGACGAACCAACGCCCTTGTTTAATATAGTCTTTAACTTTTTTATATGATTCTGGATAGTACTCTTTCATCATATTATAACGACGCGAGCCAGTGAAATTGAAAACATAATCGGGATACTTCTCAAATAACTTGAAGTTATCCTCCATGGTATTGGGAATATATTGATTTATAGTAGTGGGGTAATCCCAATTCCATTCAGTATCAAGATGGGCATATCCTATGGTGTATAATACTTTATCTTTTGAAATATCATATTGCTGCCTTTTTGCCAGAGGTTGTGCCATTGATATTATAGGTACCATTAAAAAAATCGTGAGAACAATTCTTATTTTTTTCATATTTCGTTTTAAATCTGTTTCTTAACTTCAACATAAAAGGGCATTATATACTGGTTTCCTGTTGATTTTTTCAGAAATACCAAAGGAATTAAGTCTGCTTCCCCTGCAGAAATCTTAACATTTTTGATCTCTAGAAAATCGGCATTCTGATGTTCGAAAACATAAGTGTACTCTGCCTTCCCAATCTTAAGTTGAGCCTGGCAACTGACATTGATATTTTGTTGGAAATGAACTATAAAGTCATAACTCCCCTGTTCTGAAAAATTTACTTTCCAATAAACCTGATCATTCCCGGAAGTTTCCTCTTTTGAAAATATTGCATCATTGAGGTTCAAAAAGGAGGTGGTTTCATGGTCAGTTCCTATAATTGCACTGGGAGGATTTACAATATTTGGGGATTTCATCATTTCATCCAGCCAATCGTTCATTTCTTTTTTGAGCCCCAGAGCCATTTCTGAATTTTTTGTCACAATATTGTATTGCTCAAAAGGATCCTGAACGATATTAAACAGTTCAAACTTGTCAACACCATCCGTAACCGCACAATTTCCAACTAGTTTATATTCTCCTTTGCGAATGGAGACATTCCTGTATTTTTCCGGATACCCCCTTGTCCAGTAGCGAAAGATGGAACGATCCGGTAATACAGTTGCCTTGTTCGTAAGCAATGGCAACAGGCTTTTGCCATCAATAATTCGGTCTGTTGGAATTTTTCCGCCGCAAATTTCAGCCAACGTAGGCATGACATCATAATGTGAGGTTGGAGTATTAATATCCCGATTCCCATTAAATAATTTTGGGAAGTGCCAAAAGCACGGTACACGAACCCCTCCCTGATAAACGAGTGACTTTTTGCCCCGCATTCCCGCTAAATAACGATATTGTTCCGGACCATTGTCGGTCATAAAAATTACGAGAGTGTTTTGGTCTAAATTGAGTTGCTTCAGCTTATTTAATAGTCTTCCGACATTGTCATCAATATTGGAAACCATGGCATAAACTTTTCTGGCGCTCTCTTTCTCCTTGTCATTCATTTGAGGGAAAGGTCTGGGGTCATTTTCAAAACCTTTTGATGGGTCTATTCCTTTGTATCTCTCATAGTATTCCTTAGGTACCTGCAACGGAACATGGGGGGCATTAAAAGCAAGATAAAGGAAAAAAGTCTGCTCTTTGTTGGTGTTAATAAAATTAATGGCAGCATCCGTAAAAACATCGGTGCAATAGCCGTGGCTTTTAATCATTTTCCCATTTTGCCAAAGGGTTGGATTAAAATAACAGCTATCACCTTTTAAGGTATTTGGCCAGTCGCCTGGTTGTCCAATACCCCCGGACAAATGATGTAACGTATAATCAAATCCCTGATCTTCAGGCCGAAAAGGGTAATTATCACCCAGGTGCCATTTCCCGATCATTCCCGTTTTATAGCCGGCATCTTTTAATATTTCAGCAATTGTAATCTCAGCCGATGCCATTATTGCACCTCCTTTGTAGGTGTCTCGCACTCCTGTCCTTAAAGAGTTACGACCGGTCATCAAGGAAGAACGGGTTGGTGCACAAACCGGAGAAACTATAAATTCATTGAATCTTACACTTTCTCTTGCCAGGTTATCGAGAACCGGTGTTTTAACAATTGGGTTTCCGTAAAAACCTAAATCACCAAACCCCTGGTCGTCGGTAAGGACTATGATAACATTTGGCTTTCTATCGTTTTTTGCTTCCGCATTGCGACTATAGAACCCAGCCAATGCACAAATACTCAGGCTATATATTTTACATTTTTGCAATCTTGATTTCATTTTTAATGTTTAAAATATGGGGTAATAATGTGGTTAACGGAAACAATAATTCGCTAATCTATTCTTCTATTCGTAGTTATGACTCGAGGATACATAAACATTGGAACGGAGGGTGAAAATAACCCTTATTTTTCAAATTATCGTAAATCTTCTGGGAAAAAAATGAATTTGGCCTAAATATAAGTAGTGCAAATATTTTTAGGTCGTACTTTATCATTAAATCCCTGATTACATGAATATTAGACAGAGGTTAGTTGGTTTTCACCAAAAAATAACACTGGAAATGAATGAGCAACTATTTAATTGATTGATTTTTTAACAACTATTAATTTTATTAATGCTTTATTAATAATTTATTATACCTCCTAAGTTAACTTCGCTCCGTAACTGGTCAAATTATGGACAATAATTGCGAAAGAATTTATTTTCTAATCAAATTTACTAATCCTTTAAAAATTTCATTACTATGAAAAATTGGCAAAAAATACTTGCCTTTTGTGTAATCTTCATGTTTTCCTACTCCTTGGTTTTTGCTCAGGTTCTAATAAAGGGGAGTGTAAGGGATAAAGATGGCAGCCCACTGCCCGGTGTAAACGTAGTGATTGAAGGTACAACAACCGGAACCATTACTGGTATAGACGGACAATTTAATATTCAGGCAAAGGTGGGGAAAAAGCTTATGGTTCGGTTTATTGGGATGAAATCCCAGCTTATTGAAATCAAGAGCGCAAATGCATTACTCGCAATAACACTTTTGGATGAAACAATCGAACTTGGGGAAACCGTAGTGGTTGGATATGGAGTACAAAAGAAGCAGAGTGTCGTTGGCGCAATTGGAACAGCGAAGGCAGATGATATCAAGATGCAGGGAAATGTTAGCAACATGACTGATGCACTAACCGGTTTAATACCTGGAGTATCGGTTCTTTCCATTTCAGGTATGCCTGGGGGAGATTATGATACCGGATTGAAAATCTACACGCCTTCTGAAATTCTTATTCGCGGGAAAACGACTTGGAACAATTCCTCTCCTTTGGTTTTAGTAGATGGAGTGGAACGTCAAATGAATGAAGTGGATATTAATGAAGTTGAAAGTGTTTCTGTATTAAAGGATGCTTCAGCTACTGCAGTATTTGGGGTAAAAGGTGGTAATGGGGTTATACTGATTACTACAAAAAGAGGTAAAGAAGGAAAAGCCAAGTTTAATGTTGAAGCAGAAATGTCGTTTGAAAGTGCCTCGAAAATAGTTGGTGTAGAAGATACCTGGAAAGCAGCGATAGCAAGAAATTATGCCATCGAGCGTACCCGTCGTTTCAACAACGGATTATGGACTCAGCTTTATACTTCTGATCAGGAGATAGGATATTACAGATCAGGACAATACCCCTATGCCTATGCCAGCCAGGATTGGCAAGATATTATGCTAAAAGATTTCGCAAAATCAAGCCGGGTAAATGTTACTGCCAGTGGGGGAACAAAGCGGGCTAAGTATTTTGCATCCGCAAGTTATAATCATGTTGGTGATATTTTTGATGGTCAGAATGTTGGAACTGGTTATGTTCCAGCCTATGCGTACGACAGGCTGAATATTCGGGCAAATTTTGATTTTGAAATTACGAAAACAACCCAGTTGGCTGCAAATTTCGCTGGAATGTACGGGGTACAAACTACTCCAAACAGTAATAGCGGTGGATTGAATGGTATATTTAACTCCTTGACAAATCTTAGTGGAGATACACCGATAAGAGTATATGAAGACGGTGTACCCGGGACAGCGGATGGCAGTTTTGGTGCTGCTAATCCCTGGTACGACTTTAATTTTACCGGTACGAGTTCCTATCCCAGAACAATGGTTAACATGGACTATACCTTAACTCAGAAACTTGATTTTATAACCAAAGGTTTATCTTTCGCAGGCAAATTGGCGTTTGATAATACGTTCAGAAATAATGGGACAAAAATTTATAATGCAGGAGTTGCCACGAAAACAATAGCTAAGAATTTTTACCTCGAAGGTGGTTATTACGACTATAATGCCAGCACCTACATGCTGAATGGCAGCCCGGCCAATATGGACAACTATACTACCTATACCGAGCCCAAAGCAGGGACGGAAGGCTTTGGGTGGGTAAAAACTCCCAATTCAATCGGAACTGAGACTGTCTCATTAGGAGATGCCGAGCGCAGTTTGTATTATCAATTACAAATGCAATACAGCAGGTCGTTTGGGAGGCACAGTGTTACAGCAATGGCCATGTTCAGCCGCAATCAGTCTGAAACGGGTAGTAACTGGCCACATAAACGTGAGGATTGGGTAGGACGTATCACTTACGATTACAATCAGCGCTATTTCTTTGAAATGAATGGAGCTTACAATGGGTCCGAAAAATTTGGTCCTGACTATCGATTCGATTTTTTCCCTTCTGTTGCAGGGGGGTGGATGGTCTCCAATGAGGGTTTTTTAAAAGATAAAAAATGGCTCTCTAAACTGAAATTAAGGTATTCGTATGGATTAGTTGGTAACGATAATCTAAATACCGGAAGTACATGGCCCTACGTAACCATCTGGAATACATATAGCCCTGATAATAAGGAGTCAAATTATTATGGATACCCTTCTGCGTACCAAGAATACATCAGGTACAACGAGGGAAATCCGGGTAATCCGAATTTACGATGGGAAAAAGCGGCAAAGCAGAACCTGGGCTTTGAATTTGCAGCTTTTAATAACAAACTAAGCTTAACAGCAGATATTTTTAATGAAAAAAGAACGGATATGTTGATTGGAGCTGATGACAGGGCAAATACTGTACCTCCGATTTTTGGAAAACCAGCGCCGCCGGCTAATATTGGAAAGGCAAATTCTCATGGAGCTGAACTGGAAATAACTTACCGCAATTCGATTAAGAAAAATCTTAATTATTGGATAACTGCAAAATGGGCAATTGCAAGAAGCGAGGTAATCTATAAAGAATCTACCGAATTAACTTTGCCCCATCAAAAACCGGAAGGCAAACCACTGGGTCAAACCAATGCAGGTCTTTCAACCGGAATTATCGGAAGTTGGGACGACTTGTATAGTGCCACAGGAGCTAACAATGCCTCTTCAAATAGTTTTTTACTGCCCGGTGATTTAATTATGCTTGATTTTAACGCCGATGGAAGTTACTATAGTAGCGATGATAATGTTCCATACGGTTACCCAACCTATCCACAAAACAATTATGGAGTATCACTGGGAGCCAATTATAAAGGATTTGATTTGGCAATGAGTTTCGTAGGAGCCTATAACGTTACCCGATCTATTTCACTTCCATTGTTCTATTACGACAACTTACAGGTAGCTAGTGTAATTTTGGGAGATACCTGGACCCCTGAGTATAATAACAGTAATCCTTCTTATCCGGCACTAGCGCTGAGTAGTGCAAAAGCATATAATCCTACAGGGCAATATAATTTGTTTGATGGCTCTTTTTTGAGATTGCAATCTGTTGAGTTGGGTTATTCAATACCAAAACAACTGATTGAGCCATTGCGCATAAATAATCTAAAGCTGTATGTGAATGGAAAAAACTTATTTCTATGGACCAAAATGCCCAACGATGGTGTGGGTATGAATGATCCGGGAGCTAATTATCCGACCAAGAAGCAAATCAATATTGGTTTAAATCTCCAGTTTTAATAAACCTTAATAAACTTCAAAAAATGAAAAGATATACAATTAAAATAGGTCTGTTACTGGCAATGGCTTTTATGTTGTCCAGTTGTAAGGAGTATTTGAACATTCCACCCGAAGCTGCGATTACTGAAGAACAGATTTTTGGTTCTTATGCATCCTTTCAGGGGTTTCAGGATCAGTTATTGAATAACCTGGTTGATTATAACAACCATGGATCCAGGGTAACTAATTCCGTTGGTGGCGAGGCACTATCGGCTGATAATCAATCTGCTGCTTACGGAAATAGTGGCAACTACAAGGCTTTATTATCTAGTGTTGGTATTTATAGTGCCGGAGTCAATGCATTTTCAGCCGGTTTGTATTCTTCCATGTGGGAAAATATTCGTATAACCAATATGTGCCTCGAAAAATTAAAATCGGGAGTTTTAACTGATGCAACTGATGAGCAAAGAGACTGGCTAAAAGGGCAGGCGCTTTTTTTCAGAGCATACTATTACTACGAATTTGTAAGGTCGTTTGGAACTGTACCTTATGTCGATAAGGTTTTATCAGCTGAAGAACAAGATATGAAACGCCATTGGACCTACGAAAAAAACGGGAAGACCTATAAAGATGTTCAGGCCGTATTTGAAAGAATTGTGGAAGACTTTGATGCCGCAGCAGCCTTATTGCCTGCAAACTGGCCTTCACCAAATATCAATTGGGGACGTCCTTCCAAACTGGCAGCGCTGGGTTTTAAAGCGAAAGCACTTCAGTTCTCAGCAAGTCCACTTTTTAATCAGCAGGCTACCGGGGTTTTGGATTATGACAAAGATTTACTCAACAGATGTGCTATAGCTTGTAAAGCGGCAATCGATTTAGCAGCAAGTCTGGTTGGTACCCAGCCAGCGGGTATGCCGGTGGCAGATGCTGACGGACTTACCAAATGGGCCGATCTTCGAAAAGTCTTTGCAACAGTTGACGGAACTCAACCATATACGCCGGAAGTTTTGTTTCACCGGGCTATTAACAGTTTTGGTGCATTGGTTATTTCCCAAGCCACATCCAGAAACTATGGTGAGAAGCAGGTTACCGGCCAAAATGGAGCACAAGCCTCTCAAAATTATATGGATAAATTTGAAATGAAAGACGGTTCACGTTACCAAATTGCCTATGATAAAGATAAGGTTCGTCGTTGGGACGACAGGGACAAACGTTATGATTTTAATTTTTACATGCACGGAGACCAAGTCGATAAAGTTACGTTGGATTTTTCTTGGACAAAATTTAATGCTGACGGAGCGTCAAATAGTAACGCCATACGGAAATTCTTATGCGATGGTGTAACCAAAGATAACCCGGGGCTTGCAACCTTTTGTACGCCGTTATTACGGTTGGCCGACATCTATTTAACTTATGCCGAAGCAGTTTATGAGAGCACCGGAAGTTACAACAACACTCCCGCAGGACTAAGCATGACAGCAGAACAGGCTGTGAATAAAATCAGGATTCGCGCCGGGCAACCAACGGTAGCGGCCACCGTACCTTTCTACGAGAATAATCCACTTACAGGTAGCTGCGAATTGGCTTCCGATCCGGCATTCAGATTACTTTACCGGAATGAGAGAGCTGTTGAGTTTGCTTACGAAGGAGTCTATTGGTTCGATATCAGACGATGGAAAAGAGCCCAACTACAGGATGGCGTTCAATTACAGGCGCTGATGTTTGATGTTGACAAAAAGAAGGTTATCATTGAATCTTCCGTTAATCGTGTAGATGTTTCACCTTATGTATTTAAAGATCAGCACTATTGGATGCCTTTTGATGTTAGTTTAACCAGATTTACGACTGATTGGGAACAAAATCCCGGATGGTAGATAATAAAACCTTAATAATGCAATCTATTATGAAAAGTAAAATATTAATAATAAAGATCAACTGTTTGATGGTGTTGTTTACATTATCACAGACCCTTTATTCACAAGATAGTAAAATAAATACAGATACTTTCCCTGTTAAAACCGGGGTTGACAAGGAGGTTAAACTGACTTTCAACACGATTACTGCCAGGGGAACGACTGGATCGGTTATTACTATTGATGTGCAGGAAGAACTAAAAAGAGATCAGAACCAAACAATTGGAGAGATTCTTAATGGAAAGGTACCCGGACTCTTTGGTAATTACAATACATGGGGAACAGGAAATGCTGTCATACTGGTTGATGGTATTCGGCAGAGCGACTTCTATGTTAACAGTTTAAACCCATTGGAGATTGAGTCTGTTGTAATACTAAAGGATGCGCTGTCAAAAGCTATGTATGGAGCACAGGGCGATCCGGGGGTAATTCTTATCACAAGCAAACGTGGGGAAGCCGGCAAACATCAGATAAGAATTTCCGGACAATACAATGCTGCAACTCCACGGGCCTTGCCTAAATATTTGAATGCCGCTGATTATATGGGAAAATACAATGAAGCACAATTGAATGATGGTTTTGCCCCTACCTCTCTGCGATATTCGCAGGCAACTATCGATGGAACCCGCAGTGGAG
>Ga0209125_1002946_pt1 | contig 12319 bp, 13 predicted proteins | sample BarGraIncub1131A_FD_184503 | JGI IMG/M metagenome (GOLD analysis project Ga0209125, IMG submission 184503) | Arctic peat soil microbial communities from Barrow, Alaska - Barrow Graham LP Incubations 11-31A (SPAdes) (version 2) | ecosystem: Environmental > Terrestrial > Soil > Wetlands > Peat... | reverse complement strand
ATGCAAAATCAATTATAGCTATTATGAGCATAACTACGCTTATTTTAAAAAATATAGCTACCACTAAACTTCCGAATACTCCTAAAATTACTTCCGTTTTTAAACTTCCATAGGTCATTATATCTAAATAATTGCTTTTAATAAAATTGTAAGCTATAACTGATATAGTAGTTACTATAGCTAAATTTTTTAATAAATCCACAACTGATCTCATAGAAAAAATTTTCTTAAATCCACTTATAGGATCTAATTTTTTTAAATCTGCTTTGAGTGGTTCACTTGTAAATATAAATCCCGATTGCATTAAACTTGCAACTATTCCCATTATCATAATCGGAACCACAATTGGTAAAATTATAATTCCAAATTTCATCACTGAAACAAGAATCAAAGTTTTGAAAGTACTCTCATTAACTGTAAGCGTTAAATAATTGTTTAAAAAAAGAATTAATATATTTTTAAAATTATCTAAAGTATACGTTCCGAGCATTATCATAAGAAGTGTTACTGTTATCAATGTAACTGTAGACGACAATTCTTTACTTTTTGCTACTTGCCCTTTTTTCTTTGATTCACTTTTCTTTTTAGGAGTAGCATTTTCTGTTTTCTCACCACTATCCGCTGAAATAAAAATCAGTAAAGGTATTACCTTGTAAAACCCTTTAATTATATCAGGAATAGTGTAAAAAGAATTAACTATTAAATTTATAACAGCGGGCAATACTAAAGAAAAGCAACTGAGTCCTATTAATATTTTTATTGGCATACCTAAAATCATAACATTTAACTGTGGTACTGTTCTTGATACTAAACCTATACTTAAATCTGTTATAATAATTATTAAAATAATAGGTATTGCTATTTTTAATGCAAGTGTAAAAAACTGAATAAAAATGCTAACCATCATCATAGCCGTCCCTTGCGTAAGTATAAACTTTCCAATCTCAACACTATTAAATGAATCTATGATAGCCCTTATTAACATATGATGACCGTCTACAACAAAAAACATCACCATACTTATCCAGTAAAGCAAATTCCCAAGCAAAGTCACATTCTCATTTGATATTGGATCAAACATGCTAATCATAGAAAATCCAATTTGAAAATCCATAAGCTGCCCAGCCATTTGTGCTGAGAAAAAGCAAAATTTAGTTATGTAACCCAATATTAAACCAGTGACAACCTCTGAAACAGAAAATATTATGAGCGTTGAGTTACTGGTAATTAAATTTACATTTCCATAATTAACACCTGGCAAAATTATAAAAGTAAAAACAACGCAAAACCCAACCTTAACCATTGCAGGAGTGGACTTAGGAAAGAAAATTGGTATACCCATAAAGAATGCTGATATTCGCAGTAGCACCATTATAAAGCCTAAATAATAAGCAGTATTAATCAAAGCATTTCCACCTAACCTCCCATATTAGCAATAATCGCAAAAATTCTAGTTGTAAAATCAACCATTATGTGAAGCATCCAACTTCCCATTAATAAACCTATTAGTGCCGCGGCGATTAATTTTGGTACAAAGGTCAATGTTTGCTCTTGAATTTGAGTAGTCGCTTGAAATATACTTATTATTAGCCCTACTAAAGTAGCTACAAGTAGAATAGGAGCAGCTACTAACATTGCTGTTTGAATAGCATCTTTTATTACAGTTAACACCATACTTTCAGTCATTTAATTCACCTCAACTAAAACTCATAATTAATGATTTTACCAATAGATTCCATCCATCAACCATAATAAATAACAATAATTTAAATGGAAGAGAAATCATAACTGGTGGTAACATCATCATTCCCATAGACATAAGAATACTACCTGTAACGATATCTATTATAATAAACGGTATAAATAACAAAAATCCCATTTCAAAAGCTCGCCTTAGTTCACTTATTAAAAAAGACGGAACCACAGCATATAAGGGTACATTATCATAGGTAATTTTAGGTTTTCCATTTATAAGAATTACTTTACCCTTTGAATCAACTTCATTTTTAACTGTATCTTGTAGTTTTCCAACATCTAAAAAAAGTTTTAAGTCCTTCGCTCTTGTTTGTCTTAACATAAAATCCCTCAGGGGTTTTGCCCCTGTATCAATGGCAACTTGCTGAGTCATTTTATTGTTAAGATATGGCGTTATGGCCTCAGTATTTATTTTTGTAAAGGTTGGTGCCATAGTAAAAAACGTTAAAAACAGAGCAAGTCCAATTATAACTTCTTTAGGTATTGCTTGTTGTAGACCTATAGCATTTTTAAATAGGGATAACACTATAATTATTCTTACAAAACTAGTAGTCATTATAATAATCGAAGGTAGTAGAGTAAGTACTGTAAGAAGAATTAAAAGCTTAATATTATCAACATATTCTTTTGGCGTACTTGCATTGTCAACTGAAATATTAATTTTAGGTATTGATATTGTTGTCGCATTTACTACCTTTATTGTAGCTAGACTCATTATTACAATAACCAAAGCAAGAATAAACAAGTTTTTATTTTTTATTTTCATCTTTAACTTCCTTCTTCAGAATATGTTTTTTAAATAGTTCCTTAATATCAGCATATTGAGGTATCTCTTTAATATTTTCAATATGCTGAATCTCTTCCTTTGGTAATTCAAATAAAATGTTAATCTCCTTTGAACTAGATGATACCGCATATGCCTTATCGCCAATTTTGACAACAACAATACTATTTTCCTTAGATAATGCAATTCTATCTAATACCTTCATATATCTACCATCTTGCAATTTGCGAAGTTTACTGCCACCATATCTTAATGATAAATATAATAAAAACACTATGAAGGGTAGAAATATTACAATTTTAAAAATTAATAACAAAAATTGTCCATCAATCATCTTATCACCTACTTATTACAATGTTATTTATATATATGTGTAAAATTTGTCCTTTTGTTAAAATTGGATTTATTCTAGCTATTAGCTCATTTTTTATTGTAACAATACCTGTGGTCGTAAAGTCTGAGCTTTTCTTTGATCTCAGATAGGTATTAACTATATCCCTAATAATGGGCTTCTCTGTTACTAATTCTGCATCGAGCTTAGTATTTTCCTCATACCCAAGATAGACCGTGGTCTTAAGATACAGTAACCCACCATCATCTATAAGATTCACTAAAAATTCATCTAATGAATAAGTTGACTCAGTAACTGTTACAGCCTTTGCTGCTTTAGTAGTTGTTGCTTTGTTGCCAAAGAAATACATTGCCCCAAATGCACCTCCACCAACTACAACTAATACTAATAAAATTATTATAATTATTTTAAAACCACCTTTTTTCTTAGGTTTCTCACTCATTTAGTATCTGCCCCCTTAAATATCCTGTTTTTTCATGCCATTGCCTCCTAAAGATCACCAGCAAATATCCTTTTCTTATAGCTTATTATCTTTTCAATTACTTCCTCCGTACTCTCAATCACAATGTACTTTTTCCCATTTAATAAAGTTATTAATGTTTCTGGCATCATTTCTATTTTTTCTATAACCTCAGCATTTAATATAAATTCTTTTTTATCAAAACCAGTAAGTCTTATCATGGGTCCTCCTCTGATCTGCTCTTTACGTTAATATAAAAGGAATTTGGTAAGTCTCAAATACTTATGGTATTTGAGACTTATTACAAATTTCACTTTAAATTTTATATATTATACTACCTCTTTAGTCCTATTAAATCCTGTAATATTTCATCCCCTGTGGTAATTGACTTACCTGATGCTTGGAAGGCTCTTTCTGCAATTATCATATCTGTAAACTGCTCAGAAAGATCAACATTTGACATTTCAAGCACTCCTTGAAGCACATCACCATACCCACTGCTGTTATCAGTAGTAGCCCCATTTCCTGATCTGACTACAGCTGTCCCCGAGTTGGAAGTACTTTGATATAAGTTATCACCAGTTTTCTTTAATCCTTCCGGATTACTAAATGATGCCATTGCAATCTGACCTAATGCGGAAATAGACCCATCCGCTAAAACAGCACTAATAACTCCATTCTTTGCTATAGTAAAACTAGTTACCTTTTGTGCTGGAGTACCAGCCGTGTCAGGTATTGATAATGGCATAAGAGCGGTTGTTGAAGTTGCTTTTGAAGTTGTTGCATCTACTGCATAACCCATGACCCTAGCTCCATCTGATGTTACTAAATTACCAGCATCATCTTTAATTAAAGCTCCATCTCTAGTATATGAAATTTCAGTTCCAGCACTTCCTACAGTTACTTTACTTGAAGAATCTAAGTTTACTGTCGCAGCTGTAGTTCCCTTAGCAACTACCAAATACCCTTCACCATCAATAGCAACATCAAGATTTCTAGATGTTGGCTGCATCGTACCTTGACCTACCACAGTATCTATTCCTGCAATTTGTACACCAAGACCTACCTGCTTTGCGTTAATTCCACCTAGATTTGTTCCAGGTGATGCAGACTCAGTAAGACTCTGACTTACCATATCTTTAAACCTAACTCTTGAACTTTTAAAAGCAGTAGTTCCAACATTTGCTATATTATTTCCTATAACATCCAACTTCACCTGATTTACCTTCAATCCACTTACCCCAGAATAAAATGATCTTAACATAATAATACCTCCACTATTTTATTTTTTTTATAATCTAATACAGTTTAATTTAATTATTTGTTATTCACTTTGCTTCTGTCATTCCACAAAGTTAAGCTTCCTAAAAAGGTCCGGCTTATATCATAACTACACTATCTATATTTGTTATAATTTTTCCTTGACTTTCATTCTTGTCCATTGCTGTAATTACTGTCCTATTTTTAATACTAGTAATCAAGGCCATATCCTTATATAATATTAAAGATTGTTTAGCACCTTTACTGTCAGCCATATTTATTCCCTCGTTGACCTTTTTCATATCCTCATCATCAAAATCAATGTTGCGACTATTAAGCCTCTGAGCTGCATGCGAAGATATTGTAAAACACTCTTCTTTTTTTATCTGTTTATCTAAAACTTTGTTAAAGACACTTTTATCCTTATTAACGCTTTCTTCTTTATTAACATTATCTCTTTTATTTTGAGTCACCACATTTGAATACTCTGCAAAGTTTCTAGTTGAGTATAGTTTACCATTTACCACTCTGCACGACATATTTAGCATCACCTTACCATTTTAATTACTTTTAATTACTTTTCAACTTACTTTTGAGATATCATCATAACTAACATCCTTAGTGACCTCTGCACCATTCTCTTGATAAGAAATAGTTAAATTAACCCCATTAGTGTCTTTTGAAACACTCTTAACAGTTCCTGAATATACTTTACCATCAGTTAAAGCTACGGTCTCAACTTGTTTACTCATTAAACCTGTAGCTGCAGCGAATGCAGTATTGATACTTGAATAATCTGATTTAGTAGCAGGTACATCTATAACATCTGTTAAAGTGTCCGCTGGAAAATCCTTTGTACTCCCATCTGCCAATTTCACTGCCATATAGGTTGTGCCTGACTCTTTATACACTGCCTGGACAGTTCCCCCATCTTGTACTCCTTTATCATTGTAACTACTAAAAGCTACCAGTTTACCTACTAAAGATGAGGAGCTTGCGAAAGTCATGGTGTTATTTAAATTAGTCATTTGTTCAAGTGACGCAAATTGTGCCATTTGAGCAACAAATTCTGTTCCATCCTTTGCATTGGTTGGATCTTGGTTAGTAAGTTCCGCAGAAAGTATTTTCAAGAAAGAATTCTGATCCAATGTTGCATCCTTCTTCACAATTGCGGTTCCTCTGGAAGTTGTGGTTGCTGTAGTTACTTGTCCTGTACTTGAAGACGCTGCCGTTACATCAGTTGCCATTTTAATCACCCCTTAAACAATAATATATATTTGAAATTAATTAAACAAATTTATTTACCCAGCTTTCTTCTATAACATTATTATTAGCTATAGTAACATCATCTTCTGGTTCAACATTTATTTTTGCATTACTATTATTTTGTCTATCATTGTTATTTTTACCATTAGAGTCCTTACTAAAAAATGTTGAGTCTTCATAAATATTTATATCTAAACTATGAATTTTAATATCCATATTTTTCAACCTGTCACTAATATCTTGAACATGATTGTTTAGCAAATTATATGTGTCTTTATTTTGAGCAGAAATACTGGCCTTCATGCTTCCACTTTCCATAGTAATCTTGATTGTTATTTCTCCAAGTTCCTTTGGATTCATTTTTACTATCAAATCTTTAATATTGTTAGTTTCCATAAATTTTATATTTTTAATTACATCTACTTCAAAATTATTTTCATTAATTGTTATATTAGATACTTGTACTTTTGTTGTATCTATAGTCTTTACAGCTTCAAATTGACTCATAAAATTAACTACCTTCGATATCTTAGTTTCATTCTTATCTTGACTGAGCAAATTGTTAAGAAATTTTTCCTCAAAAGATTTATTTCCTGAAGATTTATTGTCTTGTCTTGTATCACTTGAACTCTGCGTTTGGCTTGTAGAAGCAGTCTTTACACTTTGCTTTATTAATAGATTATCTTTTATTGATTTGTCCTCATTATTTCTGATAAAAGTCTGAAAATTAAGAACTTTTATTAACTTCAAATCTCCTTTTGAACTTTCTACTTCAGTAGTTAGTTTTTGTATCACATCAGTTATTTGAGTGGAAGAACCGTTGTTACCTTTCGATTTTTCAATAAAATTGAATAAATCATTAAGGCTACTTTTAAGTATATTTTTTGCAACTGGCGTTAATTTATCTACTCCTACTAATTGCTCTAAGTTAATATCATTAAGTCCATTTTTACCATTTTCAGTAGTTGATGCTTTTTCTATATTTTGAAGCATAAAGCCTAATGATTGCAATACTTGCTGAATTTGTGCTACTTTCTCAGTAGCTTTATCGTTACCTTTCAATTGCTCTGACGGTTTTTCTGTATTTTGTTTTAGTGCGTTTGTAGCTAACTCAACAAAATCTATTATCTTCGTTTCTAAATTATTATTAGGGTAGGAATCATTTGTGTCTTTGCTTTCCACCGTGGTTCTGCCTTCCACTGTCTTTTTTTCATTACCTTTTAATAAACTTAAATCTCCCTTTACATCTTCTACTTGAGAAGTTAGCTTTTTCATCATATCAAGTATTTTGGGAAGAGTCTCATTATTAGCTTTTGATTTTTTAATTAAATCAACTATCTCATTAAGTTTACTATTAAGCGTATTTTTTGTATCTGGCGCTAATTTATCTACTCCTACTAATTGTTCTAAGTTAATAGAATCAAGTTCATTTTTATCATTTACAGTAGTTGACGCTTTTTCTGCACTTTGAAGTATAGTGGTCAATGATTTTAATACCTTCTGGCTTTGTTCTACTTTCTCAGTAGCTTCATCGTTTCCTACTAGTTGATCTGATGGCTTCTCAGTATTTTGTTTTAATGAATCAATAGCAACCTCTACAAAATTTATTACTTTCGCTCTTAATTTGTTATTATCATAGGACTTATCTAAATCTACTATTTCATTTAGACTGTTTTTAAGACTAATTTTTGCCTTCGGAGCTAATTTATCTACTCCTACTAATTGCTCTAAGTTGATATCATTAAGTGCATTTTTACCATTTTCAGTAGTTGATGCTTTTTCTACACTTTGAAGCATAAAACCTAATGATTGCAATACTTGCTGAATTTGTGCTACTTTCTCAGTTGATTTATCGGTTCCTACCGATTGTTCTGATTGCTTCCCAGTATTTTCTTTTAATGAATTAATAGCCACCTCTACAAAATTTATTACTTTCGCTTCTGTTTTGTAACCATCATAGGAATCATCCAAGTTTACTATGGTTTCGTCTTCAACCGTAGATTTTTCTTCCACTGTAGTTTTATTTTCCAATTTACTTTTTTTATTAACATTTCTTAATAAATTTAAATCTCCCTTTACGTCTTCTACTTGAGTAGTTAGTTTTTGTAGCACATCAAGTATTTGAGGAATTTCCTCGGTAGATTTATCAGTACCTACCAATTCTTTAGAAGGTTTCTCATTTGTTTTGTTAGCATCATCGCTTTGGGTTGCTTTGTCCGAACTTTGGATATCTGTTTTATTTAATTCCTGGTCTTCTGTGTCATTTTTGATACCCTTTGCAGTTAAAAAATTCTTAGAGATCGATTCATGGTTTTCTAAAATATTTTTAAATTTTTCTTTTTCATTTTGTTGCTTTGGAATATAATTTGTTTTGATAGTTGTATTTATAATTTCATTCATATTTACATTCACTTTTTCACCTCCTTTGCTGATAAATTATTTCTAATAAAAGCAAAAAGTGCAAACTCATCATTACTCTTTTGCTCGATTAGGTCTTGTTCTTTCAAAAAGGCACACTTCTGCTTTTCTTTTAGAATTTCAACAGTCTTTTTTTCAACTTGGCATTTTTTCAGTTCTTCTCTCTTTTGCTCTAATATTTCACCTTTCTCTTCAAAGACTACTGTATTTTTACCAATTGCTAAGTTAAGTGCATTTAGATAATTCTGCTGCATTTTCTGCTGAATAATTGATTCCTTAGAATTTATATTTCTATGATTATTATATTTTTCTTTCAAATTATTTAGATCATTTTCCGCCAAATCTTTTTCTCTTTGCGCTTCCTTAAATTGAACCTTGCTTTTGTCTTCAATTTTTTTTCTAATATCAAGAAGTTTTTGCAGTCTAAACCTGTATACATCGGCCAATACAAGTATCCCTCCCAAAAAAATTAATTAAACATATTTTTCAGAACATCTAAACTAACTTCGAAGTCAGTATTTTCTTTTGTACCTTGCTTTAAATAAGCCTCTATATTGTCATTATACTTAATTGCATTGTCTATTTTTTTGTTACTTCCCTTTACATAGGCACCTATATTTATTAAATCTTCTGAATCTTTATAAGTTGCCATCAAATCCCTTGCGAGTGATGCTGCTTGTTTATGCTCTACAGTTGTAATCTCAGGCATTAACCTACTAACACTACTTAGAACATCAATGGCTGGATAATGGTTTTTAGCAGCCAGTGATCTAGATAAAACAATGTGCCCATCTAGAATTCCACGAACAGCATCTGCTATTGGTTCATTAAAATCATCACCATCCACAAGTACAGTATAAAAAGCTGTAATAGATCCTTTATCTGACATACCACTACGTTCCATTAGTTTAGGTAACATAGCAAAAACCGATGGAGTATATCCTTTACTAGCAGGAGGTTCGCCAATAGCTAGTCCTATTTCCCTTTGTGCCATGGCGAATCTTGTTACTGAATCCATCATTAAGATTACTTTTTTACCTTGATCTCTAAAGTATTCTGCAATAGCTGTTGCGGTAAATGCACCTTTTAATCTTACTAGTGCTGGTTTATCAGAAGTTGCACATACGATAATTGATTTTTTTATTCCCTCTGGCCCCAAATCTTTTTCTAGAAAGTCCCGAACCTCTCGTCCTCTTTCTCCAATAAGTGCAATAACATTTACATCAGCTTTTGCTCCCCTTGCAAGCATTCCGAGGGTTGTGCTCTTACCTACTCCACTACCCGCAAATATGCCAACCCTTTGGCCCTCGCCGCAAGTTAAAAAACCATCAATTGCTCTAATTCCTGTTGGCAAAATTTCTGTTATTCTACGTCTCTTTAAGGGATCTGGTGGAGATGCATTGAGTGAATAAGTTGTATAACTTGTAATTTCGCCACCGTTTAATGGATTACCCAAACCATCAAGGACCTTTCCAAACAATTCATCAGAGCATTTAACGCTTAATGGACTTCCAGTAGGAACTACTCTGCACCCAGGCGATATACCCACAAGTTCACCAAGAGGCATTAGTATGACATCCATGTCTCTAAAACCAACAACCTCACAAGGTATCTCATCATTTAACTTATTATAAATATTACACACTTCGCCAACAAAAGCTGTTATCCCTTGAACTTCAATAGTGAGTCCTATAACATTTTTTACTATACCCTCAGAATAAGTGTAATTAATATCATGAATTTTATTCATTAAATATTCAAAATTTAGAGCTATCATAATTATTTTGCCTTTCTATATTTATATTTGCTCTTCTTTAAAAACTTCTATGATTTTTTCAATGCCATAAGATATACTTAAAATACTTTTGCCTGTTTCTTTTTCAATAACGGCAGTTCCATCATCTAAAAAATTATCCTCTATTACAAATATATCACCCTGAAACGCAAACTTACTTTTCCAATCTTCAATTTGACTTTTTATCATATCAAAATGTGTATTATTACTTTTTATAATGTATAACTTTAAATTTCTTTCAGCTTTTATTGCATTGAAAATCATTTCATTTAAGGCATCTGCTTGTTTTACTTCTTTTTTTAATATACTCTGGGCTATACTTACAATTAAATCTTTTATATGCTTCTCTTTCTCTGTCAAATACTCATTATATTCTGATTTTGCTGCAATTAATATGGAATCAGCCTTTGCACGTAAAATCTCACCCTCACTTATTGCAGCACTCATAGCTTCATTATACCCCTTATCATAACCTTCCTTGCTACCTTGCTCTAGGCCCTCTTTAAATGCTTGTGTTTTCGCCTGAGCTGCATCAACAAACGCTTTTGAAACTATTTTTTCACTCTCACGCCGTGCATTTTCCAATATATTGCTAGCAATTCTTTCATAGCTTTCTATGTTAGCACTTTTAATTTCATAATGCTCATCCCTAGTCACAACCATAGGAACTTCAATTAACTGGGTGCTAATTTTCTTTTTTCCCTGCTCTATAACTCTTGAATTTTTAATGACATTAAAGGACAATTGCGTTCTCACCACCTCTTGAAATTACAATTTCACCAGCTTCCTCTAAACGCCTCAAAATACCAACAATCTTTTGTTGTGACTTTTCAACATCCACAAGTCTCACTGGTCCGAGGAACTCCATGTCTTCTCTGAGAGATGCTGCTGCTCTCTTAGATTGATTTTTGAATATAGTACTTTGAACTTCTTCAGAACACCCCTTTAATGCAAGTGATAAGTCCTTAACATCGATTTCCCTAAGGAATCTTTGTATTGAAACGTCATCCAATGTGATAATATCCTCAAATACAAACATAGAATTTTTAATTTTTTCTGCAAGTTCAACATCTTCTCGCTCTAAGCCCTCTGTAATATTTTTTTCTGTGGTTCTATCCACTTGGTTTAAAATATCCACGAGAGAATCAATTCCTCCAACTACGGAAGTGTCCGTTCTAATAACTGAATATAATTTCCCATTTAATACTTTTTCTATTTCTCTAATAACCATTGGAGAAACATTACTCATAGTTGCAATTCTAAAAGATACTTCACTTTGTAGATCAAGTGGCAACGCTGCCATTATATGAGCAGCTTTATCTGCTTCCATATAGCACATAATTAGTGCAATTGTTTGTGGATGTTCATTAAGAATAACATTTAAAAGTTGATTTGCATCTGCTTTTCTTAAAATGGAAAAAGGTCTATATCGTTGCGTCTCTTCCATAACTTTGTCGAGTATTACCTGTGCCCTCTGTGAACCAATCGCCTTTGAAAGCAAATTTCTTGCATACTCAATTCCACCTTCTAGAATAAATTCCTTTGCTTTGTTCATTTCCATAAACTCTTCAAGTATTGCTTGTTTCTGGTCAGCCTTAACTGAAGTTATATTAGCAATTTCATAAATTATCTTTTGAATATCTCTTTCTGGTAACTTCTTTAATATGGCCGCTGAAGCGTCCGGACCTAAGGTTATAAATAATATGGCTGATTTCTGAATTCCTGTAAGCTTTTCACCTTTAGCCATTATTTATCACCTCTCATCCTCCGTCATCCAGGACTTAATTATTTCTGCAACTTGTTCTGGTTTTTCTGCGGCATACTTTTTAACTTCATTTTCTACATGAACCTTTTTGGTCTTAGTTTCAAATTCAATAGGTTCAAATTTCTCCGGCTTTTTTGGAACAATGTTATCTTCAATCATCATATCAATTCCTTCTGGAACTTCTTCTGTTTTCTTACTCGACCTACGAACTACAACTAAAACTATAATAAATAATATAATAGCTACAGCCCCAATTGCAATGCGAGTATATAGTGCTTTCGCGGCGGCGGCTTTATCAGCATTTGCTATATCAAGGAGTGCTTGCTGAGCTGCTTTTTTAGCATCACTATTAAAATACAAACCTTCTACACTTATAACATCGCCTCTCGCCCCAGAGTATCCTGTAGCTTGAGCAACTAAGTTATTTACAGCAGTTTTAGTAGCTTGATCCAAATTACCATCTA
>Ga0209125_1002945_pt1 | contig 12321 bp, 12 predicted proteins | sample BarGraIncub1131A_FD_184503 | JGI IMG/M metagenome (GOLD analysis project Ga0209125, IMG submission 184503) | Arctic peat soil microbial communities from Barrow, Alaska - Barrow Graham LP Incubations 11-31A (SPAdes) (version 2) | ecosystem: Environmental > Terrestrial > Soil > Wetlands > Peat... | reverse complement strand
GTTATTTCCGGATGGCACTACAGCACAAGGATGTGATTCTATATTGATCAAGCTGTATAACAATGGATTTTATAAGATTCAGTTACGCAGTTCAAATCAATATGGCTGTTCGGATACAACTTCAATCGTACATCAAACAATAATAAAGGGTCTTTTTGTACCCAATGCTTTTCAACCTTCAAACATTAATAGTCAAGTTAATATATTTAAACCAGTAGGTATTGGTTTGAAATCATATTATCTTGGAATATTTGATGTATGGGGGAACCCACTATGGGAAACGAACAAGCTCTTGGATACCCAACCGTCTGAAGGCTGGAATGGACGTACTAATAAAGGAAAAGAATTACCGATAGATGTTTACATATGGAGAATCAATGCAGTATTTATTGATGGAACCATATGGAAAGGTATGAAGGGGAAAGATGGAGTTTTGAGAACTGAAGGAACCATTACACTGATCAAATAACGCATGGAACGAATTAAGTTGAAAAAATTAATTATTTCATTGCTACTGATTTACAGTGGACAGGTTGTTATTGCTCAGGATGTAACATTTTCTCAGTTTCTTTATTCACCTTCTTATTACAATCCTGCTGCTACTGGCATAGACCGTGGGTTGCTTGGTACAATTAATTACCGGAGAGCGCTCATTTATTTGCCTGCTAAATTTGAATCGTATGCTGTTGGACTTGATCAGTCATTACATGATACTGAACTCAAGGGTTTAGGCGGCGCAGGTATTTTTTTGATTAACAACCAAGAGGGTGAAAGCAACCTGAACACGCTGGCATTAGGAATTCCTATTTCCGCCAGAGTTGAATTAACTGATCACTGGATATTGCAGGCTGGAGTAGCACCTGTTATTTATCAAAAAACAATTAATTGGGGTAATCTTATTTTTGGAGATCAATTAAATCCATATTATGGGATTGTATTGCCGCAATCTGGAATTGCATTGCTCGACCCTGCTCCAAGCATCAGCTTCTTTGATTTTGATATAGGTTTATGGACCAGATGGGAAAGTGATCCCAGCAGACAGTCAAATGTGTTGAACGATGTGTTCGATTTTGGAATTTCGATTCAACATATTCCGGAACCCAACCAGTCATTCTTCCTGCAAAAGTCAAAACTGCCCTCAAAATATATCGTAATGGCAAGATATAGTCATACAATTAGCGACTACAGATTGCTGGACAGTAAAATACAACCTGTATTTCTTTATGAACAACAAGGACCAATGCAGGATTTTGTTTTAGGTGTCAACTATACGCGGCCTGGATTTAATGTTGGATCCTTTTTTAGGCGTGAACAAAACAGCATCCTAAAGTTTTCGGAACTCATTTTTCTTGCAGGGGTTGATGTGAATCTTAATAGTGACATGCTTTCATCTGTAAGGTTAAACTATAGTGTTGATTTCACATTATCAAGCAATAAAAAGAAAGGAAACCTCTCGCATGAAGTTTCCCTAATCTTTCATTTACCTTCACTCCACAGGAATAAAAGTCCTTGTAAAATGTATTTCTAATCTTAAACCAGTATAATCTTCTTTAAAGATTATACTTTGCTTTGTTAAATATTACCTGATTGCTTTCCTGATTTTAATAAGTCGCTCTAACAGTGGCTCAAGTAAATCCAAACGAAGCATGTTGGCTCCATCACTTTTGGCAACAGCAGGATTAGGATGCGTTTCTATAAATATTCCATCAGCACCAACGGCAATTCCAGCTCTGGCAATGGTTTCAATGAGTTCAGGACGACCACCGGTGACGCCTTCACTCTGGTTTGGTTGCTGAAGTGAGTGTGTGATATCAAGAACAACCGGTACGCCATTTTGCTGCATAATAGGTATTCCACGATAGTCGACAATCAAATCACCATAGCCAAACGTAGTACCGCGTTCAGTAAGCATAATACGGTCATTACCAGCATTAAGAACCTTTTCTACAGCAAATTCCATCGCTTCTGGAGAAAGAAACTGTCCTTTTTTGATATTGATAACTTTTCCCGTCCTTGCTGCTGCTACTAATAGTTCAGTCTGACGACAAAGAAATGCGGGAATCTGGAGTATATCAACATACTGGGCAGCTATAGCAGCTTCTTCTGCTGTATGTATATCCGTTACTGTTGGAATACCCAGTACATCACTAACATGTTTTATTGCTATGAGGGCTTTGATATCTCCGATTCCTGCAAAAGAACTCAACTTTGAGCGGTTAGCTTTGCGGTAAGAAGCTTTGAATATAAAAGGGATCTCAAGGCGGTCGGTGATTGTCTTAATTTTAGTTGCAATCTCGAGGGGCATATCTACATTTTCGACTACACAAGGACCTGCAATCAAAAAAAAATTGCCACTCTCGGTAAAGTTTAATCTGGGAACCATTTTCAGCATATCATTCAATTTTATACAAAAATAAACATATTCTACAAAAAAAAGATGACTCCTTCAGGATAAAGCAGATTTATTGAAATCCTGGTGATAAACATCATGATAAAATACAAAAAAGAAAGTATCATCGTAGAGAATATTAGCAATCTGAATTTGTTTCCTAAAGGTAATTCAAGAACAGGTTCCATCCCCAACCAAAAAAGAATAGCCGAATAAATGCTAAACAATCCAAAATATTGAAGATATTGGATCTGAATATCGGCATTGATAAGTATCGTTACAAGAAAAACAGGTGTATAGCTGTAAATCAGTAACCTGAAAGCGGCATTTTTCTTTCCGGTAGCTCCCATTGACTTACTTATACAACCTATAAGACTTCCTCCCACCAAGATGACAAAAAGCGGGGCAACCATATTAAATAAAAGTACCGTTAATGAAAATGGAATCTTAAACTGAGATAAATTTGCTTCATCTGTAAACTTCAAGAAAACAGTAACAGCTTTTAAAACAGCACCTAATACAATAAACGGCCATGCATAATATTTGATAATTAGCGTAATAGATTCAAACTCTTTAGCGATTAAAACCCATTCCCTACGTGGTAAAATCAGAATCAGAATTAATCGCTTTAATGTTCTAAAAATACTCATGCTTATATATTTTAATTGTTCAAAAATAAGGAACAATTATAGATTACACTCTAAAACATTGAAATTATTGATAACTTTATGAAGATTCGGTTAAAATTTGCAAAGAAAATTCTACCTTAGCATCTCATTTGAAAAACAGAATACCCATGCAAAGGTCTACAGGTTTAATAAAGCAGCTCACTAAGTTTATAGTTTTAGTGGTGATTTTAATGCTTTCAGGCTGCAAAGGGAAAAAGGCTAATCAGAATAATAACGGCAAGCTTGAGGGCACCATAAGTATTTCAGGGGCTTTTGCTTTATACCCTCTCGCCGTGAGATGGGCAGAGGAATTTAAAAAAATTCATCCCGATGTTAAGATTGATATATCAGCAGGAGGTGCAGGAAAGGGAATGACGGACGCCCTTTCTGGTATGGTAGATCTGGGTATGTTGTCGCGGGGAATCAATAAAGCCGAGACCGCTAAGGGTGCATGGCTTGTTTCTGTTGCCAAAGATGCAGTCCTTCCAACTATCAGTGATAAAAATCCTGTTTTGGCTGAACTGAGAAAAAAAGGGATGACCAAAGAGAATCTGAAGCAGATATTTATCACTGGTAATATTACTTCATGGGGTACCAGTCTTCAGAAAGTTGATAATAAAGCGCAGGGAAAAATAAATGTTTATGTTCGCAGCGATGCATGCGGAGCCGGTGAAATGTGGGGTGAGTATCTTGGTAAAAATCAGGAAGGGCTGAATGGTATTGGCGTTTTTGGTGATCCAGGTGTCGCAGATGCAGTAAAAAAAGATCCATTGGGAATCGGTTATAATAATGTAATCTATGTGTATGATATCCGATCACGCAAATTGTTTCCCGGTATTGCTGTCATTCCTATTGATGTCAATGAGAATGGTAAAATTGATGTAGATGAAGACGTTTATGGTTCGCTCGATCTGTTGATGAATGCCATCCGTGATGGACGTTACCCTTCTCCTCCAGCACGTGACCTATATTTCGTATGCAAAGGCAAACCGTCTGATCCGGTAGTAATTGAATTTCTGAAATGGATATTGAATGAAGGACAGAAATATGTTAATGAATCAGGCTATGTTCAATTACCAGTTGAAAAAATCAAAGTCGAACTCGAAAAAATTAAATAAAAGGTGAAGCTAAACTACAAATTCTTTACCGTTAAGCGACTTTTACGTGATAAGATTGCAAATAGCTGGATGTTAATCAGCCTGAGCTTTGTTATTATCATGCCATTAGTAATTGGTATCGGACTGATCATAAAGAGTGAACCACTATTAAAAGAGTCGAGTTTTGCCAGTCTATTGTTTTCATCTGACTGGAGGCCTATGTCAGGACATTTTGGTATGCTTACTTTTATTGTAAGTTCTGTTTGGGTGACAATACTTTCTTTGCTGATTGCTGGTCCGATTTGTCTTTTGGCAGCAATCCATCTTACACAATATGCCAAAAGCTATGTCTTGAAAATCATGCATCCCGTAATCGATATTCTGGCAGGAATCCCTTCAGTAATTTACGGCGTATGGGGCATACTTTTAATCGTTCCGTTTGTATCCCAACATCTTGCCCCCTTCTTTGGTAAGCAATCATCCGGATATTGTCTGTTATCCGGTGCAATTGTATTGGCAATAATGATAATTCCCTTTATTTTAAACATATTGATCGAGGTTTTTAAATCAATTCCAGATGAATTAAGTGAAGCTTCATTGTCATTAGGAGCCACAAAATGGCAAACAATCAAGTTAGTACTCATAAAAAAAGCTTTCCCTGGTATCATATCAGCTTTTGGACTTGGTGTATCAAGAGCCTTTGGTGAGACGATTGCTGTATTAATGGTGACGGGAAATGTGACTAAAATGCCCACAGGAACTTTTCAGTCAGGGTACCCTTTGCCGGCGCTCATCGCGAATAATTACGGAGAAATGCTCAGTATTCCAATGTATGATTCTGCCTTGATGCTGGCAGCATTGGTATTGTTTGTAATTGTTTTATTATTTAACGGTTTGTCACGCATTGCAATTATGCAAGTTGAAAAGAATATATAATAAATGAGAGAATTTCGATTTATAGAAGAGAAAATCTTCCGGGTTTTAATGTTTTTGTCAACAGCAATCATTGCGCTGGCATTATTGCTTATTGTTGCCAGTATTTTATTTAAAGGAATTCCGGCTATGAGCTGGGAAATGCTTTCACAGACACCTAAGGGCGGGTTCTATTTTGGAAAAGAAGGCGGTATTCTGAATGCTATTATCGGTTCGGCTTATCTCTCCATCGGTGCTTCGGTGCTTGCTTTTTCTATTGGTTTACCGGTTGCTCTCTATATGAATGTTCATATGGTGAAGAGAAAGAAAATGCTTAACACCATCCGTTTCTTTCTGGACTTGCTTTGGGGAGTGCCATCTATCGTTTATGGAGCATTCGGATTTGGTGTAATGATTTTTTTCGGATTCAAAACTTCTTTGCTTGCAGGTATCATAACGGTTACCATTTTTATAATACCCATCATGGTCAGAGGAATGGATGAAGTGCTTAAAACAGTCCCCAGAGGATTGCTTGAAGCTTCTTATTCATTGGGATCGACCAAAAGCGAAACTGCTTACCGTGTATTTTTCAAGCAGAGTTTTGCAGGTATCGTTACAGCTTTTTTGCTTTCATTTGGTCGTGCAATCGGAGATGCAGCTTCTGTACTTTTCACAACAGGTTATACCGACAGTATTCCGACTTCATTAATGCAACCTACAGCAACATTACCATTGTCCATCTTCTTCCAGCTTTCATCACCCATCGAAGAAGTCCGGACACGCGCATACGCCTCGGCTGTAGTGCTCACTCTGTTTATTTTATTTATCAGTATTCTTTCCAGATATACAACTAAACGTTATCAAAAGAATAAAATCCAATTCTGACATGGAAGAAAAAGCTAAGATACGTGTTCGCGACCTCAACTTGTATATCGGCAGGCAGCATATTTTAAAGAATGTAAATGTCGATATTCCCAAAAATAAAATTACCGTTATTCTTGGTCCTTCAGGATGTGGAAAAACAACATTACTCAAAAGCATGAATCGGCTTACTGATCTTTATCCTGAAGTTAAAGTGTCAGGAAATATTTTTATCGGTGAAGAAGACATTCTGAATACTACATCAGAGATCACCGCAATCCGTAAACGGATGGGATTGTTGAGTCAAAGACCCTACCCCCTGCCGATGAGTATTTTTAATAACATCGCTTTCGGACTTCGCATAAGTGGGCGAACCAAAAAAAGAATCCTTGATGCAAGGGTAGAACATTATTTACGTCAAGCCAACCTTTGGGAAGAGGTGCAGTATCGTTTGAAAGACCCAGCTTCCGCGTTGAGTATCGGGCAACAACAGCGACTGTGCCTGGCGCGTGGATTATCTGTAGATCCTGAAATCATTCTTGCCGATGAACCCACATCTGCCCTGGATCCCCTTTCGAGTGATGTAATTGAAAAAAAATTCGTAGATTTAAAAGAAAATTATACTGTAGTTCTGGTAACACATATTCTGAGACAGGCACGCCGGATTGCTGATAACGTAATCTTTATGTATATGGGCGAAGTTATCGAACAGGGAACTGCAGAAGAAGTCTTTAATAACCCAAAAGAAGAACGTACCAAGCAATATCTGAAAGGGACATTCAATTAATAATAAATAATTTATCATTGATGCAACCTTTCGTTCTAAACAAGCATCTGATTATTTGAAACTAAAACTAAAGCATTCAAAAAGCAATGGATTATAACAAAATCCTTGAAGGCTGCCTCAAAGGGAATTTGAAGGCGCAGCGAGAGCTTTATGCGTGTTTTGCAAGTAAAATGCTTGGCATATGTATGCGTTACTCCGCAAATAGAGAAGAAGCAAAGGACATACTGCACGATGGGTTTATCAAAGTTTTTACAAAACTTGATACTTTTTCGGGTAGTGGCCCACTTGAAGCCTGGATGCGGAAGATTTTTGTTAATACGGCACTTGAACAACTTCGCAAAAATGATGTACTTCGTGATACGGTAGATTATGAAGGAGTAACAGACAATATCGATGCAAAGGTTGATATCGTGAGTGATATTACGCGTGATGAATTGATGCAAATCATTAACAGCATGCCTCCAGGATATCGTACAGTCTTTAATCTCTTTGCAATTGAGGGTTATTCGCATCAAGAAATTGCCGGATTACTTCATATCAGTGAAGGAACTTCTAAATCGCAATACGCCAGAGCAAAATATTGGCTTCAAACAAAAATAATTTCTATATATCCGGAGTCGTGAAAGAGGAAAAAGATAAACTTCGTGACCTCATGCAGAAAGTCTTCGATGATTATGTCGAAGCACCTGACTCTGAAGACTGGATTCGGATTGAAAAGTCATTGCAAAAAATTAAAGGCAGACGTTATATCATGTGGGCAATCTGGTCTGCAGCAGCATCTCTTCTTTTACTTATTGCTCTTTATACTGGTGGTATTTTAAACCACGTTGACAATGCAGCTGTAAAGGTGGCTATCAATCACAGCAAACAAAATAATCAATCTGTTACATCGACTGCAAATGCTAATCTGACTGAAAAAATCATAAAGAAGACCGGGACAGAAAAAGAGAGACAATTACCGACAAATCAATCTGTTAAGAAATTTAGACAAATCCCAATCAAAACGCTTTCAACCCATAACCAACTGGTTAACAATAATGCATCTGCATCAAATCTTGAAAAGGCAACTATTTCACAATCTAAAACACACAATAAAACAACTATCACAGTAAAGGAGATTCAAAAATTCAAAAATTCTGATGCAAACAAAATGCTTTTGGCAACTGAGCAATTTAATAGACTCTTGTCTGAAAAGTCATCAAAAAATATTAAACCGATTTTATCGACTCAGCCAACTGATTCCATGAACAGGTATTACACAAGTAACTCATTCGTTCATGCAATCAGACCTAAATCAATTGGGTCAATCAGTCATAATACTTCGTCTAAACAGGATAAGTCAAAAGATTTCAAAAATATATTACCCGACAATACCCTTTTAACAGAAAATAAAAAAGCTGAATTGTCAAATCATGTTTCGTCCATGCGATTTAATGGGTTGTCTTTAAGCAACAGTAGTGGATTTCAAATGCAGACATCATCTGAAGTATTGAGTTATAGTGGTGCATTTGCTTCACAGCTGACATCAAAAATGTATCTTACTTCAGTCAAGAAATTTGATGTTGCTTCACAGTCATCTCCAAATATTGGAGATCTTTTTCAAAATAAAAAACGTGATTTTACGCCTCCGTTAACTTTTGGACTGAATATCAATTTTGTATTACAAGGTAAATGGAGTATTGAAACAGGAATTCAATATACCAATCTTCGATCAAAAGGAGAAGTGTCGATAGGTTCTTCAAATGAAGTACAGTTTGTAACGATTAATAAATACAAGGTGAACGAAAGTCTTCATTATTTAGGCGTACCACTTATAGTAAATTATATGCTTTTCCAAAAAAGAAAAACCAAGTTTTATGTAAGTACTGGATTTTCAATAGAGAAAGGCATTAATGCAAAATATGAAGCAATTTCGGCAGATAATATTCCAGGTATACTACCAATATATAGTCACAATTCGATAGAAGGGCTGCAATATTCAGTAAATAGTGGTATTGGAATCGGCTACAAATTCATCAAACACTTCGAGTTGTTTGCTCAACCATCTGTTACATACTATTTTAATCTACGGGGCAAAAACACTACCATTTATACTGAGCATCCCTGGTTATTTAACATGCGAAGTGGCATCCGTTATTCAATAAAATAAACGAGTAAGCTGGTTGTAGATATTCATTTTTAAAAGATAAATCATCTAAGTTACAATTCTATAAATTACTAAATTCACTCGGTTACAAAAAAGAGCGTGGTAACAACTATGCTCTTTTGTTTTATATAACCAATTTATTTACATTCCAATAAGTTACACTTTATTGGGATGATAACTCAGCATCCATAATCCAATGAAGGTTATCAACCCATTAACAATCAATAACTCGAAACCAAATGTATAACCTGAAAACAGTACTTTTGAGTATTCACTCAGGAAAAAACATAGTACTGGCGATAGCAACGCTACATAAGGCACCCATTTATCTTTAACCATTCGTTTTGTAAACATTCCAAATGAAAAAAGCCCCAACAATGGCCCGTAAGTATATCCGGCTACGGTAAATAGTTTATCGATTACGGCCCTATCGTTTATAGCCCTGAAGATTACAATGACTGTAAGAAGAATCAAAGCAAAGGAAAAGTGAATAACATATCGGTATCTTCGTTTCTGTAATTCAGACAGATGACTTTTTTTATCAAGTCCAATAAAGTCGATGGAAACAGAGGTAGTGAGCGAAGTCAATGCACCATCTGCACTTGGATAAGCGGCTGAAATCAAACCTATCATGAATACCAGACCTGCAATTGACCCCAAATAATTGATAGAGAGCACCGGAAACACATCATCGGTCCTCACAGGTAAAGTTATTCCTTTTTGAGTAGCATACATGTATAAGGCGCCACCTAGAAACAAAAAGAGTAAATTTACAAAGACCAGAATAAAGCTGAATGAAAACATATTCTTCTGCGCATCATGCAGGTTTCTGCAACTCAGATTCTTTTGCATCATCTCCTGATCAAGTCCGGTCATCACGATTGCAATAAAAGCCCCACTAAAGAATTGCTTGATGAAAAAGTCTTTGGCATGCCAATCAAATTCAAGTAATGTAGAATACTTGCTGTGAGAAACTTGCTGAATCAGCCCACCAAATGACAGACCCAATTCTTTACAAATCAAATGCAAAGAGATAATAACGGCTGCCAACATAAAAGTTGTCTGGAGTGTATCCGTCCAAATAATAGTTTTAATTCCGCCCTTGAAAGTGTATAGCAGGATGAGCAAAATAAAAATACTTACACTGACAATAAAAGGAATACCCCAGGCATCAAACACAAAGACCTGAAGCACATTTACAACCAGAAACATTCTGAACGAAGCACCTATAGTACGGGATATCAGGAAAAAAAAGGCTCCGGTTTTATATGACCAGAAACCAAAACGTTTTTCAAGATAGGTATAGATAGAAGTTAAATTGAGCCGGTAATAGAGAGGCAATAAAACGGTAGCAATAACAGTATATCCTAAAATATAACCAATTACGAGTCCAAAATATTTAAAACCAGCAACACCTACGACACCTGGAACCGACATAAAAGTCACTCCCGATAATGAAGCACCTATCATTCCATAAGCCACTACAGCCCAGGGAGAGCGTTTGTTACCAATAAAAAAAGATTCGTTATCTGCCTTTCGGGTTGTAATCCAGGTGATGAGAAAAACAAGGATGGTATATCCAAGAAAACAAAAAAATATCAACAGGGGAGACATCAATGGGCTTCTATTTTAATTGTATGCATTTCTTTAATGTTTCAGCAAATTCTTTTAGACCTTGAAAACGTAAATCAACAAATGTATTATCAACATCTTCAAAGGTTCCATTTTCTGCAATCAATGCAGTAATCATATTGAGATTACGTCCAAATTCCATATCCGGTTGTGTATCTCCTGCCATGATAGCTTTTGAGAAGTCTATGTCAGGATAATCAACTTTTGCCAATAAACCCATTCCGGGAGCAGGTTTACGCATAGGATCATCGTCTGTGCGAATTGAGGGACAGTAATAGACCCTGTCAACACGACCACCTGCTTCTTCAATGGCCGTCAGCATCTTATGATGAAGGATGGCAAGTTCAACTTCAGACATCAGACCTTTTCCAATGCCCTGTTGATTGGTGACAATAAAGATATGTTTAAAACGCTCTGCAAAATATTGTATAGCATCGAGAACTCCTTTATGAAATACAAATTGTTCCCAAACAACAACATAATCATTCGGAATCCGGCGATTTATAACTCCATCCCTATCAATAAACAGGGTCCAGGAATCGTCGATTATGTTTAAATCTATTTCTGACATATCCGGTAATATAAAAAAATTATTGTTTAGGAAAGATAGCAGCCTCAACAAGCTCGCACAGGATATGGCCTATCAATATATGTGACTCCTGAATACGGGGAGTATCAATCGAAGGAGGATTAAGCAGATAGCAGCATTTTTCTTTCATCAAACCACCAGTCTTACCAGTCATTCCAACCACAATCATTTCAAGTTTAAGTGCTGCATCAACAGCCTTCAGGATATTCCTTGAATTACCTGAAGTTGAAATCGCAACCAATATATCACCCTTCCGGCCCATAGCTGTAATCATGCGTGCATATATTTCATCGTAGCCGTAATCGTTTCCAACCGCGGTTACAAAAGATGAATTTACATGGAGCGCTTCTGAATACAAAGGGGGACGATCATAATAAAAACGGCCTGAAAACTCCGCAGCCAGATGTTGTGCATCAGCAGCAGAACCTCCATTACCACAAAACAATACTTTACCGTTATTATTAAAACAATTTGTCATTTTATCTGCAACTGTCTGAATAGTCTGAAGAAGTTTTTCGTCTTCCAAAATAGCTTTCTTTACATCAACAGACTGGTTGATAGCCTCTTTGATTCGGTAAATCATGATAAGATAATTAATAATATTAAAAACGGAAAGTTATTTGCACTCTGCTGCTAATGCCTCGAGTTCGTTAATAAAAACTCCCCACGAATATTTAAGTTTCTCAATAGCCGTATTAGCTATGAATTCTTCTTCTTTCTTTTCGTCGTAAAACCTGAAAATAGCATCTGCAATAGCCTGACCATTGGGTTCAACAACATATCCAACTTTACCATCAGGAACAAACTCCTGCAACCCCCCAACACGGGTAATAATCATTGGTTTATTGTAGTGATAAGCTATTTGTGTTACTCCGCTTTGGGTAGCACTTTTATAAGGTTGAACTACTGCATCGGCAGCACTAAAATATTTATACACTTCATTATCAGGAATAAACTCATTAATAAAAATAACCTTATCCTGAACCTTTAGTTCTTGTACCAAATTCATAATTGGTTTTGCATCAGAATAAAATTCCCCTGCAACAATAAATTTAAGATCCAGTTTACGGATTTTATCAACGGCAGCAGCTTTAATCAATAAATCAAGTCCTTTATAATCACGGATAAATCCAAAGAACATCATATAAGACACTTTTTCATCCAACCCAAGCAATTTTAAAGCATCAGCTTTTGGAATGGCAGGTCCGTAATGATCATAAATTGGATGAGGTGTAAAACG
>Ga0209125_1002943_pt1 | contig 12322 bp, 9 predicted proteins | sample BarGraIncub1131A_FD_184503 | JGI IMG/M metagenome (GOLD analysis project Ga0209125, IMG submission 184503) | Arctic peat soil microbial communities from Barrow, Alaska - Barrow Graham LP Incubations 11-31A (SPAdes) (version 2) | ecosystem: Environmental > Terrestrial > Soil > Wetlands > Peat... | reverse complement strand
CGGATGGTGTGAGTGCGACAAGTGCATGGCGGTGGCAAATGAGGAGGGTTCGCAACATGGGCCGATTCTGCGATTCGTGAACGCTATCGCCGACGTGGTCGCCGAGAAGTATCCGGACAAATGGTTAGAGACGCTGGCTTATGCTTACTCCACGAAGCCTCCGGCTCTGACGAAGCCACACCACAACGTCATTATCCGACTATGCCATGCCGGATGCTATTTTCATGGTTTTGAGCAGTGCGGACTGGGAGCGAATCTTACAAACAACATCGAGGGGTGGAACAAGCTCACAAAGCGCGTATTCATCTGGCATTACGCCGCGAATTTCTCTCATTATGTTGCTCCTAACCAGAACCTGAACGGGCTGGCAAAGGACATTAAGTATTACGCGTCGCACGGTATAAATGGCTTGATGGTTCAGGCTGATTATCAGGGGTCGGGCGGTGAATTGGCGGAGCTTCGTCAGTACCTTGCATCGCAACTCATGTGGGATCCGAGTCGTGATCCGATGGCCGTCCGGGCCGAGTTCTGTAAGGGTTATTACGGGTTAGCGGGCAACGATGTGTTCGCGTTTCTCTCTTTAATGGACAAGTTCTCGGAAGATTCCAACATACACGCTTTCGGGGCATGGGATCCTCAGAATACTGTGCCATCATCGTTCGTTGCTGACGGGTTGACAATTCTGAATCGTGCTAGGGCGAAGGCAGGCGATTCAAAGATAATAGCCAATCGAATCGATAAACTCCTCCTGCCGTTTTGGTACATGCAGTTTACATATCCAGACCGTTACGGGCTGACCAAGAAAGATGCACCAGAGTTATGGAGCAAGTTCAAGAAAGTCGTGGAGGCGAACAAGATTACCTATATTAGGGAGTCTTCATCTCCAAGTATGCCCGGTTATATCGCCGAGATGGACGCACGCTTCGTTCCATTGCCGAAAGATGTAGTTTACAGCCTACTTCAGATCGACAAAGTGAAGATCGAAAACTGTTCGGATTGGCGATTAAGTACGGTCAAAAAAGAAGGACATTTGCTTCGAACCATCTTCCAGCATCCTAATGAACAGGGGGATGCAGATGCCTCGTATGAGATTCCGCTGTCTATGCTTCAGAATAGAAAAAAATTGGTTCTCAGGTTTGAGACCGTCATCACTGCCCCCTCGTCTAACGGAGTACGGTTCACTATTCTTGTTAATGGCAAGGAACTGTGGAGCGAGACTCAAACAGAATACTTGTCCGTAAATGAATCCAAGAAGAGGACGGTCCAGGACGACATTCTCCCTACTGAAAATTCATTCCGCAACCACAGCTTGGACTTATCCAAGTGGGCGGGTCAGACGATCAAACTGACGTTACGCGTAAATGGTCTGGGAAACACTTTAAATGACTGGGCAAATTGGGTAGAGCCACGGATAACCATAGAAGACTGGCGACGGTAAAAATGGAGAGTTTGTGTTGTATCCTATATATTTAGGGTTTCTGCAAAATAAGGAGTTAGGAGGATGGGTATTGATTTTCTTGGATATTTTAAAATGTTAAGCATACATTCCCACAGGGATGGCTATGTCACAAGTTAGGAAGTCCAGATACATTCTTAAAAATAATTGTATGATCAGCTTTAGACGTAAAACGTTATGGTAAAAATGCTACACTATTTGCAAGAAAAGTCTGGACTGCATTCAGTAAAGTTTTTCAACAATTTTCATTTAGTGGTAGTGCAGTTTATTATGCCCCACAACAATACAATCTGGCAAATTTGTTGTTTTCAAAGCCAACAGGCTACTAAAAGCTCAAGAGGATATATATTCAGAAAAAAAATATTACCCGAAAATATTCTTTGAAATTTAATCACTAAAATTCATGACTGAATGGTCACTAATAAATTAATAAATATGAAATCAAATAAAAAATTATTGTGCTTAATTTTAGTTATTATCTCTTTTGTCGGATTTGCACAAGAGAGCGTTAAATTTACCGTGAAGTATAAATTGACTGTACCTACAAACGATGTTATATTAAACGATGGATTGTTTAAAAAAACGTTTGACAATAATGTGAAACTTTTGCTAAATACCTTCAATGCAGATACTATTTTATACAATTTCCGAGTAAGGGCTGGTGTAAATGCACCTGGGGCCCCTTTGAATGGATGGGAATATTATGTGCCTGGTTCAATTGCTGCTGCATTTCTCATGGGGGCTGGTAACACTTTGCGATGGACCGATAATGTCACATTACAGGAGAAAATGAATTATATTGTTAATGAAATAGATAGGCTAAAAGAAAATGATGGTTTCATTATGGCATATCCGAAAAAAGAGTATAGTCGTTTAGAAAACTCAAACTATATACGTTCGTGGATATCTCATGGATTAATTGATGCTAGTATTGCAGGAAATAAAAAGGCTTTGCCTTTACTTCGCGGATACTTGGACTGGTTTTACAATCAGGATATATCAAAAGTCGTTGATAAAGAAAAGGGATATATTCCAGATAGTTTATGGATTCCATATCAGGGTATGATTTCTTCTACACGAATGTACTTCACTCCACAAGGCAAAAAGAAAGATATTGAAGTAGTGAAAAAATATTATCAGGAAGATTGGTGGTTGGATCAATTAATCAAAAATGATGATAAGGCAATCTATTGCCGTCCAGAATATCATTGCTATGAAATAACAGCCCTCGAAGCTTATTTAGATATGTATGTAGTTACCGGAGAAATAAAATATCTTCAAGCAGTGCTTAATGCACACAAAATGCTACGCGAAAAGTGGCAAATTCCTGGTGGGGCTTTTACGCTGTGCGAACATTCTCCTTTTCCCCCAAAATCATACTTTATCGAGAATAGTTACAAGTCTATTGAGTTGTGCGGGGCAGTGTTTTGGGTAAAATTAAATCAAAGGCTACATATGCTTTTCCCCGAAAACGAAGAATATGTAAATGAAATCGAGAAATCTATTTATAATGTTTGTATTCCAAACCAATTTGGAGATAAGGGTATTAGGTATCATGTAGCATTAAATGATAAAAAAGAGGGTATATGTCCAGGATCATGTTGTGAAGGACAAGGGACACGCTTGTACTCTTCGTTGCCAGAATATCTTTATTCATTTTCTCCTGAAGGAATATATGTTGACCTTTATTCTGCTTCAAAAGTATTCTGGGATCAAAATGGAGAAAAAATCGAATTAACCAATGAGACAAATTTTCCAGAAAAGAGTGATGTTGATCTTTTTGTAAAATGTTCGAAATCTGTAAAATTTAAAATGTCTCTGCGTATTCCTTCTTGGTTAACTAATGCTATTGAAATTAAGATTAATGGGAAAAAGTTTGATATTGGGATACCCGGTTCATATTGCCATCTCGAAAGAAAATGGGAAAACGGAGACCATATTAACTTTTCAATGCCCATGGAATATAGAATTAGTAAATATCAAGGATTTGATCAGTTACCCGGATTTTCCAGATATGCAGTTGAATTCGGACCAGTACTATTGGCAGCTAGAGCAGAAAAGGAGAAAGGTTATAATTTTCGAAATATGATTAGAATAATCCAAAATCCTGAAAAAATAGAAAATTGGCTTATTCAAAGAACAGACACCCCATTACATTTTGAGATAAAAGTTGATGAGGGAACCTATTGGAGAATGAAACATATGGAAGGTATTGACTTCATACCCTATTATGAAGTTCAAAATGAACTTTTTAATGTTTTCCCAATAATTCAAAATTGAGAAGCACATATTTCCCTTAGGCTTTTTTTGATATAAGTACAAGCAAATAAATATTATAATTCACAAGAACCAATAACAATAATTATGCATACAACAACAATTCCAGATCAAGAGTTCTACGACCGCATTGCAAAATTTCAGGTGAACATCAAAGCCGCAGGGCTTGATGCCTGCCTTGTTCATGCCAGCGAATCCGACATGGCTAACGTCAGATATCTGAGCGAATACTGGCCAACATTTGAAGCATCCGCTGTATTTGTTCCGGCAGAAGGCGAGGCTGTTCTTCTTGTAGGGCCGGAAAGTGAGATTTATGCAGCTCACCGAAGTGTCTTTAAGAATATTGAAAAGATGATCGAATATCGCGAATCTGCAGAACCTGAATGTCCAGGAATGGCTTTTAAAAGTTATAAAGATATCGTGGCCAAATACACCCCCAAAGACAGTATAAAAAAACTAGGCATCGTCGGATGGGCAATCACCCCACTTCCGGTTTATATGTCAATTAAGGAGCAATTTCCTGAAGTTGAACTAGTCAAAGCCGATGCTACTTTCCTTCCGCTACGTTTTATCAAAAGCGAGAATGAACTTAACTGTATGCGCAAGGCTTATGCTATTGCAGAGCTGGCCGTTGAAGCAATTATTAATGAGATAGTTCCAGGGATGACTGAACTTCAGGTTATTGGAATTGCACAGCGCGAAATTTATAAACATGGTGGAGAATATGAAGGTCACTCTCTTTATTGTTTCTGTGGTGCCTCAACCAATAACGCCATATCGAGACCGACTCATAACAAGATAGTTAAAAATGAAGTTATTCAACTTAATATTGGAGCCCGTGTCAGCGGATATTCATCAAGTATAGGACTGCCTATTTCGATAGGTCCACTGCCTGAACGTAAGAAAAAACTCATAGATTTTGGCTTGGAAGCGCATTTCAAGACGATTGAGATGATGGTTGCCGGTAAATCTGCCAGTGCGGTTGTAAGAGATTATGAAGCATGGGTTAAATCACGTGGTTTCGAAAAATACATGCTCTATGGCCCTTGCCACGCCATCGGAATGATGGAGGTGGAGCAGCCATGGATGGAATCCACATCTAACTATGAGTTGCAAAAGAACATGACTTTCCAGGTCGATACCTTCTTCTATGATCACGATTTTGGTCTTCGCTGGGAAAACGGAATCATAGTAAAGAAAGGAGGAGTCGAAAAACTTTCTTCCAAATTCATGAAAGTTATTGAGATTTAAAGTGACTGGAGTGCCTAAAATACTTAATGTGCTTAAAGTGCCTTGATTCCCTAAACTAAGACTTTGAATAAAAAAATTAAGATAAATGAAAGGAAATAATTATGTATTATGAAATGATGTTTCCGGATCAGATCCGGGAGGCCATTGATAACAATACACCGGTAGCAATGGCTCTGGGCGTAATAGAATATCATAGCGAACATTTATCACCCGGGGTTGACACCTTGCTGGTTGTTCGTGCTTTGGATATGCTCGAGAAGGAGATGCCACTGGTTATCATGCCACCCTTTTATTATGGTGCAGGCACCTACGCAGTAGCCCCACCTGAACGCAATGGGGGAATACATATTGATTCGCAGGTGTTGCAACAATTTGCACGCCAGTTCTTTTATAACCTCCTGCGCATTGGGTTCCGTAATATATATGTATTTGTTCACCACCAGAGTGAAAACTTTGCCAACGGCATGCCAACAGACCTTTCCTTTAAACTGGCAGCAAGACAGGAGATCTTTGCTTTTATAGAGCGTGAACGTGGTGATGGATGGTGGGGAGATAACTCTTCAGCAAGCTATTACGATGACCATGCTACAGGTGACGATCCATTTAACTGGATACATATCTGTCCGTTTATGAGCGCAGAATCACAAGCTGAGTTCCCAATTGACCATGCAGGTGAACAGGAAACATCCCTGATGATGGCATTCTGTCCTGAAGGAGTTGATATGTCGCGTTTTACAGAAACAAAATGGTACTCACAGGGAGCGAAGAATGCGTCACTCGATTATGGTAATCGTGCTAAAGCCATTGTCCTTAGAGACATGAAAAAAGTTATGGGGAAATAGCCAATGACCGGAAATAAACTAATAGATCTGATGCTTCAGTCACACCGCAGGGTAAATGTTACAGGTACTCCGGAAAACGGTGTTATTGCAGCTTTGGATATGGAAGGAAGGCTTTTTACTGTTGTTAATGGCACGGTTCTTAATAGAGTTGTCCAATCCGCAATTCTAAATCGCAGCAATAGGAATGCCTATCTTAATCCGGGCGGCGACGCATTATGGCCTGCTCCTGAGGGTACCTGTTATGGGTACGAATATGGTTCCGGGCAATGGAGAGTGCCTCCTGCAATCACCGGGGCAGTTTGGGAGGTTGTAGAACAGTTTGAAAACAAGACGGTTATAAAGGCAGAAATAGATCTGATCAATAACCGTCAGCTTGGTATCCCGTGTGAATTTGAACGACATATAGAAATTGAACAGCGTGGAAAAACACTCGTCCAGAATGTCACGGAAATAATCCGATATATAGGCTTTAAAACATTGGATAAAGGTGAATTCAGTCTGGCTCCATGGTCTTTATGCCAGTTCGATTCCGGTGAAGGGTGCAAAGTTATTATAGCGTCACCATTAGAAGAGGACATTCGGGATATGTATGAATCCAGTTTGTCGCATCGTGGAATGTCAGATGATAAATACGTTGTGAACACAAAAACAGATTTTCGTTTTCAACTGGGATTAATGGAAAACGTACCATGGATAGAATTTATTAGTAGTAATGATTTTCGTGTAAAACGGTATGCCGGGAATTTACCTCTGGGACAAAGGTATATTGATATTGCGGATGCCCCTTCGGAACAATTTCCTTCTGATTCTGGGGTCAAGCTCAGTATTTACTGCGATCCTTCAGGGTTTATGGAAATAGAAGCCTGTGGAGGTTGTCCCGATACCCTTTTCCCGGGAACAGAACTTAGTGTTAAGATAACTACGGAATATGTGATTAATGCAAGTGATAAGTTATGAGTTACTGGTTTGTTGGTTGCCTGTAATCTGTCATCTGTTACTGTAAACTTTTACTTGTTGCTTTATATCTATTTTATAAATAAATTACATTCTTAAAAAACGAAACGCTTTTCATAAAATTATCTAACTATGGCTAATAATAAAAAGACCTTAATTATTCCTATGATGTTAATAGGTTCAATGTTCGCAGTGCTTGGCTTTGCACTTGGAATAAATGCATTTTTTGTTCCCTTTGTAAAAGAGGCTTTTCATATTTCAATAACAATGTCATATTTGGTGATGACTGCGACATTCTTATCATTTGTGGTTTTTGGGCTTCCTTCCGGAGCAATTATTAAGAAGTTTGGTTATAAGGGAGGAATGATTATTGCCTTTTTGATCATGGCAATAGGCTTTTATTTAATTGCGCCTGCTGCAAAACTTGTTAGTTTCCCATTGCTTCTATTGGCTTTATTTATTAGCGGGATGGGGCAGGCCTTGTTGACCGGAGCTGTGAATACATATGTCACTATTTTAGGCCCACCAGAAAGTGCAGCAAGCCGTATAGCCATCATGGGGATTTGCAGTAAAACTTTTTATGCGGTTGCCTCATTGATGCTTGCGGTATTTATGGATCTGGCTAATGTACGCATTGAAGACACAATTCTTCCGTTTTATATCATATCTGGTGTGCTGATAGTTATGGGATTTTTATATTATTTCGTTCCCCTTCCCGAAGTTAAGGCCATTGGGGAAGCGGAAGATGACACCTCGGCATCATCATCCTATGCCGTTTTCAAAACAAATATTTTTCAGTTTCCTCATCTGTTGTTGGGCGTTCTTGCAATATTTTTTGATATAGGTGTTGAATATATTGCTTTAGGGACAGTTAATGACTATGCTACAATATTAAATTTGCCTTCTCCCGAGAATTATGTCTGGTTTGTTTCTGCTGGAATGGTGATTGGTTATTTATTCGGTGTAATATTCATCCCAAAATTTATGAATCAGAATATGGCATTATTATTATCTACAATATTAGGTATTGTTGTAACAATAATGATTGTAGTATTCCCTGTCGGTATTTCCATCTTTCTTGTGGCGCTTCTTGGTTTAGCTAATGCATTGATGTGGCCTGCAATATGGCCTTTGGCCATAGCCGATTTGGGTAAATTTACGAAAATGGGATCTTCTTTCCTAGTTATGGGTATAATAGGCGGAGCTTTCTTACCTTTATTATTCGGTTATGTTGCAGATATTGCATCTCATCAGGTTGCATATCTAGTTTGTCTGCCTGCTTACATGTATATCATGTATTACGCATTATTAGGAAGCAAAATAAGAACTAAATACTAATATTCTTGATTTAAACTCATTTATCTGTAATAGAATAACTTTTACGCATATACTGGATTAATTCCAGTTCAAATAATTCAAGTAAGGCCTAAAATCCTTAAGAAAAAAATTAGGCAACAGGTGTGAACTTTACTGCGAGATCTTTGGGATTTTTATGTCAAATTTAACAAATATTTTTTCTCAAAAAAGGAAAAAGAGGAAATTATGTAAACAAAAAAATCCGTAAAGTAATTTTCAAATTAGTTCTAAATGAATGTCCGTATTGTTACCAATTTTTGTTTAAAGTCAATATAAAGGAACGAAATTATAAAATTAATTGATTTTGCTAAGCAGTTTCCTGATGAAGCCAGTTGCATAAAATACTTTCGTGAGGAGAAAGGAGTGCCGGGGTATTGTTTGTCCGAAGTGCGTATAACGCATCATTATTGGAATAAGACACACAATTCTAACGATTGTAACAAATGTGCATACAGGACCACCCTGCGCAGTGGAACGGTCATGGAATTCTCCTATCTTCCTTTCCATTATTGGCTTTATACTATCTTTTTGATGACGATGACCAAGAAAAGTATTTCGGCACTTGAAATGCAACCCCAACTTGGACATAAACGCTATGAATCGATTTGGGCAATGATGCATATAATCAGAATTGTTATGGGTTTCAGAGACGATAAATATGAATTGGATGGTGTTATTGAGTTGGACGATGCTTTATTAAAAACCCATTTAGACATGGAAAAAGAAGATAAAATCAAATGGGTAAGGGGCAGTAGGAAACAAAGCAAAATCCTGGTTATTGCAAAAGTAGTCCCAAAACGGGGTTGGCCTAAAAAGAACAAAAAGTCATCAACAATCCGGCATGTGTAGGTGGTTGTTATTCCGAACTCAAGCGCTGAAACGATGAACCAATCAGTATCAGAAAATATATCAGCGTCAACAACTTTTAAAAGTGATGGATGGCTTGGTTTTAACCGGATTAAAGAGGTAACCGCAAAACACATCAAGAAGATTGTTTCACCAAAGGAAGCCTCAAAAGTGCTTTTATGGGTACACACAATGTTTAGTAATGCAAAGAGAAACCTTCTTGGTATAAACCACTAAATAAAGGATGAATACCAGCAAAACTATCTCGATGAATATTGCTACAAACAAATCGGAGGTATTTTGGTAATGATTTATTTAAAAGATTGGTTGTTGCAGCAGTCGATGATACTTGGTATGCAAAGAGAAGGAACTTAAAAACGGATAATCATTTTGATTTTAATCGTCTTATTATAAAAACAAATACTTAACTGATAAAGATCTTGTTTTTATCAGGGATTATTTGCTAATGAGCTACAGGAACTTTAAAAAAAATAATTTAAAATATTTTTATGAAGCAAATCAATTACAAAACCAAAGTGTTTGATGTCATTAATCAAATATTAAAAAGAAAATATATACCATTATTTTTTATATTTATTTTTTTAACAACTGTAATGCAGTTGAAAGCACAAGGGAATAAGGCACTTATTCCGGCACCTATAAAAATACAGGGCCATCAGGGAGTGTTTAAATTAAGTCCGGATGTTAAGATTATTGTACCCTCTTCCAGTAAAGAAGTAAAGGAAACAGGAAAATTACTTTCAGCTCAACTGTCTATGCCTATTGGATATAAGTTAAGGGTGACATCTGTTTCAGGGACAAAAAAAAAGCTATTTACTTGAAATTAAATAAGGTGGAAGACACGATTATTGGTAACGAGGGTTATCATTTAGAAGTTAATCCATCCAAAATAGAAATTAGCGCTAATAAACCTGCCGGGATATTTTATGGGATACAAAGTCTGATGCAAATGCTTCCTGCTGATATTGAAGCAAAAGTAAAGTCAAATAGGTCAGTATGGGAAATTCCATCTGTTACTATTACGGATTACCCACGTTTCAAATGGAGAGGATTAATGCTTGATGTATCAAGACATTTTTTTCCGAAAGACTTTATAAAAAAGTACATAGACCATATGGCGAAATACAAATACAATGTATTTCAATGGCATTTAACAGATGATACAGGATGGCGGATTGAAATAAAGAAATATCCTAAACTTACAGAAGTAGGTGCATGGCGGGTTCCTCGTACCGGTAAATGGAACACCTATGAAGGGCCACAGCCAGGTGAAGCAGCTACTGACGGAGGATTTTATACTCAGGAGGATATTAGAGAAATTGTTAAATACGCTCAGGATCGTTTCGTTACCATAGTGCCGGAATTTGATATTCCAGGTCATGCTCAGGCCTTAATAGCAGCATATCCTGCTATTTCCTGTACAGGGAAACAATACCATGTCTTTCCAGGCGATGTAAGTGGTGGAACAGGACCGGGAGTTAATGTAGTTTGCGTTGGTAATGAGGACAATTATGAAATTTTAGATGGCATTTTTAGTGAAATAGCAGATCTGTTTCCGGGACAATATATTCATGTAGGCGGCGATGAGGTAAATAAAGAATTTTGGAAAGATTGTCCAAAATGTCAAAAACGAATGTTGGATGAGGGACTTAAGAGCCTGGATGAATTACAGAGTTATCTGATGCATCGTGTAGAAAAGATATTAACAACCAAAGGAAAAAAACTTATAGGTTGGGATGAAATATTGCAGGGCGGATTGGCACCGAATGCGACAGTGATGTCATGGAGAGGAACAGAAGGTGGTATAGCAGCCGCTAAAGCAGGGCATAATGTGGTTATGACCCCAACACAGTATTGTTATCTGGATTTTATACAGGGAGATCCGGCAATAGAAAGAATCCAGTGGGGACAATATCTTCCTTTATCTAAAGTCTATAATTTTGAACCGGTACCACAAGGTGTTGATGCAAAATATATATTGGGTGGACAGGGTAATGTATGGACGGAATTCATTTCCAATACAAGAAGAGTTGAATATATGACATGGCCCAGAGGACTGGCAATGGCAGAAGTACTGTGGTCTCCGATAGAAAAGCGTAACTGGAAGTTATTTGTTCCCCGGATGGAAGCACAGTTTACACGGTTCGATCAGGCAGAGATAAACTATGCTCCAAGTATTTATGATCCTTTCATCGTAACAGAAAAAGATCAGGATGGTAACTTGAAGATTAAATTGTCATCAGAAATGAATGATTTAGAAATCTACTATACCTTTGATCATTCTTTTCCTGATAAATTTTCACAACAATATAATGACATTCCAATAGCAATTCCCAAAGGAGCTTCCGAAATATGGGTCATTACTTATCGAAATGGTAAACCTAAGGGGCGCCTGCTCGTCAAAAGTATAGCCCAGCTACGTGCAAGTATATAAAAAAAATAAATCAGTTCAAATTGTCAGAAATAAAAAATGATTCAAAATATATAATATCAATGGTTTATGTGTAAATGACGTTTTAATCTCGTTTGGGTTAAATTCCCCGAAGCTCTGCTTCGAAAGGAAAATGTTTTTAAGTTAATACCTCGTCAGCTCTGCTGCGAGGTAGTTTAATCTTGAATTATGAAATATTTATCTATTCTTCTACTGTTTTTATTTAGTGGATGTAGCATTAATAAATCATTGGAAACTAGCGGCAAAATCGAAGTTCAAAAGATATGGGATCAGTCGCCTCATAACGCTTTTACCGATTTATTGAGATTTAAAAACAAATTTTATTGTACATTTAGAGAGGGACCTGGTCATGTTTCAGGACCAACAGGAAATGCAAGGATTTTAAGTTCTCTGGATGGTAAAAACTGGCAAAATATAGCATCATTCAAACTGGACGGAATGGATGTAAGGGATCCGAAGCTTTCCATCACTCCCGATAAACGTATCATGGTTCTGATTGATGTAGAAACATATAAAGACGGAAAAGTAGAAACCCGTAAGCCATATGTTTCATATTCAGATAAGAATGGGGAGAACTTCTCTCAGCCAGAACCTTCAAAAGTAGATCCTAAAATTGCTGTAAAATCGGATTGGGTATGGCGTGTAACCTGGAATAAAGGCACCGGTTATGCAATAGATTATCAGCCGGGTGCAATCTTCCTGTTAAAAACCACTGATGGGAAATATTTTGAAAATGTTTCGAAGATCGATATTGACGGATCTCCGAACGAATGCACCATCCGGTTTGATAAGAATGGGAAAATGTATGTACTGGTTAGAAGGGAAGAAGGTGATAAAAAAGGGGTCTTGGCTATCTGTGATTTCCCT
>Ga0209125_1002941_pt1 | contig 12335 bp, 8 predicted proteins | sample BarGraIncub1131A_FD_184503 | JGI IMG/M metagenome (GOLD analysis project Ga0209125, IMG submission 184503) | Arctic peat soil microbial communities from Barrow, Alaska - Barrow Graham LP Incubations 11-31A (SPAdes) (version 2) | ecosystem: Environmental > Terrestrial > Soil > Wetlands > Peat... | reverse complement strand
CCTCTTCACCTTTAAGCCGCAGATAACGCGCATAAATATCGGCAGGAACATATACTCCTGCGAGATGGCCAATATGAACCGGGCCATTGGCATACGGTAAAGCGGAGGTGATCAGTGTTCGTTTAAAATTCTTCATTGAATAATATCTTCTTAAATATGTTGTATCGGAAATCGAGGTGCAAAGATAATACTATCAGTCAGAAGAATCAAACAATGACAAAACCCTTCATGTGTATGGTTGCAGTTGTTAAAATAAATTCACCTTCAGATGAGATGGAATTGTTTTCTGATGTAAATTTATCAACGTATTCAACAACACCCATGTTTCGCATTCAAAAACAATAGAGGAGGTAATAAGATGGATCATCTGAAGAAGAGTAAATTGTCATTTATAAAAAATGATTGTATTAAGCAGTTTGGAGCAGCAGAAGGGACGAAAATTTACAATGATACTTCTGAAATGCTGGCAGAATTACTTGGGGATGCCGATTTCAGAAACAGCAAAGCGGTTGAAATGCATATGCGTAAGTTCATTCTTCCTGAAATTGCCTTTTATCGGGTACTACAAAAAAATGGGCTCGGGAAAGAAAACGCCTATCGGTTTCTTGATGATGAGATTCAAAAACGGACGCAAAAATCAAGTAAACTATTTGCCGCGTTTCGTCGGCTTCCCTGGTTCTTCCCAATTGTGAAATGGGTAATTAAAAGAGCGATGGCTTATGGTTTTCCAAAAGAAGGATGGAAGACCGAATGGAAGGAAGACAATGGAAATGAATTAGCGATGAATATGCACAGCTGTCTGTATACGGAGACATTCACGAAATACGGCTGTCCCGAGCTTTGTAAAGCCAGTTGTGAATCCGATGTAACTACTTTTCGCGGAATGGAACCAAAAGTTCTTTTTGTACGGACACAAACCATTAGCGGGGGGGCGGATTACTGCAATTTCAGGTACCTGAATGGGAAGACGATGAATAAATCCTTGGCTTAATGATTAAATTGGAGTAGGTACCCTTCGAGGGTCTTCGACCGCTCGAAGGGTTTTATCTGATGACATCTTCGTAACGACCCTAAAATCATTTCAACATTCAAAAAAGATAATAAATTGATGGCAGTTGATTAGCCACAACCATAGATGCAAAGTATTGCGGTCATGCGATCTTCTATCGCTTTAAATTATCTCCGGATATAAACAGATAGCCACAAAAGCGGAAATTTATCCCTTTTATTTTTTAACCCGAAACATGGCTTTGTATTTCAATTATCCCCCTTCGAGCGGTCGAAGACCTTCGAAGGGGGATAAAAACGGAACGTAGAAGCAATGCTACGCCGGCGTAATACATCTTCTACATGGCGTAGCATATCTTCTACGTAGTGTAACACATCTTCTACATGGTGTAACAATGCTTCTACGCAACGTACCACATCTTCTACACGGTGTCATTTATCTTCGAAAGGATGTAGCAGTTCTTCTATGGGATGTTGAATTACTTCTAAGTTCCGGCAAAATTCTTCGATGCGATGGTTTGAAATACCGAAGGAAAAATAATTGAATATATTTTGAATTTTTCATCCAAATTCACAAAAAAAGAATTTTTTTTTTCGTAAATTTCACCTATGCAAAGTCTTCATCATATAGTCTTTATCAGTTTTAAAAACTTTCAATTTTACGATTATGAATAGACCAGACGAAGTTCATCGAATTTTCCACAAATCCGACGACGAAGTGTTGCAACAGTCGGATTTTAAATTGGCTTCCTTCATCGAGAACAAGAGCCCGTTTGTTAAACGTTTCGCCCAATTGGCCGACCCTTATGCCGAAGAATGGGGCTCGGCCACTACGATCGCGCGGAACATTGTCCCCGACTATGCCTCGGTTGCCAGCCAAAGCGTCGAGACGGAGACACTTAACGCGATGGTTTCACAAGGAGCCAACTTCTACCAATCGGTCCTGCTTTACGTCAGGCTCGCCTTCCCCGACAACGCAACTGTGTTGCGGTTATTTGGTCAGCAAAAATATGAAGCTGCCCGCAACAGCCATGTTAAACTCCCTGGCTTGCTTCAAACGGCCTATACACAGGCTTCGAAACCCGAGTACAAATTGGCATTGATGGCAAAAGGGCTGAAGGAGTCAGAGATTGAGATGCTTAAAACTATGGCTGACGACATCGTCAAACAGGATAAAGCCCAGGAGAAAGCGATGAACGACCGTACAATCGAAGCAAACAATCGCATTACAGCGCTTAACGTTGTTTGGGAAAAGATGTCGCTGGTTTGCCAATGCGCCAAATTGGTCTTTCAGAAAGACGCGACCCGCTACAACATGTTTCTGCTGAGTGACGGTGAAAACCAAACTGTAAAGCCGGAAGAAACACCTGTCAAACTGGAGAATATTTAAGTGAAGTATCCGATTTCTAAAACCGACGCACCGGAGAAGACAGGTTGCGCCGGTTTTTTTATGCCTAACCCTTCGAGCGGTCGCATACCCTCAAAGGGTTAGGTATAAACCGCTTCAAGGGTCTGCGACCTCTTGAAGGGTTATTTAGAATGTGTGAATGATATAACTTTTTCTTGGAAATATGTAACGCTTTTACTGTAAACAGAATTCACCTTTGTACCTGAAATTATTCACTTCTAAAGAACTGCAAAATGAGAAAATCAACACTTGGTATATTAACGGCATTCGTTTTTATATTATTTATGCCGTTTCTGGTAAACGCCGAAACGGAAAAGACACCTGTTACAGTTGTCGCAACTAATCCTGCTGCAACAGTCGACGCAAGTGTCTTAGTCGCCAGGGTTGAGGCAATAAAGGCAATGGATTTTTCAACATTGAATGCCTCCGAAAGGAAAGAATTGCGAAAGGAGCTAAGGACGATCAAAACTGATCTTAAAAAGAGTAATAAGCGCGATGTAGTTGTCACCAATGGTCATGGAGGTTTATATCTCACAGTTGGTGGGCTCCTTCTAATTATCCTTGTATTAATCCTTATTCTTTAATAGGCAAGGTTAGGAACTGACTTTAATAAAATCAGAAATAAGCCGGAAGTACTTCTCTTCATCCGGTGACAGATTTGCTTATTTTAAAATCTGATTGCATCCGGTTTTTTTTAAAATAAAAATAAAGAAACAGACAACCTCATCGGAGGGATGATCTTTTATCCTATAAAACGTTGAACTGAATTTTCGATTTTGGCGAATTCTCGAATTATGCCATCAATGCACCTTATTTATCCCCCATTTTTGGAAAGTAACAGGCATCCTATTTGAATGTATACTGATCGGACTTCCAATTAAATTATTAGAAAAGAGCAATGCCACTTGAACTCAGCATTACTTAATATATATCTGTTGAACATGATCTGAATTGGATGCCATTACGATTAGTTAATGATTATAAATAAGATAAAGACAAAATATTTGTGTAAACCAAACAAAAGATACAGCAAACACGACAATGTGTGAATTATGTAACTTATTATGCGAGTTGTATGACGCATGTGTGGTTTAAGTTGTGCACCTTTGTCCGAATCTGTTTAAAAATATAGCTATTTGAAACTATACATCAAATACATGGTAAGCACCCGCTGCAAAATGGCAGTGAAGGATGCGTTGAGGGAACTTGGTCTCCATTTTATTCTTGTTGATCTGGGTGAAGTGGATATCATGGAAAATATTACCTCAGAGCAACGTGAGCAGCTGAAAGTTGCTTTAGATGGCTCAGGACTTGAATTAATGGATGACAAAAGGGCAGTTTTGATTGAAAAGATCAAAAATGCGATTGTCGAAATGGTTCATCATAACGATGAATTAATCAAAGTTAATTTTTCGGAATATTTAAGTGAAAAACTGAATCACGATTATACCTACCTGGCGAATTTATTTTCTGAAGTACAAGGAACGACAATTGAGCAATTCATTATTTCCCATAAAATTGAACGAATAAAAGAACTGATCATCTATGATGAATTAAACATCACAGAAATTGCATGGAAGATGAATTACAGCAGTGTTGCCCATTTATCCAATCAATTTAAAAAGGTGACCGGACTCTCTCCATCGCATTTTAAACAATTGAAGGAAAAAAGGAGAAGTCCGATTGAAGATGTTGGAATTGTACATGGCACAAATTAATTTTTAGAATAGCTCAATGAAATTAATTTTAGAAAAAAGAATAACGCTCTTCTACGTCCTTTTAGGTGCAGCCTTGGTATCTATACTGGTGTTTTTCTATTATAATGCCAAGAAAATTAAAATAGCCGGCGATTTGGTAAATCATACACAGGAAGTATTACGTATGAGCAATAGCGTTCTCCTCGATATTGTTGATATGGAAACCGGCGCAAGAGGATATTTATTAACAGGTAACGAAATATTTTTAGAACCCTATAAAATTGGGGCAGCTTCTATAAACCGCAACTTAGCAATATTGGCATATCTCGTCATTGATAATCCGAATCAACAGTTGCGGGTAAGATCTTTGAAAGCAACTTCAGATGAAAGATCGGTTTCATTGAATAGCCAGATTGATTCAAAGAAAATGAATGCATTGAATGAAACTGAAAAAGGAGAAATTATTGAAAGAGGAAAGATCCAGACTGATAAAATCAGGAGTATCATTTCTGACATCAATACCGAAGAACTTGGTTTGCTAAGTCAAAGAAAAGTAGAAATTGAAAAGAATAACTCAAGTTCTCAGTTTATATTCCTGGTGCTGCTCGTTTTTATCATCTTTATTTTTGTATTGATTTCCATTATTCTAAAGAATCAGAAGATAAGGAACGCAGAATTAGAAGCATTTACAGCGTCCAAAAAATTACTTTCCAATTATTCGCTCAGCCTTATTGAAGCAAGTCTTGACCCGTTGATTACGCTCAATAACGAGGGTAAGATTACCGATATGAATGAGGCTTTGGTGAATTTTACAGGAATATCGCGCGAAAAGCTGACAGGCACTGACTTCTTTAGTTATTTCACAGAACCTGAAAAAGCACGAAATGTTTACCAGGAGGTGTTTGCAAAAGGATCAGCAACCGATTCCCCACTTACGCTTCGGCACAAAGATGGAAAGCTGACCGATGTATTATTCAATGGATCGGTATATAAAGATGATCTGGGAAAAGTATTGGGTATTGTAATTGTAGCCAGAGATGTAACCGCGCAGAAATTACTTTCGAAATATTCACTTAGTTTGATTGAAGCAAGTCTCGATCCGTTGATTACCATCAATATTGAAGGTAAGATCACCGATATGAATGAAGCTTTGGCCAATATTACCGGATTGACACGCAAAGAACTCACGGGTACCAATTTCTTAGATTATTTCACCGAACCACAGAAGGCGCGCGAAGTCTACGAGGAAGTATTTGCCAACGGATCGGTTGCCGATTCACCGCTTTCGCTTCGTCACAAGGATGGAAAGCTGACAGATGTGTTATTCAACGGGTCTGTATATAAAGATGATCGCGGAAATGTGCTTGGCGCTGTAGTTGTGGCTCGTGACATTGCAGAGCAAAAATGGGCAACGGAGTTAGTAATTGTCAATAAAGAGCTGGCATTCCAAAACAATGAAAGAGGGAAACGTGCTGCAGAATTAGGTATTGCAAACAAAGAGTTAGCATTTCAAAACGAGGAGAAGGAGAAACGTGCAGCCGAGTTATTTATTGCCAACAAAGAACTTGTATTTCAAAATGACGAAAAAGGAAAGCGGGCTGATGAGCTGGGTATTGCGAACGATGAACTTGCTTTTCAGAACAAAGAAAAGGAAAAACGTGCAGCCGAGTTAGGCATCGCAAATGTAGAACTTGCATTTCAAAATAAGGAGAAAGAGAAACGCGCAGCCGAGCTGAGCATCGCAAATAGAGAACTTCTTTTTCAAAATAAGGAGAAAGAGAAACGTGCAGCCGAGTTAGGCATCGCCAATAAAGAACTTCTGTTTCAAAATGAAGAAAAAGGAAAGCGGGCTGACGAGTTAAGTATTGCGAACGACGAACTTGCTTTTCAAAATAAAGAAAAGGAGAAACGTGCAGCCGAGTTAGGCATCGCGAACGTAGAACTGGCTTTTCAAAATAAAGAGAAAGAGAAACGGGCAGCAGAGTTATTTATTGCCAACAAAGAACTTCTGTTTCAAAATGAAGAAAAAGAAAAACGAGCCGATGAGTTAAGTATTGCCATTGATGAACTTGCCTATCAAAACCAGGAAAAAGAAAGTCGGGCGGCAGAGTTAGTCCTTGCAAACGAAGAGCTGGCTTATCAAAACGAAGAGAAAGAGAAGCGTGCATCAGAGTTAGTTATTGCCAATAAAGAACTTGTATTTCAAAACGATGAAAAGGAGAAGCGTGCTGCAGAATTATTCATTGCCAACAAAGAACTTGTATTTCAAAACGAAGAGAAGGAAAAACGTGCGTCTGAGTTAATCCTTGCGAACGAGGAACTGGTATTTCAAAACGTGGAGAAGCAGAAACGTGCTGCAGAGTTGGTAATTACCGACAATGAACTTGTATATCAAATTAAAGAGAAAGAAAAACAGGAAATAGCTAATGTTGAATTGGAGGCAATCAGCGATTCATTAAAACTAGCTTCGCAATATTCGCTCAGTTTAATTGAAGCGAGCCGCGATCCGTTGATTACTATAAATACGGAAGGGAAGATCACCGATATGAATGAGGCGTTGGTGAATATTACCGGATTAGAACGATGGGAACTCAGAGGCACCGACTTCTTCGACTATTTTACGGAACCTCAGAAAGCCCGCAATGTTTACCAGGAAGTATTTTCAAAAGGATCTGTAGCCGATTCGCCGCTTACACTTCGGCACAAGGATGGCAAGCTGACTGATGTATTATTTAACGGATCGGTTTACAAAGATGATAAGGAAAATGTACTGGGTATTGTGATCGTTGCCAGAGATGTTACAGCTCAGAAATTAGCCTCTCAATATGCACGAAGCTTGATCGAGGCCAGTCTTGACCCGCTGTTTACAATTAATCCGGAAGGAAAAATTACGGATATGAACGAAGCTTCGGTAAATATTACCGGAGTACCCCACGATAAATTAGTTGGAACCGACTTCTTCGATTATTTTACTGATCCCCAAAAGGCGCGTGAGGTTTACCAGGAAGTTTTTGCGATTGGCTATGTAGCAGATTATCCGTTAACAATCAGGGATGAAAATCTTACAAGCGTATTGCTGAACGGTTCGGTTTATACAGATGACAGGGATAATGTGCTTGGTGTCGTTGTAGTAGCAAGAGATATATCGGATCAGAAAAGAATTGAAACTGAATTGATAGAGGCGAAAGTGTTTGCCGAGCTGGCCACCTTGATTGCCGAAGAAGCAAAAGGCAAAGCCGAAAGTGCCACGGTAATCGCAGAAAATGCAGTTAAAGCGAAACAGCAATTTTTGTCTAATATGAGTCACGAAATCCGGACCCCAATGAATGCGATCATCGGATTTACGAAAGTGGTGTTAAAAACAGAGTTGACATCAAAACAAAAGGAGTATTTAACCGCTATAAAAATGTCAGGTGATGCGCTTATTGTGCTGATCAATGACATCCTTGATCTGGCTAAAGTTGACGCGGGGAAAATGGTATTCCAGCAAACGCCTTTCAAATTGGCGTTGTCGATATCAGCTATGCTTCATTTGTTTGAAACCAAAATTCTGGAAAAGAACCTATTATTGATTAAAGAATACGACCACAATATTCCTGAAGTGTTGGTAGGGGACCCGGTGCGTTTGCACCAGATTATTCTGAATCTTGTAAGCAATGCGGTTAAGTTTACATCGAAAGGAAAAATAACGGTTTGTGTTCGTTTATTGAACGAGGATGATGAGAAAGTATCCATTGAATTTTCGATTTCGGATACCGGAATTGGCATACCTGAAAATAAAATAGGAAAGATTTTTGAAAACTTCCAACAGGCATCCAGCGGTACTTCAAGGCTGTATGGAGGAACTGGATTGGGACTTGCCATTGTAAAACAGCTGGTTGAACCGCAGGGAGGAACCATTCGTGTAAATAGTATATTAGGCGAGGGCTCTACTTTTAGTTTTATATTAAGTTTCCTTAAAACTACTGAGGATGCTGAAATAGAAACAGAGATAGAAGAATCGGATGCTGAAATTAAAAACATTAAAGTATTGGTGGCTGAAGACATTCCATTGAATCAGTTACTGATGAAAACTTTACTGGATGATTTCGGTTTCGAACGCGAAATCGCGGCTAACGGAATGATAGCAATCGAAAAACTGAAGGAAAAAACATACGATATTATTTTGATGGACTTGCAAATGCCGGAAATGAATGGGTTTGAAGCAACTGAATACATTCGAAACGAAATGCATTCAAAAATTCCGATCATCGCTTTAACAGCCGATGTTACTACGGTCGATCTGGCAAAATGCAAAGCCGTCGGAATGAATGATTACATTGCTAAGCCTGTTGACGAACGGTTGTTGTATAATAAAATAGTTGGGCTGGTTAAAAAGCCAACGCCTGTAAAATACGACGAACACGAAAATGAAGAGCACATGGATGGAATAAGATCAAGATGTATTGACCTGGATTATTTAATCAGGCGTACAAAGTCGAATCCTAATTTGATGATGGAGATGATTTCACTTTACCTGGAACAGACCCCACCATTAATAAGGACGATGAAACAAAGCTTCAAGGATAAAGATTGGCATTTATTGTATTCTGCTGTTCATAAAATGATACCTTCGTTTGCAATAATGGGTATCAGTACAGATTTCGAGAACATGGCAAAGAAAGTTCAGGAATTTGCAAGCACACAGAAACAGTCAGAAGGAATAAGCGACCTGGTTTTACAGCTTGGGAATGTCTGTAATCAGGCTTGTGAGGAATTGGAAGAAGAGCTATTAGAATTAAAAGTACAAAATAATGAATAAAGAAAAAATAAAACTTTTCCTGGTCGATGACGACGCTGTGTTTTTAAAATCATTGGAAATTGATTTTCTTGATCGGGCTGATTTTACAATCGAAACCTTTGCAACGGGCGAACTTTGCATGGCCAATTTATCGCACGACCCGGATGTAATAATTTTAGATTATTATCTCGATGGAATTGATCCTACTGCAATGAACGGAATAGAAACCCTTGATAAAATAAAGGCTTATAACCAGGATATTCCAGTTATAATACTCTCCTCGCAGGATAAGATAGAGGTTGCGGTAAACTGTATGCATCATCGTGCTTTTGATTATGTGGTGAAAAGTGAGACTGCTTTTGTGCGACTTCAGCAAATCATCACAACCATTTTTCGTTACAAAAAGATGGAAAAGGAATTAAGCTGGTATATGCAAAGAATGTGATTACAAGATAGCTCTTTATTCAATATTGAAGGAATCAAAAACACAAAGGAGGTTGCCGTAAGGTTGCCTCCTTTGTGTTTCACGACGTTTGTTTGCACTTAGTGTACTCATATTCAAAAGGTGATGCCGTTAATTATTACCACTTCGTTGCAGATTCGTATCATATAAGTTTCGGCTCATTCATTAGGCCTTCAGCCCTGTCTAAGAATCGGATTTTCATATTAAACTACAACAATTGTTAAAGTGTCCTATTTTACCAGGCGCTGATGTATAATTTTACAGCCAAAGTGTTAAAATCAATTATGACTGGCTAAAAACAATATATACAGCACATTAACAGGTAAAAAAAATAAATCGATTGTTTTACACATATTTATTTTGTGTAAAAAGTGTGAATTTTGCAACTATTTGTTAAAATTTTGCAACTTTTAAAGGAATTAAGTAGCTCATATTTGTGTCGTGATAATTCTATCACAAACTAAGAAGAAAAAAACAATGAAACTGAAAAAAGTATCACCAATCATAGCAATGCTATTGGTTGTTTTGGTGACCGGTTGTAGTAAAGAACTTGGTTCAAATGCGATGTCTTCGGATGCAGGACAAAAGTCTGCTGAACTTCCTTCCACAAGTGGATCTTTGGCAGGTGTAAATCTTGGGGTTGCTGGTGATTTCGCGATTCTTTCAAAAACAGGAGTTACAGATGTCTATAAATCTTCTGTGACCGGAGATGTTGGAACAAGCCCAATCACTGGAGCTGCAATATTAGTAAAATGCTCTGAAGTGGTTGGTACTATATATACAGTCGATGCAGCTGGTCCACTTCCATGCAGGGTGACGAATGCTACCAGGCTTGGTACAGCTGTGCTAAACATGCAAGCTGCTTACACAGACGCTGCTGGTCGTATTAACCCCGATTTTTTGAATTTAGGTGCAGGGAACATTGGAGGCAAAACATTAACTCCAGGTTTGTATAAATGGTCAACTTCCCTTTTCATCCCAACAGATATTACTATTTCGGGCAGTCCAACTGATGTATGGATTTTCCAGGTTGCCGGAACTCTCAAGATGAGTTCTGCTGTTAGAATTACTTTAGCTGGTGGTGCACAGGCAAAAAATATTTTCTGGGTGGTATCTGATGCTGTTACTTTAGGAACGACGACTCATTTCGAAGGTAACATTTTAGGTCAAACAGGTATTAACATGCAAACTGGTGCGACTATCAATGGCAGGATGTTGGCACAAACCGCAGTTACATTGCAAATGAATACGGTTGTAAAACCATAATCTAATTAAGGAATCAAACAAAACAAAAGAGGCGGCCGCAAGGTTCGCCTCTTTTTTACGCAATGTTGAAAATAAATTTACCGCCAACTCCTTAAAACCGGTTGAAATTACATAAAAGCATTAATATCAGAACATTAATACCTAATTGTCTTGTTGATAAATTGTTTACGTCTAATTGTTATGTGTCAAATGTGTGAATTTTGCAACTAATTCCAAAAATATTGCAACTTTAAGCATCATTAATGGACCCACCTTTGACCACAATGAATTTCTAATTAACCGGTTTTAGAAATTCAAACCATTTTTAAACAGTTTTTAAAATTTTAAATTAACATGAGAAAAGTGATTTCTTTAATTAAAGTCAATCCAAATTTGATCAAAGGTATGGGTTACTTCGTATTAATGGCTTTATTAGTCACAGGATGTTCCAAAGATGTAGTCAATGATCAGACGGTGGTAAATCCTCCGATTGTTTCCGGAATTGCGGAAACTTTTCCTGCCGATCTTGCAAATTCCGTTGCTATTGATCCGGTAGTTTCCGTAACCTTTAATGGCGGAATGAAATCTGCAGGGTTATCAGAATCTAAAATTACCTTAATGCAGGGAACCACTCCTGTTGCCGGTGTTTCAAAATGTTCAGGATCAACCACAACTTTTACACCCTCTGCAGACCTGGAACCTGATAAGGAGTATACCGCAACGATTAAAGGTGGTCATATGAATGATTCAGACAATGACAATAAAAGGGATAAAAAGCATGAAAAAGAACACTCCTGGAAATTTAAGACTGGCAAACACCATCGAGGTAATGAGCCTGCTGTCATTTCAGTTATTCCTTTAAAAAACGCTATTTCGGTCGCTGTCACAATTCAGCCTGCTGTTACATTCAGCGAGGTAATGAAGGCGTCTACAATCGACACAGTATCATTTACCTTGAAACAAGGAACGACAAATGTTAAAGGTTCAGTGTCTTATTCGGATAAGACTGTGACATTTACACCAGCAGAGAATCTGATAGCCGGTTTAGTATATACCGGTACAATAACAAAAGGAGCCAAAAATGAAGCTGGGATTGCACTAAAATCTAATTACAACTGGAGCTTTACCACTGCCGGAAGCGCAGTTGATGTTACTGCACCTACAGTAATTTCAGTTGTTCCAGCTAATAATTCCACTTCTGTCGCTCTTGACAGTAAGGCAACAATTGTATTTAGTAAAGCAATGGATCCATCAACAATTAACGCAACAACCGTTTCGTTAACACAAGGTACAGTTGTTATTGCTGGTACTGTTGCTTATTCAGGTACCACTGCCATATTTACACCGGCAAATAGTCTTGTGGCTAATACTGTTTATACAGGAACCGTTAGTACCGGAGCTCAGGACTTGGCAGGTAATGCAATTGCAGTTAGTACTGTATGGAATTTCACAACTGCTGGTGTAGTAATACCAGGCGTCCTGGGAGCTGTCAATCTTGGCGCTGCCGTTAATTATGTGATTCTCGCTAAAACAGCAATCACTAATGTTGCAACGTCAGCTGTAACAGGTGATATTGGCCTGAGTCCTGCTGCAACTTCTTATGCTACAGGCTTTGCACTGGTAAATTCAACAGGATATGCAACGTCTTCACAAGTAGTTGGTAAGGTTTTTGCAGCTGACATGGTTGCTCCGACGCCGATCAATTTGACAACAGCTGTCAACAATATGCTTACG
>Ga0209125_1002939_pt1 | contig 12336 bp, 8 predicted proteins | sample BarGraIncub1131A_FD_184503 | JGI IMG/M metagenome (GOLD analysis project Ga0209125, IMG submission 184503) | Arctic peat soil microbial communities from Barrow, Alaska - Barrow Graham LP Incubations 11-31A (SPAdes) (version 2) | ecosystem: Environmental > Terrestrial > Soil > Wetlands > Peat... | reverse complement strand
CCACCCAATGCGCGAGGGGCTCCACCCAATCCGCACTGGTTCGCTTGCGAACCTTTTGGCCCGAGGCCATGCTGCGCGAAGGCAGCGCCGACCGGATTGGCTGGAGGGGGACAGCGCCCGGCGCGTCAATGAAGAGCGCCAGACGCCGTCCGGCGAGGTCGAGCGCGTGCTCGATGTTCAACTGAAAATCGCCGATCAGCTCGAAGCCGTTGGACAACCCCTCGGCCGCCAGCCAAGCTTCCAGATGCTCAAGCAACAGGGGCCCGAGCGCGTCGTCACCGCGGCTTGGATTGCCGCAGGCGAGAATCACCACCGGCGCCTTCACTCCTTCATTCGCCACTGCGCAATTGATCAACCAGCCGCCCTGCCGCATCGAGCAACTGAACCTGCAGCGGCATTTTGCCGAGCGCATGCGTCGCGCACGACAGACAGGGATCGAAAGCACGGATCGCCACTTCAATATGATTGAGCAAGCCTTCGCTCAACTGGCGACCGCTCAGATAGCGCTTGGCGACGCGCCGCACCGCTTCGTTCATCGGCTGGTTATTGTGCGTGGTCGACACGATCAGGTTGCACATAGTCACGAGATCGTCCTCGTCGACATGGTAGTGATGAATCAGGGTGCCGCGCGGTGCCTCGATGACACCAACCCCTTCGCGCTGATGCGCCCCGGAGGTAATCAGTTCGCTACCCGACAGATCGTCGTCGTGCAACAGGTCCTTGATCGTCTCGGCGGCGTGCAGCATCTCGATCATGCGCGCCCAGTGATAGGCGAGCGGTGCGTGGATCAGTGCGCCCTCACCGTAATCGACGAACTCGCGGCGCTCGGCTTCGGCCAGCGGTGTCGGAATGAAATCGCAGTTCTGCACGCGCGCCAGCGGTCCAACCTTGTACCAACCGGCCTCAGGGCCGAGGCTGGCGAGGAAGGGAAATTTCATGTAGCTCCACGGTTTGACTTCCTCACGGATCAACTGGCGGTAGCCCTGCACATCGACGCCGTCGACGATGATCTTGCCGTCGGCATCACGGGCGCGCAGTTTGCCGTCGTAGAAATCGAGCGCCCCGTTCACACCGACGATCGACAAAAGATTCGAACGGAAGGTGCCGAATTCGTCGTACAGTCCGGGATTAGACGTATGCAGGCGTTTGGCCAACTGTACCGCCTCGCGGCTCCAGGTGATCATTTGATAGATGTCCGCCAGCAGGCCGTTACGTTCCTCGCGGCTCACCGCCCGGTTGACGCCGCCCGGAATAGCGCCGGTGCCATGCACGCGCTTGCCAGCGGTCAGGCGAATCACTTCCTGCCCAAACTTGCGCAGCAACACACCCTGCCTAGCCACCGCCGGATACGCGGCGGCCACCCCGACGATATTGCGCTTACCGACCTCGCTATCAAAACCGAAGAGTAGATCGGGCGAGGCGAGATGGAAAAAATGCAGTGCATGCGACTGCAGTATCTGGCCGTAGTGCATCAGACGGCGCAGTTTCTCAGCGCTTGGTGTCAGGCGTAGCGCGCCGACCACGCGGTCGAGTGCCTTGGCGGCGGTCAGATGGTGCGACACTGGGCAGATGCCGCACAAGCGCTGCACCATCACCGGCACTTCCCAATAGGGGCGGCCTTGGATGAATTTTTCGAAGCCGCGAAATTCGACGATGTGCAGGCGGACCTGCTGTACCTCGTCGTTCTCGTCGAGCAGCAAGGTGACCTTGCCGTGCCCCTCGACGCGCGACACTGGGTCGATGGCGACGCGGTGCAGCGTGCTCGCGTCGGCGGAAGCCGTTTCCAATTCGAAGCTCATAGCGTCTCTCAATCGAAATGCAGCAGGGGATGTCCCAAACGCGGCGTCCGTCCCTCGAGCAGATCAGTTAGGAACTTCCAGATCGCGTCGCCCGACGGCGGACAGCCGGGAATGAAATAGTCGATGCGGACGATTTCGTCGAGGGGATGGACCTTATCGAGCGGTAGCGGCAACTCCGGATCGTTGGGCACCTGCCCATTGACGACGCCTTCGCCGGTCAGATAGACCTCTTGCAGGCACTGACCCAGATTGAGATGGTTGCGTTGCGCCGGCAAGCCGCCGTTGACCGCGCAGGCGCCAATGGCGATCAGCACCTTGCAGTTCTTACGGAACTCGCGCAGCACAAGAACGTTCTCGGCATTACACACGCCGCCCTCGATGAGGCCGATATCGCAGGGACCGCACTGCTTGATATCGGTGAGCGGCGAACGGTCAAAGTCGATCAGTTCGAGAAGATCGAAGAGGCGCTCATCGATATCGAGCAAGGACATGTGACAGCCAAAGCAGCCGGCCAGCGAGGTGGTGGCCAACCGGAGTTTCTTCTTTTCCAGCACCACGCTCATCTTGGGACCTCCACTTTCGCCGTCCGAGTCGCAAGACTATCCATCTGCTGACCAATCGGCTTTTCATCGTACAGACGCTGACCGATCGGCACGGCAAAGCCTCGCCGCTTTTCGAGAATGACGCCGACCGGGCAGACGTGCGCCGCCCGGTCGAGCAGCGAAAAATCGGTGTCGGCGAGCCGGCCGGACTCCGCATTGACGATCAGGTGCTTGGTGATGCCGCGCCCGGACAACGCGAAAACACTCTTGCCGTCGACATCGCGACTGGCGCGCACGCACAGTTCGCAGAGGATGCAGCGATTAAAGTCGAGTAGCACGTCCGGATGCGAAGCGTCGACCGGGCGATCGGGGTAGAACTGGTCGAAATGTGGCGTCAGCATTTCCAACTCGTAAGCCAACGCCTGCAGCATGCAGTTGCCGCTCTTTTCGCACGAGGGGCAAAAATGATTGCCCTCGACAAAAAGCATCTGCAACATCGTCCGCCGCTTGTCGTTCAGATCCGGCGTGTTGTTCTCGACTTCCATGCCGTCCCGCGCCTGCATCGTGCAGGACGAAACATGGCGCCCGCTGGCCTTTACCGTACAGAGCTTGCAACTGCCCTGCGGCTTGAACTCCGGGTGGTGGCATAGGTGGGGAATGAAGATATCTGCCGCCATGGCGGCGTCCATGATCGTCTGCCCGTCCTCAAAAGGCACTGGCATACCATCGAGCAAGAAGGTCAGCTGTTTCATGGGAGAACTCCAGGAGCGCTGTCCAAGTGGGCGGCGGGATCGTCGCGTCCGGTCATCTGGCGCGCCGAAGCGAGCGCCCGGTCGAGATCGAACGCTGGTTCAAAATCGAGCGAACGCAGGCGCCGCTCATAGGCCGGGCGGAATTTGTTCAGCGTGTCGAACAGCGGATTGCAGGCCATCTGGCCAAGCCCACAGTGGCTCGCGGCATTGAGCAGACGATGAATCTTGAAGATCTCACTAATCTCGTATTGCGACCCGAGTCCGTTGGCGATCTTGTCCATGCAGTTGGCGACCAGCGAAGTGCCGACCCGACACGGCGTGCAGAAACCACAGCTCTCGTGGGCGAAGAAATGGGCGAAATTGCGCGCCACTTCGAACATGTCGCGATGGGCGCCAAAGACCATGAAGGCCCCAGCCGTCGGCACGTCTTCGAAGGCAATGTGCTTGGAGAATTCATGCATCGCCAGACAGATCCCCGAGGCGCCGCCGATCTGCACCGCCTGCGCGTTGCCGGCGCCGCAGTCGTTGAGCACCTGGGTGATCGAAACGCCGAAGGGGTATTCGTAAATGCCCGGATTTTCGACGTCGCCGGAAATCGACAACAATTTAGTGCCGGTCGATTGCTTGGTGCCCAGGCTGGCATACCAGGCGCCGCCCTGCTGCGCAATGAGCGCCGCCTTGCACAGCGTCTCGACGTTGTTCACCACGGTCGGCTGATTGAGGTAGCCACAGCGTACCGGAAAAGGCGGACGCACGCGCGGCACGCCGCGTTTGCCTTCCAGCGATTCGATCAGCGACGTTTCCTCGCCGCAGACATAAGCGCCGGCGCCCAGATGGATTTCGATGTCAAAGTCGAAGCCCTGCTGCCCGCACACCGCCTGACCGAGCAGCCCGGTGCGCCGTCGCCCCTCGATATTGGCGAGCAACGCCGGCAGCAGATAGCGGTATTCGCCACGCAGGTACACCAGGCCTTGCGTGGCGCCGATGGTAAAGCCGGCAACAGTCATGCCGTCGAAGAGCAGATCGGCATAGCTGGAGAGGAGCACACGGTCCTTGAAAGTGCCCGGCTCCCCCTCGTCGGCGTTACAGACGATATAGCGCATCGGATTATCGCCATGGCAGGGCGCGACGCGCGCCGATTCCCATTTAATGGCGGTAGTGAATCCGGCGCCGCCCCGGCCGCGCAGGTTGGAGAGTTTCATTTCCGCCAGCACCGCTTCCGGGCCGCGCGCGATGGCCGCGCGGATCGACTCGCCGACCGGCCAATCGCCGGCGAGAAGCACATCCCGCCGACGGATATTGTCTTCAACCAGGAAATACTCCGGCGGCCAATCAGCCAGCGGCACCTGCGCGCGGATTAGCTCACACATACGATCTATGCGCTCGGCCGACATATGGGTTATCGCCCGGCCATTGACCAGCAGCGCCGGCCCTTGGTCGCCCATGCCAGTACACGAGGTCGTATCGACGCTGACCAGGCCATCCTCGGAGACCTTGCCACGTTCGAGCCATAGCTTGTTGCACAGGCGATCCATCAGTTCGACACTGCCTAGCATGCGGTCAATGATGTTGTCGGAAAACAGGATCCGGTATTGCCCCACCGGTTCGACGTAGAAGAAGGAGTAGAAACCCGCCACGCCTTCCACCCTGGCGCGCGGCAAGTCAAGTTTCGCGGCGATGTAGGTCAGCGCAGCCGGCGGCAGATAACTCAAGACATCCTGCGTTTCGCGCAGGATTTGCACGAGCAGGCTTGGATCGCGCCGGTAACGCTTGAGAATCGGCTCCAGTACATCGGCCAGACGGTCGGAATCGAAAGCCACAATGATCTCCCGCAGAAACGTCAAGAAGTCTTACCGTTTCTAAAGTCTAGTCACCGTCCTTCCGCGTTTACTGACTTACATCAAGAAGCTGGCTTATTTCTAAACTGCGGCGCAACAAATACACAGATACCGGTAAATAAAAGATATCTGCGCACAAAGTGCTGCGCTGCAGCAAAATGGGCACCAACCATTGAACGCAGCGGGGGCGGACGCCCGGACGTCGTCCGCGCAGGCAAAAAGAAAAGCTTGTCTCTGCGTCGCCTGGACGATCGACGGAATGGCAGCCACGCGGTATTTCCCGACAGCGAGCAAGCGAAGTCGCTGACCGATGGCAACATCGAGATGGACGGTGGTTATAATATCTTTGGCTAATTTGGAGCATAACCATGCACGTTGACACTCCCCTGCACTATCTGGAAAGCCGGACCTACGACGAAATTCAACTGGGCGACAGTTCGTCCTTGATCCGCACGCTGCGCGCCGAGGACATCCAGCTTTTTGCGATTATGTCCGGTGATATGAACCCGGCGATCGTGGATGCCGAATTCGCGCATAGCGGCATGTTCCGCGAAGTGATCGCGCACGGCATGTGGAGCGCCTCACTGATTTCCACCACGCTGGGCACGCAATTTCCCGGACCGGGCACCATCCTGGTCGACCAGTCGCTCCATTTTGCGCGGCCGGTAACACTCGGCGACACGATTACAGTCACCGTGACGGTAAAACAAAAATTCGACCACAACCATCACATCATCTTCGACTGCGCGTGTGTCAACCAGGACAACATGCAGGTGGTGCATGGTATCGCCGAAGTACTGGCGCCGGCCGAGAAGATGCGCACCAAACGCGTTGACCTGCCGGACATCACCATTTCGGACAAATACGCGCGCCTGCAGACCCTGGTCGCGCGCGCCAAGGGGCTGGCGCCGATTGACATGGCGGTGGTCCATCCCTGTGACAAGGAATCGCTCAAAGGTGCGCTGATGGCCGCCGAAGCGGGCCTGATCGACCCCATTCTGATCGGGCCGGAAGCGAAGATTCGCGCGATCGCCGAGGAAAACGGCTTCGACCTGAAGCAGCACCGCATCGTGAACGTGAAGCACAGCCACGAATCGGCCGCCATGGCGGTGACGCTGATCCGCAGCGGCGATGCCGAGGCGCTGATGAAGGGCAGCCTGCACACTGATGAAATGATGGCCGAAGTCGTCTCGCGCGCCGCTGGCCTGCGTACGTCGCGCCGCATCAGCCATGTCTTCCTGATGGACGTGCCGACCTACCCGCGCCCAATCCTGATCACTGACGCGGCGATCAATATCGCGCCGACACTCGAGGAAAAGGTCGACATCATCCAGAACGCCATCGACCTGGCGCACATCATCGGCATTGCGGAACCGAAGGTGGCAATTCTTTCGGCGGTCGAGACCGTCAATCCGAAGATCCAGTCCACGCTCGACGCCGCCGCGCTGTGCAAGATGGCCGATCGCGGCCAGATCAAGGGCGGCCTGCTCGACGGCCCGCTGGCCTTCGACAACGCGGTGTCGATCGTCGCCGCCAAAACCAAGGGGATCAACTCGGCAGTCGCCGGCCGCGCCGAGATTCTCGTCGTTCCCGACCTCGAATCTGGCAACATGGTGGCCAAGCAGCTCGAATACCTCGCTAACGCGCTGACCGCCGGCATCGTGCTCGGCGCCAAAGTGCCGATCGTGCTGACCAGCCGCGCCGACACCGCCGAGACGCGCATCGCCTCGTGCGTCATCGCCGCACTGATCGCCCATGCTAACCGCAGCAAACAGGCAGCCACAGAATGAAACGGAGCATTCTCACCATCAACGCGGGCTCCTCGTCGATCAAGTTCGCGCTCTTCCAACTCGCCAAACCGCTCTCCGAACAAGCCACCGTCTCCGGCCAGATTGACGGCATTGGCTCGGAAGAAACGCGGCTGCTGGCCAAGGACCACAGCGGCGAGCGCATCGCCGACGAACGCCTGCCGGACGCCGCCTCCGCCGACCACGAGTTGTCACTCGACCACCTCCTGCATTGGCTCACTTCCCGCGAAGCCGCTGGAAAGATCGTCGCCGTCGGCCACCGGGTGGTACACGGAGGGGATCGCTATTCGCAGCCGGTGGTGATTGACGAGCACGTGCTGGAGCAGCTTTCCCAATACACCAGTCTCGCCCCGCTACATCAGCCGCACAACCTTAACGGTATCTACGCGCTGCAGAAAATCCTGGCCGGCGTGCCGCAGGTCGCCTGCTTTGATACCGCCTTCCACCGTACCCAGCCGAACGTCGCCCAGATGTACGGCCTGCCGCGTTGGATCACGGCCGAGGGCGTCAAGCGTTACGGCTTCCACGGACTGTCCTACGAATACATCGCACGCTCCTTGCCCAAGCATACCGCCCGTGCCGAAGGGCGCGTCGTCATCGCCCACCTGGGGAACGGCGCGAGTATGAGTGCCTTGGTGGATCGAAGATGCGTGGCCACCACCTTGGGTTTCTCAACCGTTGACGGTCTGGTGATGGGGACCCGGTGTGGTACCCTCGACCCCGGCATCGTCCTGCACCTGATGGAAACCAAGGGGCTGAGCATCAAGGAAATGACCACGCTGCTCTACAAGGAGTCCGGCCTACTTGGCGTTTCTGGACTTTCGCAGGATATGCGCACCCTGCTGAGCAGCGAAATGCCGGAAGCACAGGAAGCCGTCGATCTGTTCTGCTACCGCATTGCGAGGGAACTCGGCTCCCTCTCGGCAGCATCTGGCGGCCTCGATGCATTGGTGTTTACCGGCGGCATCGGCGAGCATGCGGCCGAAGTTCGGCGCCGGGTGTGCATCCACGCCGCTTGGCAGGGCATCATTCTCAATCCGGAAGCCAATGCTCGCCACGACCTGCGCATCAGCGCACCACGCAGCCTGGTTGACGTCCTGGTGCTTCCCACCAACGAAGAGTGGATGATCGCGCACCACGTCCAGACGCTGATCCATCTTTAGTCTTCTGCTCCTCCGCCCCGGCCTCTCTGGCCGGGAGCGGCTGGATGTCGCCAAACGGGCCGAAACCGAACCGGTTACGCCACGAAGGTTGCAAACAAGCAACACATCACAGCTTGTTGTGCACTGCAGCAAAAATATTTCCTCTTTCGCGCAAAACAGTGATTTCACAGCCTTTCCAGGCGTGCTGCGCGCCGATGCCTAAAAACTACATCTAGTCAACTTCTTGCCACGCCACACTACATGCAGTAGCTTTACGTTTGTTCGGCAGCAGGACGGCCCGCCTTATTACTTTCTTCATAGCCAGGCATACCCGCAGGCTGATCGATGATTTTTCGGCATCAGCTGCAGCATTTACCTTACAAATTCAGTCAAAAAATAGAAAGACCATCCATGAACCCGCTTGCACAACAGCTATCTTTGTCGGCCATCCCCGAAGCACCGGAATTGGCTCCGCTGCAGGAGCAGGAGATTTCCGCCGAGGTTCTGGTAGAGAAATACGCCAAAGGCAGCGAAACTTCCGTGCACGACGTGCGCCGCCGCGTTGCGCACGCGTTGGCCGCTCAGGAAGAAGAGAAGCAACGCGCCCATTGGGAAGCCCGTTTCCTCTGGGCGCAGGAAAACGGCTTCGTGCCGGCCGGGCGCATCAACTCGGCCGCCGGCACTGATCTGGCGGCGACGCTGATCAACTGTTTCGTGCAGCCGGTTGGCGATTCGATCGTCGAACTGGTCGATGGCAAGCCCGGCATCTACAGCGCCCTGGCCGAAGCCGCGGAAACCATGCGCCGTGGCGGCGGCGTCGGTTACGATTTCTCGTCGATCCGCCCGCAAGGTGCGCAGGTCAAGGGCACGCAGTCGCGCGCTTCCGGCCCGGTCTCCTATATGCGCGTCTTCGACCGTTCGTGCGAGACCGTCGAATCGGCCGGCGCCCGACGCGGCGCCCAGATGGGCGTGCTGCGCTGCGACCATCCGGACATCGAAGTTTTCGTCCACGCCAAGGATCACGGCGACCTGACCAACTTCAACGTGTCGATCGCCGTGACCGACGCCTTCATGAGCGCCGTCGAAACCGACGTCGAGGTCGAACTGACACACCGCGCCGAACCGAACGCCGACATGAAGCAATCGGGCGCCTTCCAGCGCGACGACGGTCAGTGGGTCTATCGCAAGGTGCGCGCCCGCGACCTGTGGGACCAGGTGATGAAATCGACCTATGACCACGCCGAGCCGGGAATTCTCTTCCTCGACCGCATGAACAAGGACAACAACCTCTACTACTGCGAACTGATCGAGGCCACCAACCCATGCGCCGAGCAGCCGCTACCGCCCTACGGTTGCTGCTGCCTGGGTTCGATCAACCTGACCCTGTTCATCAAGGAGGCCTTCAGCGACCGCGCCGAGTTTGACTTCGCGGCCTTTGCCGAAGTGGTCAAGGTCTCCGCCCGCATGCTCGACAACGTCCTCGACGTCACCGCCTGGCCGCTCGAACGCCAACGCGAGGAAGCGGCCAACAAGCGCCGGGTCGGTCTCGGCTTTACCGGCCTCGGCGACGCCCTGTGCATGCTGCGCCTGCGCTACGACCGTCCGGAAGCCGCCGCCATGGCCGCGCGCATCTCCGAATGCATGCGCGATACCGCCTACCTCGGCTCGGTCGAACTGGCCAAGGAACGCGGTGCTTTCCCGTTGTTCAACGCCGAACTCTACCTGTCCGGCGGCAACTTCGCCTCGCGCCTGCCCACCGAGATCAAGGCCGAAATCCGCAAACATGGCCTGCGCAACTCGCACCTGTTGTCGATCGCGCCGACCGGCACCATCTCGCTGGCGTTCGCCGACAACGCCAGCAACGGCATCGAGCCACCCTTCTCCTGGACCTACAACCGCAAGAAGCGAATGGCCGACGGCACGCTCAAGGAGTACGCCGTACAGGACTACGCCTGGCGACTCTACAAGCACCTTGGTGGCGACGTGGAGAAGCTACCCGACTACTTCGTCACGGCCCTCGAAATCTCCGCGCAGGCGCACAAGGACATGGTCGCCGCTGTGGCGCCCTATATCGACACTTCGATCTCGAAAACGGTCAACGTACCCGCCGACTACCCCTACGAGGAGTTCCGTGACCTCTATATGAGCGCTTGGAAGGCCGGTCTCAAGGGGCTGGCCACCTATCGCCCGAACAGCGTGCTCGGTTCGGTACTCTCGGTCGAACCGAGTAAGGCGGAGAGCGATGCCAAAGCGCCGCAAGACTTCGTCAACGGCGACGCCAACCGTCGCCTGTCGATCAAGAACCTGCCGGCACCCGTGCTTTCCAGCCTGCGCTGGCCGGGCCGCCCAAACCTGCCGGAAGGCAATATGGCATGGACTTACATGATCGAGCAGGAAATGGGCAAGTTCGCTCTTTTTGTCGGCCACGTAGAACAGGAAGGCCACTCCTGGCCCTTCGAAGCCTGGGTCAACGGCCCGGCTCAGCCACGCGGCCTGGGTGCCGTCGCGAAGACGCTCTCGATGGACATGCGCGCCAACGATCATGGCTGGCTCGCCCTCAAGCTCGAATCGCTGGCAAAAACACCCGACGGCGACGGTTTCGACATGGCCTTCCCGCCGCACGGCGAAAGGAAACGCATGCCCTCAGTCGTTTCCGCCATGGCCAAACTGATCCAGTTCCGTGTCGAACAGATCGGCGCCTTCGAGCATGAAGGCCCGACGCCGGTGCTCGACGCCATGTTCAGTCGGAAAGAGCCGAAGACCGGTACCGACGGCACGCTGTCGTGGACGGTTGATATCTTCAACCCGGCCACCGGCGAGGACTTCGTGCTCGGCCTCAAGGAAATCACCCTGCCCGACGGCGTTACCCGCCCCTACTCGGTCTGGCTGTCCGGCAACTACCCGCGCTCGTTGGATGGTTTGACCAAGCTGCTCTCGCTCGATATGCGCGTGCTCGACCCGGCATGGATCGGCATGAAACTGCGCAAGCTGCTCGACTACCCCGAGCCGCTCGGCGATTTCATGGCCTTCATTCCCGGCACCCGCCGCCAGACCAACTATCCGTCGACCGTCGCCTACCTCGCACAGTTGATGATCCACCGCTACGCCATGCTTGGCATTCTTGACGAAAGCGGCCTGCCGCTGCAGCAGATGGGTATTCTCGAAGCGCCGGAAGGTAGCACCGCCGCCAAACCCACCGCCGGCAAGCTGTGCGGCGAATGCGGCAACCACACGATGATCCGCAAGGATGGCTGTGATTTCTGCACCGCCTGTGGCGCGGTAGGAAGCTGCGGCTAGCATGAAGTGCCGCGCCCTGCATTTTTGCTGTGGGTTAACGCATAAGGTGAAACTTGGTCCCCATAAGTTGAAACTTTAGACCTCATAAAGTGAAACCTTGGGGAGCCACGCTTTAGCCCACTCAAATGCCCGCCTCACTGACGCGGGCATTTTTATTTCGGGGATGGTAAGGACCTCTTCTGGTACGCAATAACAATATCGAAGGCAACGGCATGACAATTCGTCATTTATCTCCAGAAATTGTTTCACTTATTCACCATGTTGAGCTGAACGAATCCGGCTGGTGGAAAAAGGCCGTCGGCCAAGTCATCAAAGGTGTCCTATGGAAATCACAGACGCCATTGACTCAGGCCGAATTGAAGGTTGGTCTAAAACGAGAAGTTGGCATACAACTAGCAGATGACGTTCTTCTGAAGCAAATAGAAATTCTGTCGTCCCAGAGCTGTGTTACTCGCATGCCAAATCACAGTTACAAGCTTACGGAAGAAGCTCGCCAAACTCTTACCTTGGCACACGAAAAAGCCTCCTCTGAACAAGAGCTCTGCCACTCGGCCTTTCTGTCTTCCTGCGCAAATCACTGTCCCAATTTGGCACCTGACAAAGTTTGGGCTGAGTTCCTAAAAGCACTACTGAGCGCCGTTCGAGTAGCAGGCGCCAATCTGTTTCACCTAATCGTGGACGGCAATCTTGAACAAGAAGGCGATTGGCTAGCCCCCTTCCTTCGCGCGTTTCAGCCTGAATATTCAGCAGGTCTTCGCAAAACCCTTTCAGAGTTTTTCGCGCCCACAAATCAAGTGTGTAGAAATCAAGTTCTGCGCTTGCTGTCCGCCCACTTTTTTGCCGAAGCTTCTCAGCTTCGGCCAGAAACCCTCGCAATCATTGAGGGTGCAAGAAAAAAACACGCCATAAAGGTTCTCCTAGACACGAATTTCGTTTTCTCGGTGCTCGGACTGCACGACAATCCAGCAGATGACTCCGTTGTGTCGCTCGTGGACATTGCCCAACGGAATGAGCGACACCTACAGATTAAACCTAAAAAACTCAGTAGTGGGCGTGCAATCTGCCCAAAACTGAGGCAGGCTGCGGAATTCGTAACCATCACGGGAGTCACCCGATGGGTGAGTCGAAATTGAAGTTGGCGAAGCGCGAAGAAATGCT
>Ga0209125_1002936_pt1 | contig 12350 bp, 17 predicted proteins | sample BarGraIncub1131A_FD_184503 | JGI IMG/M metagenome (GOLD analysis project Ga0209125, IMG submission 184503) | Arctic peat soil microbial communities from Barrow, Alaska - Barrow Graham LP Incubations 11-31A (SPAdes) (version 2) | ecosystem: Environmental > Terrestrial > Soil > Wetlands > Peat... | reverse complement strand
CAACAACAGCGCCAGCACGAGCCAATGTGAACGCAGTTGCGGAACCGATTCCAGAACTGGCTCCGGTTACAATTGCCGTCTTACCTGCAAGTGGTTTGTCCATATATAATTCTACTTTTTTAATGACTTACCATTTCCCCCAATGGATTTTATCCTTTTGATATTTGTCCTTTGGCTTATTCTCACCGGTTGGCACACCTACCAATATAACGTTCAACGGAATGACATTGGGTGGTATACCAAGCACAGTGCGAACATGTTTCATTTTATCTTCATATGGATACGAAGCGGTCCAATGTCCGCCCAGCCCCATAGCCTCAGTAGCCAGTAGAATGTTTTCGCTTGCAAGCGATGCGTCGATAATTGCAAAATCTTTGCTATGTAAGTTAGCTTTTTCTGGTTCTGTACAGACAATAATAACAGCTCCAGCTTTGTCTATACCTCGTGCGTTCGGCAGTCCTGCTGCTAGGGCATCCAATTTCTTTCTATCAGTTACAACCACAAACGACCACGGTTGCTTGTTGACTGCCGTTGGTGCGGCCATTCCAGCCCGTATGATTTTATCCAGATTTTCTGTACTGACAGTCGCTCCAGTAAATGATTTCACGCTCTTTCTGGAATGAATAACTAAAAACGTATCTTTTGACATTTCAGGCTCTTTGGCCGAAACAGACCCGGCCAGCACCAAGCCAGCAATCAAGCAAACAATCGTAATTCTCACGTCTCAATCCTCCAATAAGTGTGTTTTTAGTGCACGGGTTGTTCTGAATCGCTCAAATTCCACATAGTCCCCGGAGTACTATCTGTTGGCTTGTTCACGGAGTCTTCCTATTTCGGGGATTACCTCGGCACTTGTCAATATTCCCTTCTGTTCCAGCACGGACACCAAAGCGGCTATTTCAAAGCTGTTGGACAATGCCAGTTCTTCAACAGTAATAGTTTCTTCAGTTGTCAGTTGACTGGCCATAATCTCATCCTCTTCCGTCGGTAATACTTTCATGGATTGCATCAGTTGTTCTAATTTTTGTGTAAACAGAACCCAAAGCGGCCAGAAAAGAGCCATGAACTTGCCGGGCGGGGATTGTTTCACCGTCGAAGGCAAGATCAAGAGTAGCACAAGCATCCTGAGCAATAGTAGAGGTAAAACCCAGATCAAATGCGGCCCGGACCGTGGCGTCCACGCACATGCTGGTCATCATTCCACAAAAGAGCAGTTGGGTGATCCCATTGGTTTTCAATCGATCCAGCAGATCGGTTTCACGAAAGCTGTTGGGGTAGTGCTTGATAACGACCGGTTCATCGGGTAGAGGCGTGACAAGAGGGTGAATCTCGATTCCTGTAGTTCCCGGTAAAAAGAAAGTAGCAGATGGTTGTGCGGATATGTGTTGGATGTGGTAGATCGGCCACGAGGATTTTCTGAACGCTGCCAGTAGGCGTGCCGCCGCTCCTGCCGCCTTAATGCTACCAACTAGCTCCATGCGGCCACCGGGGAAGTAATCCATTTGTATGTCGATTAGTAATAAGGCTGTGCTCATATAGTATTCTGCCTCGTTTATATTATCTTAGTTATTGAAAAAGCCCGGGCGACCAGGGCTTCGTTGAAGCGGCTATTTCTTCGATTTGCTGGTAATAATTTTGTCCTTGATCTTGTCGTATGTGGCTTTAGGTAAGATCTTCTTTGACAGGAGTTGATCCTTTTTGGCGTAGGGGCGGCCAGCTATGATTTTTTTGGAGTATGTATCACCAATTCCGCCTATAGCCTTCAGGTCAGCTTCGCTGGCAGTGTTGATATCAAGAAGCCCCTGCTTGGCAGCAGGCTCAGCATTCTTTCCGGCAGGGACAGACCTGGCAGCTTCAGTAGGTTTTGCAGCGGTGGCTTTTTTGTCAGCAGCGATTCCCGTGACAGCAAAAGACAGAGATAACATTGCGGCGAACAGCAGGACAGACAGTTTTCTCATGGTTGGCCTCCTTGGAATAAGTAATTCTGAATAATACCAGAGCGGTTTCCTTTGGCAACAAGGTTAAGTTGCAGCGATTGCATTTATTGGTATCGGTGTCGTTCAGTTCACATCCGCAGGTTGGCCCATTCCGGGTGTCCGGCATTGATGGTCCGCATCTGAGCATCAAGCCGAACCATAACACCAACTTCTACATATTCTCATGGCCTGGCTCTGTCGTGACTTCGTTTTGTTCCATTGCAAATTTTACTTTTTCCCAATCAGGCGCTCGAAATCTTCGTAGGAACCAAACCCAGCCAATCTTTTACCCTCATATAGGTGGGTAGGAACAGCAGTCACCCGCAACTCCCTAGAAAGTTGCCAGTCAGCATCGACTGCAGTGGCAAAGCTCCCAGTTTCGACAACCTTCCGTGCTTCGTCGGCTGGAAGTCCAACGGACACGGCAACAGCTACCAACTCGTCAACCAACCCAATATTTTTACAATCAACAAAATATGCCCGGTAGACCGCATTATGGAACAAGGTGCCAGTTCCCTGTGCTTCGGCCCATTTCCCAAGTTCCTGAGCGCGTCTACTGTTGTACGTGTGCGTTTGCAACTTCAGAGGAAGACCTTCCATAGCGGCAACCTGCGTGAGCCTGGACTGCATGGTTGCAATCATCGCCTCACGTCCGGCAAACATCTCGGACAGTTCCATCCCTTTTTCAGGTGTTTCCGGGTGCAGGGGGAATACTCTCATGTGCAGTTCTATTCCGTATTCCTTTTGCAATCGATTGGTACGCACGGTACCGAGGTAACACCATGGTCAGATGTAGTCGAAGAAAACCTCTAAAACGAGTACTTTTTTCATGGTGACCTCTCCACGGTTGATATCATTGCCATACTCAATTCACATCTCTACAAAATTAGGAGAAAATGTTATCGCCTGTCGATTTGGGTCATTCTGTGGACGGTTTTCTCCGCTATCATACTGCCATCAGAAATTATTTGGTAGGCGTTTCAAGAGAGAGCATCAGCATGGTGGCTATATTCCGAGAGGCTCTACGGAGGTTTACGGCAGCGTTATTCAAGTCGTCTTCCATGGTGCAGACCTAACAGAGTACGCTGAATACTGCGTCGATGCCGTACTCATGCACTACACCCACATCATCTGCCAGACTGCCAACTATGCCGATTACTGGCTTATACCTGCTCTTTTCCGCAACAAAAGCTACTTTTATCCGAGAGATACATCGCAGTCATTTTTTCCGCAAGTTCTACAAAGTCATCCCTTAAAACGACAGGCTCCACAACCTCAACCCTCTCGCCAAACCCCCGCAACCACCAGCGCAATTGGAGGGTGTCGGGCAACGTGGCAGTAAATTCATACCTTCCGTCACCTGTTTCACGAATCGTCTGACCCTCTGATATCGGAGCCTCCACAAGTCGCTGCACATCACTCTGTTTGCTGAACAGAAGCTTCAACAAAATATCATCTCCAACGGGAAATGCGAGATTCTTGGCAACGTAGGCATCGAGGTCGAACCCTTCAGGAACGGTAACCGGTTTATCCAGAGGCTCCACACTTTGTATTCTATGCAACAGCAGCAGCACTGGATCGGGGTGGTCGTTCAATGAAACAACCAGATAGGTAAGGTTATCAACCAAGGCCATCCCCAATGGATTCACCTCGAATATTTTCAACATGCCACCCACATTACAATATGTTGCCTTAAAACGCCGCTCCTCAAGTAGTGAGGCATAGACGGTTTCCGTAATCTCTTCAGCAACCTCTGGATTGATATGGCTCAGATTGCGGGAGACAATCCTTACCTTCTCAGGCCAAGACGACAAACTGGATTCATCAGTCTGTTTCAACCGCTCTCCGGCAGCTCTGAAGTAAGGTTGCAGAGCCGACAGCGCCCCGTGTGGCATCAGAGGCTTCATGTGCTGCTCCGTCAGACGGAAGGCGAGTGCCGTCACTGGGTCCATGTTGGGAATATCGAAGGTAGGAGCGTCCTTTCGCCAGCTCCAGCCTGCGGGTTTGTTATTGTCGCATTCCAACGGGAATTCGCTCGTCTCTAGCGCGATCAGGTCTCGCTGAATAGTACGCAGGGTTGTTTCTATGCCATACCCGGATTTTAGACGACCCAGGATATCCGTTGTTGAAATACGTGTTCGGCGGGGGATCATACGTAGAATCAGCCAGTGGCGGTAGAGGGTGTCCATGATCATAACTCCATATTGCTTTTTGTAAGCGACCAATTTCGTCGCTTTGTTGTGGTAGCATACGATATAACGTCAGATATGCAACGATTATTCACCACAGGTGAAATATGAGCAGAAATGAAAAAGAGTATTATATCGGTTGCCTTCTGGGTGGCGCAGTTGGCGATGCACTGGGTTGGCCTGTCGAGTTTAACGACATCAATGACATAGTGAAGCGTTTCGGACCTGAAGGTGTATTGGATATGGTGCCAGGCGAAGGCGGACTGTACGAGATAACCGATGACACCCAGATGACACTTTTTACCGCAGAGGGGCTGTTACGAGCATGGGCCGCTGCGCTGCCAACCATAATTGTGGAGTGCCGGACTTTGCCGCTACGGTCAAGCATTCATATCTCTGCTGGTTAAAGACACAGGGGGAGTACAACGACACAATGTCTGCCGATATGGATTCTGATGGATGGCTGCTGTCGATAGATGGCTTATATCGACGACGGGCACCCGGCGAAACCTGCCTGTCAGCCCTACGTGAAGGCACGTATAACGAAGACGGTATTATCGCCAATAGCAGCAAAGGGTGTGGTGGCGTCATGCGTGCCGCCTCTGCTAGCCTTTTGGCTGCCAGAATCCTCAATACTGACAGTGCAACTACAGCGCGATTGGCATTCGACATCGGGTGTGCTACGGCGACCCTGACCCATGGTCACCCGTCGGGCTATTATCCAGCAGGTACACTGGCAGCAGTCGTCGCAACCATTATTACTGGCGAGTCGATTGAAGAAGGCATCAAAATTAGTCTCAGCTTCCTTAAAGGCGGAATCGGCTCAGAGGAAACAATCAATGCACTGAACTCTACGGTGGATCTTTGGCAGAATCAGAACGTGTCACCATCACCTGAATCTATTGGAACACTGGGCAGTGGTTGGTCCGGCGAAGAGGCATTGGCAATAAGCCTCTACTGTGCACTGGTTGCAGGAGATGATTTTATAAGAGGTGTACGACTGGCTGTCAATCATTCTGGTGATTCTGACTCTACGGGCTCCTTCACTGGCAATATTGGGCGCACTGCTTGGCGAACAGGCCATCCCCAGCGAGTGGCTGAATCATCTTGAACTTGTTGATGTCATCAGGCAGGTTGGAGGTGATCTGTTCACGACTTTCGAGGAGACTGAAAGATGGCTGAAGTGCTATCCGCCGCTGCGAATGGAAAATGAATTATCATAAACAGGACGGAGGTAAAAGGTGATGATATTTAGAGGCATATATTCAGGCCACTATGTAAGAAAAGGTTGCATTTCTTTTGCGTGGTTCTATCACAAGGAAGGTATTAGCGAATTGCCTAGCAGGGTGAACTTCATGTTTGAGCCTATCGAGTTCGGCGGGTATCGTGCAACCCCAATTTCAAGTCTGTTTACTAAGATATCTCCGCATAATGAGGTTGCGGAGATGGATGTGCTTGGAAGTGTTCTAGCGCCAACAGGGCTTTTACAACTGTTGAAAGAAGTAAAGTCAAGGACAGTCGTTCTTGTAGGAAGCTTCGATTCTATAGAGATATATTCACCTAAAGCGTATAAGGAGTTAAGGCAAATGGAAAATGCGTCATTTAGTTTAACTGCCAAGCAGAAGAAAGCAATAATAAAATCCCTAGGAGTCTGTCGGCCTTGAGTTTTTGACCGAATTGGTTCTACCCGTAAGTTGAATCGGCTGGTCGATCCAGATCAGTCAACAGATTTGGTTTCGATACACGCATTGTTTAAGTGTCTTTTTGTGAGCTGGTTTTTCTGCATATTTTTATTGTTTTTGCTCTTTCTTAAGCCATTTTCAAGCTATGCATCCTTTTGATGTTGTACGCCATACAGGCAAGGTCCCATTCTCCTGATACCGATTCTTTGCCACGCAGCACGAAGCCACGGAATCCCATGACCGCTTTGATTATTCCAAAAACTGGTTCTGAGGTTACCTTGCGTAATGCATACACTGCTTTGCCAGCCTTGGTTTTTAATCGGCGCTTCATTGTGGTTACTGAATCAGCATCATCGGGCAGTGGTGGCGGCTCCTTGAAGCGTTCCCATAGTGACCGGTTGTGGCTTTGTCGATCGACAGCGATATATGGTGTTATCTCTTCACGTACGCAGGCATTAACGTTGGTCTCACTGAAGTAGCCACTATCGGCAAGTAATTCGGTGACTGTGCCGAGTTGCTTTGGTAAGGCAGCCAGGTTTTTCAAGGTTGGCTCAAGTTCCAGCTTGTCGTTGGACTGCTGGGTTATATGGGCAGCTACGATCAGCTTTGATTCTGTGTCAACGGCAGCCTGGGCATTGTAGGCCTGCTCAAAACCGCCGCCAGAGACCGGCATGATCCGGGATTCTTCATCGGTCAAGTTTACCTGATCTTTGGGGACTGGACCCGCTGTTGGTGGTTTGGGTTGTTTGCCTTTCGGTTTCTTGCCGGTTTCTTCTGCCTTCTTTGCCCGTGCAGCGACCTTCTCATCGTATGCTGCTTGCTCACGAGTATGACGCTCAGCAGCACGGCGTTCGATCTCGGCCTTAGCTGCGGCAATGCCTGGAAGGCGCTGTTCACGACGCTGAATTTCTTCGGGAACGTTCATGCCATCCGGAATGTCAGCTTTGTCCGCGGATTCAGCAGCCTTGAGAAGTTTTACCACTTCTGATTTAAGCTGTACCTCCAGCTTGCAGGCATGCTCGTAACTCAGGGCTTTGTGTTTGGAGGCATTCGCCTTGATCTTGCTACCATCCAGACTGACACTGCCCAGTTTCAGCATGTTCATCTGGCGGGCAATCATCAGGATCTGAACGAATAAACCGGAAAGCTCTTTCAAAAACCGCTTCCTGAATGTGGCAATGGTGTCATGATCAGGATGCCGGTTTGCTGCAATGAACCGAAAAGCTACCGAGTCATATGTGCTGCGCTCCAGTTTCCGACTGGAAAATACACCAGTAGAGTAACCGTAGAAGAGAAGTGCCAGCAGCATGGCAGGATTGTAAGGTTGTGAACCACGGCCGGCATATGATGTTTTCAAAGAACGCAGGTCGAGCTGTTCTACAATTTCAACGACAAATCGGGCAAGGTGCCCTTCGGGCAACCAGTCCTGCACTGAAGGTGGCAGGAGATACAGAGTCTCTCGATCCACCTCTAAAAATTTGGGTTCCACGCACACCTCCAATATCTAACCAGCTGATATTACAGGCGAAACGTACGCTAAAACCAGTAAAAACGCAAGCAGAAAACAGCAGTTATGTCAATAATATCAAACTGTTATACCTGTTACAAAAACAACGGTCATGCTGGACTTGATGCTATAAAGCCCGACAGACTCCTAGAGGGAGCTGCCGCAAATAGTTAATTACGTGCAGACTGTTCTGTCGAATTGTCTGCATCAACATTCCATATAACCTTTGTTCCGATAAAAATATCATGACGAGAGGAATACACATGACAACAGCGCATGAAGGTATAAAACGCCAGGAAAAAGAGTTCTATCCGAAGTTGATAAAGGACAACTCTGAATTCGTGCCGTCACTGGAAATAGCCGTCGATCATCTGCCGAAAGAGTTTGCTGGGCGCTCTCTCGATGAGCTTCTAAAACACACCCTGGAGTGGGTGAAGAAGGAGTCATTCATGGGCAAAGCTGTGCTGTGGCAATGGTTCTGTCAGGACTCTGCCGATTTTGCCGGGATTGGTGGCTCCGTAGCAGCAGAATTTGTCTGTATGATTGGGTTACCTGATGAATGTCGTAGTTATGTTGCGCAAAAAATCAAAAAACAGCTTGGTAGGGCATTCAAGTATCCGGCTGATCCACTTGTCAGGGCACAATTAAAAGATTCTCGTTGTCTTGGGTATATTGAGGATGGTATTGTCTGGCGGCAGTTGGATGCTTGTACGTGGGTTACAATGATGAAAAAAGGAGATTGAAATGGTAAACCTGTCTTATATTGCTGAAAATGCCTTTATGAACATGTTGGTGTCATCAATAGAGTCATTTCCGACAGAGTACATGTCAAAAGAACCTGATGAGAAGGTGAATAAAAGACTCCAAAAGCAGGAAGGAGAAATCTACGGATTATTGTTTGGACAAAAAATCAATAAAGCAAACAATACTATTGTCTATAATGTTTCGTTAGCCATTCCTATGCATATTTTCAAAGAGAAGACACCCGGATCTGTAGTCATTGCAAACTCACATTTCGACAGGATAAAGACTGTTGTTGAAACGTACCCGATGTATCAATTTCTAGGTACTTTTCATAGTCATCCTTATCCAAAAAACGAGTGGGGACCGTCGTCTTGGCAATTCTCAAAAGATGCTGATATGCCCTGTGCCCTAAATGATGCAGATCAAATCGAAGATGATGTCCTTATGGTCATTCTTGCCCTTACCAATTTGGGTAGAAATGAAAAGGGTGCTCCTGTTCCTAATTGGGCATCAATTTCTAATTATTGTGGACGGTTTAAATATGTACTCACTGCATATGTCACTGACCGTAACAAAAGAAGTCTTGAGCCTGTTGACAACATTTTATGTCCCTCTTGCGTGGGAATTGGGAACCAAGATCTAGGAATTAAATAATGTGACTTTGTTAAATGAAAGCAGCCGCTGAATCTCTGATTGAGCGGCTTTTATCTCCCCCAACCGTTCAATACCAAGTTCATCCTCGGCATATTCTTCTCCAAAAATCAACTCCGTCATCCTCAAGCCAGGCACACATGTTGCCATTTCCGATAGTGCCGACCGTCCCTCATGATCCTGATATGAAGGGTCGGCACCATATCGGAGCAACAGCTTCACCAATTCCAGATGCGCACGGCAGGCGGCCTGCATGAGAGGCGACCAGCCATTGAATGACTGGCAGTTGGCTGGTACGCCCACTTCAAGCAGCAACTCTACCCTCGCTAGATCCTCGTAAAATACCGCATCCATCAGTGACAACCTGAGCAGATTGGCGTCAATTGCCTGTTTTTTGGACATTGTCTCTACTGCTTCAAGGTCTGCATTCACAAGCATTTCCCTGACAGATCTTCGCACGGTGTTTTCAGGAAACAACCAGTCATAACCGGAATGTTTAAGCGCATAATCGCATGCGCTATAATCGTACTGCGTAATTAAGTCGGTGTCAGCTCTTGCATGAATCAATATGCGTACATTTTCCTGATTGTCGGGATGATGCAGCGCCAACATTAAGGCGGTTTCGCCGACTTCATTCCGCAGATCAACATGAGCACCGGCTGTCAACAGCAGTTGAGTCAGCTGTTCCTTGCCGGGCCGAATGCCAGCGAGCACCAGCGGGGTATCTCCATCTTCATCAAGCGCGTTAATATCAACGCGATGACTGATCAGTCGATGCGCTTTTGGAATGTCACCTGTTATCAGTGCGTCATGGAGTGACATGATTATTTGGTTTGTGCTCAAGGGGTGGCGGCGTCACAAGAATCTGCTCAAACCTCTTCAAGTTGTTCTTTCGGGCAATATCTATAGGTAACCTTCCAAAATATGTCATGGTAGCATCTGCCCCATATTGCAAAAGAAGTCGCAAAATGTCAGGGTTACGGTTATCAAAAAGCGTCGCCCAGAGCGGCGTTAACCCTCTGCTGTCTGCAATGTTTGCATCGGTTCCTGCCTCAAGAAACAGTCGTAATAGATCCATATCCGCGAAGCTCAGTATCCCGACCAATAGCGGAGTCCTGCCGATATCATTCCTGGCATTAACATCAGCCCCGCGTTTTAATAGAAACTCGGCGATCACAAAATTCAACCTGCCTGCAGCCGTTAACAGCGGCGTAGAGCCGTAAAGCCCTACGCCGTTTATATCGATACCCTTATCAAGTAGAATTCTGCAACAAGATAGATGTGCATTATAGACCGAGTAGCAGAGTGCATTTATGAGAATATGTGCCGGAATGTTATGCCGCAGAAGGCTTTGCAGAAGATGCGCATCATCTTCCTTTGCCGCTTTAATGACATCCCGATGAATAGGTTCAATGGTGCTATTGCTAGAGTTCATTGTCGTCTAAATTATCATCATCATTGTCTTCAGTTTCTACCGTTTCATCAGGCAGATACTGCTCCAACACTCTGTCCGGCACCATGCGGTAATGAGCAAGATCCTGTTCTCTGACGACCAGAAAAAAATCATCAAAAGGGATCAACGTATGCCCGCTTTCTGAAAGGGTCGTATTTATATCCTTCTGGTAGGTGTTCCCCAGACGAGGAACGGCGGCCAGGGAACGGAGCTGCGGCCAGGTGATGCGAAAAGGTTCGTAGGAATCTTTGGCGAAGTCTTCATCATACAGGTCGGAAAGAATTGTTGCGGTTTCTGCTGCTGTGCGTGCCATGGGAGGCCTCCTTGGGTTAGTGTTAAGGAGATTATGGCACAGCAAGACGACAGTTCGCGTCGCTTATGAATTTTGACAACTGGGGGGTATCAACCGGGATGAAATAAAAGTCCGTCAGTTCTCCAGAATTTCCCTTGAGTGGCATTTCAACCTTGTTGACCGATGCGCGTTTACGATGATTCTGGAACTTGCAGCCTGCCAGAATATCTCGATTAATCTTACAGTGGGAACGGTACCGGAATCGATGATGTCAGCCAGCACCGATCCAGGCCTACAGATGTGAGCTGATCTACGTCACCGACGATCATCAGTGCTGCGATTGATGGGATTGCCGCAAGAAGCTTGTTCATCAGAGTGATGTCAACCATAGAAGATTCATCGATAACAACAATATCTGAATCCAGCGGGTTATCTTTACAATGGCAGCGTCAGACAGCACATGGAGGATGACAATAATCAGCCGTGGAGGGATGTAACAACTGAAGTTTGTACCTACTCCATAAAGAACGAATTTACTCCTACTGTAAAATATATATTGACTTTACAATATTAGCATACATACTAATAATAGTGTTTTACTAATAACGTAAAATAAAGTTACAGAGATCGCAGAATATGCATTAATTACTCTCCAGTGGGAGTTATGTTTAAGCACAACCACGTTTCCGTAATATAATTTTTTTTGTTTTAATTGAAACCATGTTGAACAAAATCTGGAACGGTCTACCAAAAAAGGAGCTATCATGAAGAAATCTATTCTGAGGTTTGTAGTGTTATCTATTGCAACGTTATCGCTCCTCGCGGTGTCGTTGCCAGTCCAGTCCGTCGCAGCAGACCTGCCGGTGGTAGTAATGATTGCTACGGGTGGGACGATTGCGATGAAGATAGACCCAGTTAAGAAGGCCCCAGTTCCAGCGATTAGCGGTGAGGACTTGCTAGCTACCGCGCCCGAGATCGGAAAATATGCGCGGATCGAAGTAATAAACTTAGCCAATGTACCATCCGACTACATGGACCCTAGCCTGTGGATGAAGCTACAGAAGACAGTAGTGGAAGCCCTTGCGCGACCGGAAGTGGCTGGAGTAATAGTTTCCCACGGAACTGACACACTAGAGGAGACCGCGTACTTCCTCGACCTAACGGTCAACAATGAGAAGCCGATAGTACTCATCGGCGCGCAGCACAATGCATCGGAGCGAGACTTTGACGGGCCTCGCAACCTCGTGAACGCTGCCCGGATATGCGTCTCGCCAGACTCTAGGGGAAAGGGTGCTATGATTGCACTTAACAATCAAATCAACGCGGCCCGTGAGGTTACCAAAACTCACACCTCAGATGTGGAGACATTTAAGTCCGGGGATTACGGTTTCCTTGGTAACGTCGACAACGACCGCGTTGTCTTCTATCGAGCCCCGCTGCGTCGGCAATATGTACCTTTGACTCAGGAGAAGCTGCCGTATGTAGAGATTGTGGCGATGTACGGTGGGGCGGATGGAAATATGATCAAGGCTGCTGTGGCTGCGGGAGCAAAAGCGATTGTTGTCCAGGCCCTCGGATGGGGGAACGTGAACATCCCAATGTACGAGGCGGTACTGGAGGCGATCGCGAAGAAGGTGGTGGTGATCGTTTCGACGCGAGTACCAAACGGTCGAGTGCTCCCTGTCTATGGGTTCAAAGGTGGCGGCAAAACACTCAAGGACGCGGGAGCTGTGATGGCGGACAATCTACAGCCGCAGAAGGCGAGGATTCTCGCGATGCTCGCCCTGCAAAAAACCACTAATCAGGTGGAACTGCAGAAGCTTTTCGATCGCTAGGTAATTCCAAGCGCCGAACAG
>Ga0209125_1002935_pt1 | contig 12350 bp, 9 predicted proteins | sample BarGraIncub1131A_FD_184503 | JGI IMG/M metagenome (GOLD analysis project Ga0209125, IMG submission 184503) | Arctic peat soil microbial communities from Barrow, Alaska - Barrow Graham LP Incubations 11-31A (SPAdes) (version 2) | ecosystem: Environmental > Terrestrial > Soil > Wetlands > Peat... | reverse complement strand
GAATAAAGGTAAGCTGGCGGCAGGACTCGTACAAATTCAGTGGGCTCTAAAAAACGAAATGCTCTGCGTTGATTTTTCCGACGATGGTGCTGGAGTTGATTTGGAATCGGTGCGCCGTGTGCTGGTTACCCAGCTTGGAATCAAAGAAGCCGAGGTTCAGGCAATGGGGAAAGAGCGTCTGCTCGAATTTCTATTTCAACCAGGGTTCACAACTCGCACGTCGGTCACGGATATTTCTGGCCGAGGGGTTGGACTCGATGTAGTCAAAGTTGTCGTCAGTGACTTGCATGGGACGATTGAGATGGATACGGTTCCTGGAAAGGGAACATCGATCAGTCTGCGCATTCCAGCCACGGGAACTGGCAGGGTGGTTAAACCTTGATGAAAACTGTCTGGTATTTGCTATGGTGCATGTTGAGCGTGGGATGGTCTGCGGATCTATTCGTATTCGCTCCGAACTTTGCCAAACCCAATCTCGTTGAGAAAGAAATTGGGGCCAAAGTACCTTCGGCTTCGGTGAAAGCATTTGGTCGTTTCAATGATTTCAAGGCCATGGTCGCATCCGCAAAACCCGCCCTGCTAATCGCACCTGCCGAAACAGTACGCAGCCTTGGCTTAGAGGATCATATTCGTTTGCGCGGTGTGCTCAAGGGGCTGACGTCCGAAGCATTGATGCTGGTCTCTTTAAATAAGCCCATCAATCTGAATGAACTAACGGGAAAGACTATTGGCATCGTGGCTACTGTAGAACGAACGGACTTGAAATTAATGCTCGAAAGCGAACTCAAATCCAAACCAAAACTCAATGCAGTCACCAAGCTCGAAGACTTGATTCCTATGTTGACGTTCCAAAGTGCGGAAGCGGTCTTGGTTACAAGCTCCCAGGCAGAAGAATTCAAAAAGCGCAGCCAGGCAAATCTAGTGGCACAGCTCATTGCAGACTCTCGCCATGATAATTTGGTCGTTGTGCTTATTGCAGATGATGGTCACGCTGGCCTTGCAGAAATTGAAAAATTACCGGGTAACGTTTTAGACCTTCTGAATGTGGAGGGTTGGAAGAAATGACATTCAACCTAAATCGATGGATCGCGGCGCTGTTATTGTTGCCCTACGCTGTTTTTTCCGGCGTTCTTGCCTTTTCACCAGTCGGCCGGGATTTCAATGAAGCCGTGAGTTCCCTACGGACTAACCTTTCCGATTACACTGTCACGGTAGAGAATGTAAACGATGACTATAGCACCAAGGATATGGCCAAGTCCATCAAGGACCAGAACCCCGAAGTCGTAGTGCTCTTTGACAACAAATCAATCCGCCTCTACCACGCATTCCTGGATGAGTATAAGCCATCGAACCCTCCTCCAGTGGTTGCGCTCATGGCGTTGCAAATTGAAAGCTCACTCGTAGGGATTCCTAATGTGATTGGGATCAGCTATGAGATACCCGCAGTAACAACGGCAAGCCGACTGCGCTCATTGTGGAGTTCACCAATCCGTAAAGTTGGCGTAGTCTATCGAGCCAGTATGGAGAAGTTCTTTTTGGAAAATCAGAAGTTTTGCAAGGTTGAGCAAATTGCGTTAGTTGGTCAAAAAATCAGTGACGAGACCGATGACCTAAATCATGATGTACGCATTTCTCTGCAAAATTTGGTTTGGAACGACCAGGTCGATGCATTATGGATATTAAATGACAATAAATTGTTATCGGCAAAATTGATTCGCGATGTATGGATTCCGTTTATGAAATCCAACGCCAAGCCTGGGATTGTAGGTTTTGAACTATTAGCGCAAACAAAAATTGGAGTCGGGGTAATAGCCGTACTTCCCGACAATGTAGGACTTGGAGCCCAAGCAGCAAATTTGGTTTATGAGATTATGGACAATGGAAAGAAAGTAGAAACCAAACGTATTGACCTTCCTCTTGCAGTAATTCAGGTTCTTAATACGACACTAGCACACCGACTAGGGGCGCTTCGTCCCGATGCAGAAAAACTGGTTGATCGAGTTGTGGAGTGAAAATGTCGAGAAGAACTACGATTCAAAAAAAGCTCGTCACAAGCTCCATGCACGTCATTATCGTGGCATTTGTCATTGTGATCGCGATTGTGGCTGTGGTCTTTGTCTACACCTCGCAAAGCGCCATTGAAAATGGTCGTGAACAAGTTCGTTTAGCACTCGAAGCCAAGGGCCGGATCCTGGTTCAAAATAATAGCCTAGCTCTTTCTGGCATGGTGGCAGATAATGCCTTTCTGAGTGTACAAGAACTGGTGTCGCGAACGGTTCTGGATGATTCTGATGTGGTCTATGGAATATTCATGGATGCCTCACGCAAGGCGTGGATCGATGCACGGGATCCCGGATTTGGAACCGCCATAAGCGCATCGCAGGGACCACAAATTTTGAGCGATTCCGTTTCCTTATGGGCTGCTCAGCAAGCTTCCGTTGCTTTGCGGGAAATCCCTCTTGTACCATTTGACGTTATCGAATTCTGTAGCCCCGTTTTTGTCGATGGCGAAGCTGCAGGATATATTCGCTATGGGCTCAGCACCCGGCAGATGATGGTATCCGCCCAGCAGGTTCGCCACAAAGTCGTCATTGCCCTGACAAGCATGCTGGTCATGCTGCTATTACTGGCGGTTGCCGCCGTTTGGTTTTCATTCCTTGTGGTACGCAAGCAGTCGATCAAACTATCCTCACCCATCATCCGCCTCGATCAAGACGCAAAAATAATTGCTCAAGGAGATTACAGTAATCCCATTCAGGTCGAGTCCGATGATGAAATTGGAGAGCTCGCACATTCCTTTGAAGAAATGCGCCAACGCATCAAATTGTACACGGATCATCTCGAGGAACTCGTCGCAGATAAAATGCGTCAAGTCCGTGATATTCTCGACAATATAGACCAAGGTCTGCTCACCGTTAATTTCGATTCTACCATCAACGCCGAGTATAGCCGCGCTGCAGTAAACATGCTTCGCGTGGACGATCTGCAGGCAAAATCATTTATTGACACATTATGTCTTGATTCTACCCAAAAAGACGAATGGGACGACTGGGTTCAGCTTGTGCGCGCACGGCATAAAACGATGCGCTGGGATAAGCTTTTAAAAATTGCGCCTGTCACGGAATGGACAATATGCAGAGAGGACGGAACGGAACTGGTATTGTCGTTCAGTTATCAGAAAGTATTTGACCGCAATGGTGAATTGTCTCGTCTCATGGTTCTCGTCCACGATGCCACCGAATCACGCCGTATTGGCAAAATTGTTCAAGAAGAGCAACTGCGCCATGAAAATGAAGTGCGTACAATTCTCGGACTTGTGAACAATCTACCCGAGCTCATCAATGACTTCTTCCGTGATCTTGATGACCGATTTTCCTTGATTCACTACCATTTGGATCAAATTCAAAGCACACCACAACTCGTGGATCATGCAATCGTTGCAGCACTGTTCCGGGACTTTCACACCATTAAAGGCAATGCCGCCAGTTATGGTTTTGAACAATTGGGCCGCCTTGCCCATCACAGTGAAGACGTATTGGAACTTTTGCGCATACCCGGGCATGAAAATGTCGGAGACGCAATTCAAACTCTGATGCGGCTTTTGGCAGAGATGCGCCAAGAGCGCAATAGCATTGAGCAAACGTCTCAAATGCTGCGAGGGGGCAAAGACAGCTTGGTGGTCTGTGTGGCAGAGCGTAAAATTGCCCATGTGCAACGTTTGGCGCGCACCATTATGCGTGAATCAGGCTCCTTGGACAGCAGCATTTTTTATCCCCTGGTAGAAGCCTGTGACCAACTGCGTCGAGTTTCGTTAGGCAAGCTTGCAGACAAATACGCTCACATGGTGGAGCGAGTCGGCGAAAAATTAGGTAAGAAAGTTATTTTTTCATGCCGTCCAGCCGAAATGGAAGTAGAACCGACCTTTTTCCTCGGATTCAACGAACCCTTGATTCACATTCTGCGTAATGCTGTGGATCATGGCATAGAAACCACGACCGAGCGAATCGCCTTGGGAAAAACACCCGAAGGACATGTGATTCTTGAAGTCCATGAAATGGATGGATTCTATGTCCTGGAAGTGCAGGATGATGGCTACGGCATTCACCCGGAAAGCCTTGTTTCCCGCGCGCTGGAAAAGGGCTTGCTTACGGAAGCAGCGGCCCGAACCTTAAGCCGTCGTCAAAAACTTGAGCTTATTTATCTACCTGGCCTTTCCACCAAAGATGAGGTTTCGGAAATATCGGGACGCGGTGTTGGAATGGACGTTGTCAAAAACGGCATTGAGGGCATGGGTGGACGCATTAGTCTTGAGTCCGAGATAGGCCTTGGTACAAAGGTGATCATCGAAGTTCCTACTTCGATATTTTCTGTGACATAAATCTCCGGTCTGCCCCAGAGTGAAGGTGGACATTCAAAAGATACGCTTGACTTGTTCAAATAATATACCTATAATAATGAACAGTCATTCATTAAGGGGTTATTGTGCGACACAGAGAAGGCGACAAACACACTGACATTTTGAATGCAGCGATCAAGGTTTTCTGCAAAAATGGTTTTGACGGAGCAAAAGTTGCTGATGTCGCCCATGCTGCAGGAATTAGCTCTGGAGCTGTTTATCTGTACTTTGCCAACAAAGAAACTGTCCTTGAATCCGTATTCACACGGTTCTGGGACGAACAGTTGCTCAGCTCCGAGGGTTTAGAAAAACTGGATCCCGTTGAGTATCTGCGCGCACGACTTACGCTATTCTTCGATGCACTCAGCGCGGATCGCGATCTGGCCGAGCTGTATCTACGTGAGCACCATCGCTACTTGACCACAACATCCACCGCAGGACTTGAGTCCTACCATAAGACATTATTGCAAGGTGAAAAGGTTTTTCAGCGCGGAACAAAATTAGGACGCATCATTAAAGGAACTGACGTCGCCTTGATGCGCTCATTCCTATTTGGCGGTGTCCGCGCTGCCGTCGAATTTTGGCTTACCTCCTCGCTGTCCGCAAAACAGGTGCGCGACCGTATGCTCAAAATGGCCGTAGCGTCTGTGGCTCCATTGTCCGAGACACGCGCATGATGTCGTTGCGCGTTTTCGGCTTTGTAGGCTCTATTGCGTCCCTGTGCTTTGCGGATCAGATCCCATTGGACAAGGCACTCGAACGTCTGGAAGCAGGAAACCACAGCTTGCAGGCTGGGGCCGACCGTGTCGATGCAGCACGGTACACGGAAAAAGCGACTTGGGGAAATTTCTTACCCATCGTAAAGCTTGAAGTATCCGCACAACACCTGGATCGCGACCTAGTTCTCGATCTGGATCCGATCCGTAGCGCGATCATCCAGGGGCAAACGCAAGATGCGGTCAACATGCAGAACTTGCAATCCTTACTGACCACACAAACTACGCTTACCGATCCACAGAAGCTCGCCGCAGCTACTGCAGCAGGCCAGACCTATTCTGCGGCAATTCCGCACTTTCTCGATACCATCAAAACTCAGAACCATTGGCTCGGGAACATCCAGGTTTACCAGCCGCTTTTCCACGGCGGACGCATCTACGCTGCAAACAAAGTCGCCAGTGCGAGATCGCAAGCTGCAGTGTCGGAGCGGGAGCGTCAAGCCGCCGATTTACGCCGAGACTTTACCAAACTATACGTACAAGCTTCTATCCTGCGCGCGAGTATTAGCTTGCGCCAAGAAGCGCTGGTGGCAATGGAGTCACATCGCGCCCGTGCTCAGCAACTGGTGGAACAAGGCATGACGGATCGCACCGCGACGCTTCGCGCGGAACTAGCCCTTGCGGATGGCCGCACAGCCCTCGCAGATGATAGCACCAAATTAAATTCCATTGCCATTACTCTTGCCCAGATGTCCGGGGAATCAGGGGAAACGTTCCCTTCCGATGCCATGATGGAGCTCCCACCCATGCCGTCGAATCCCGCGGATTTGGAACGCGCAGTCGTCGATCGACACCCTCTCGTGCAATCCCTTAATGCCCAAGCGGATCTCGCCAGTCGTGCCATCGCCGTCAAGAATGCCGATTTCCTTCCGGAGATTGGCGCTTTTGGCAAGTACGAAATCAATCAAAGCGCACTTTCGGCATTGGAGCCCAATTGGGTGGTCGGCGTCAAAGGTTCTGTTGTTCTTTTCCATGGTGGCAACGACTACTTTAGCCGCGAATCCTCAAAAGCAACCAAACGCGAAGTGTTGGCAATGCGTGAAGAAGCGATTTCAGCCATCCGCGCCCAAGTGGAACGGCAGGTCCTTTCCTTGCAGCAAGCCCGACTGCGCTATGAGAATCAAGGCCATCAGGAAGAACTCGCCAAAGAAAACCATCGCATGGTCACCTTGCGTTTTGAACAAGGCCAGGCCACCAGTCTTGAGATTGTCGATGCCTGGTTGCAGATGCAGAAGGTGCAATTGGAACGCATTGCAGCTTTAGGGGATGCCTGGCTTGCATTGCTTGAGATTCATTGGGCAAGCGGAACGTCATCTGAATTTGTGGAAACCTGGAAAGGAATGCGGAAATGAACAATAGATTTATGTTTTTGATGGTAGGATTGGCTACGCTTTTAGTTGGATGCAAGGCTCCTGAAACCCCTCCATTGGTGGGTATGGCTGAGACGCGGGAAATCATGGTTGCATCTAAACTATCGGGACGTCTTTCGGCAATGATGGTTGCGGAAGGTGACTCGGTGACGGTTGGCATGATCGTCGCACGCATCGGAAGCCCCGAAGTGGAAGCCAAAGTTGAACAAGCCCGCGGCATGTTACGCAGTGCGGATGCACGCTTGCATTTGGTGCGCAAAGGCGTGCGGGAAGAAGAACTGAGCATGGCGCAAACCGCGCTCACCCAGGCAACCGAAGCGCGCAAACTGGCGGAGTCAACCTGGAAGCGCGTCCAGAAATTGTACCAGGACAGCGCAATCCCCCGTCAGCAAGCCGATGAAGCTGAATTCAAATGGCGCTCGACTCAAGAGAATGAAACGGCGCTCGCTACTCGACTTGAAATGATGAAAAACGGCGCGCGTCCCGAAGAACTCGATGTCGCGGAGGGCGCGTCCCAGAGTGCCTTCAATGCTTTGGCCGAAGCGGAAACCTGGAAAAAGGAAACCCTGATTCTTTGCCCAGTGAGCGGAATTGTGCAGAAACGCTATTTGGGCGTGGGTGAAATTGCCGCTGCAGGCGCACCCATTCTGGTGCTCATTAATCCCGACGACATCTGGATATCCCTTGCTGCCCGCGAAGACCAACTGGCGAATTTACGTATAGGTTCCGTGCTACGCGGTGAAATACCTGCGCTTGGACTAGTGGATGTCGAATTTCGCATTTCTTGGATGACTGCCATGGGTGACTTCGCAACGTGGCGCTCCACGAGCCGCAAAGGGGATGCCGATCTGCGCTCCTTCGAAGTGCGCTTGGAGCCACTCAAGCATGTACCAGGCCTGTTTCCAGGAATGACAGTCCGCTTCGCCCAGCCCAAAAGTAAAGGCTAAACCGTGATCCTGCAGAGCGCTTGGGATGAACTGCGTAGACTTGGTCGCGACTGGCACCGGCTTTTGCTGTTGCTCGCCCCGATCCTTGCGAGCGCGACCTGTATCTGGGTTTACTCTGACCGCATCGCCCGCGAGCTGCCCGTTGGATTTATCGATCAAGACCGTACCTCCTTGTCGCGTACCCTTGAGCGCGAATTCGATGCGACTCCACAAATTCATTTAGTGGAATTTTCCAATGAGACCGAGCTTAGCGAGGCATTTCGGCGCGGAGAAGTCCGGGGTGCGATCATTATTCCCGATGGACTGGATGAACGCGTGCGCGAAGGCGGTACATCGAGCATTACAGTCTGGCGCGACTGCACGGTTCCTGTGGTTGCCAATCAAGTCTATGCCGCCACTGCGGGCGTAATCACCACCAAGCTCGCGCAATTGGCCACCGGTAGAATCATGATTACAGGTGTCGCTTATTCGCAAGCCAAAGAACTCGCCCTGCCTCTGCGTTTAGATGCGCGCATTCCCGAGAACCCCTTCTTGGATTATATGCGCTATATGGCTCCAGGGCTTATCACCTCATTTCTGCAGATGTGCTTGATGATTGCGGGCGGAAATTTGCTGCCACGCGGATGGCGGGGCTCACCCCATCCTCGTCGCGAGCTTCTGGGACGTGCATTGCCATGGCTGGGAATTTTAGGCAGCGCAGGAACACTCGCGCTTTTCGGGTTGGTACGCTATACGGGCTATTCCTTGGAGTTTGTTCCCGCGAGCCTCGGTCTAGGAGCACTTCTCATGGTGGCTTCGCTTCTAGTAGGCGCTATGGCGAGTCGTTTTATCCACAACCCCTTGAAACTGGCCCAAAATTTATTGGCTTTCAACACTCCGGCTTTTTTGCTTTCGGGCTACGCCTTTCCAGAATGGGCATTTCCTCCGTTATTGGAAGCAGTCACCCGTCCGTTGCCTTTTAGTCTGTTCATGGATGCGTTGCGGGCATTTACTGGCGGGCCGGATGGGCGGGAATTTATCGGGCTGATTGGGCTTTCGCTCTATGCCTTGGTACCCCTTGTGGTTCTGGCGATTCCACGGCGTGGCCCTGCGGCACCGGAACGCGATACCATTCCTCATCAAATGGACTTGCACCGTTTTTCCATTGGGGCTGAGCTTCGCCATGCGATCACCACTCCTGGCCTCAATATGCTGTTTGTGCTTGCCATCCCCCTATATTTATTGCTTTACGGCAGCGTTTATGGCCGCAAGGAAGAAATCAAGTTACCGGTAGCCGTGACCGGAAGTTATTCTTCGGCAATTGCCCGGGACCTCGTGCGCGATTTGGGGGCTCACCGGCGCTTGCATATTCTTCCCATGGACGAAGTTGATGCAGCATACGCGATGCGCAGTGGCCGCGTCCGCGCCGTCTTGCATATCCCGGAAAATCTCGATTGGCGTATCCGTTCTAAACTGTCCACCAGTATACCCTTGGAAGTACATGCCGACCGCCTGTTGCCGGCAGGTGACATTCAGCGTGCCATTGGCGAGGTTCTCAGTTATAAGAGCGCAGTCATTACCAGCGGCGCTTTTCTGGTCAAGGGTCTAAGCCTGCGACAATCCGCTGAGCGAGCTGTTCCGATCCGCATCGACGACCATCCGGCATTCAACCCTCTGGAAACCTATGGCGACTATATGCTGCCTTTCCTCGGTGCCTTGATTCTGCATCAGATCCTACTGGTGGCCATCGCGTTTGCTTCGGCGCGCCGGGGGCCTTCCATCAACCGTGCGATTCCCTATGTCCTTTGGTTCTTGGTGTGGATGGCACTGTGGATGTGGTTTGGACTAGGTTATTTCGAAGTGCCTCATCAAGCCCACTGGCCTGCATTGATCCTGCTAATTGGTCTTGGGTTTAGCGCCGTCGCCTGCCTGGGGATGATTCTTGGAACCTTGCTGGGTTCGGAACTCGCGGTGCTGCAATGTACAGCCTTTTCCAGTTATCCTTTTTTCTTCCTCTCTGGCTCGAGCTGGCCCCACGAAATGCTGCCGTTCTGGGCGCAACGCCTGGGCGATCTGATCCCGCTCACCCCCATGTGCGCAGGCCTCAACCGCGCCTACCGCATGGGCGCAAATACCGCAGATGTTCGCCCCGAGCTGCTTCATTTGAGCATTCTCCTTGCCGCATATGCGCTCCTCGCCGTTCTTGTGCGCAAGTGGTTTGTGAAGCGGACGGTACGGATCCGCAAAGAGCAAGGGAATACTGGGGGAATAACCTGTGCACCCGTTTATTCAAGTTAAATACATGGTCAACCGTTTGTCCAAGGTAGAGGTCAGAGAGAGCATTCCGGAAAACTCGTACAGTCATCCCCGGAACGGGGATCCCATTGCAAGAAGCAATAACAGCAGCTTATCCGGGGATCCCATTTCATGGGATGACCTAACGAATGAACCAGCCCAACAAACACGGAAGAAAAATATGTTCAACCGTTTGTCCAAGGTAGAGGTCAGAGAGAGCATTCCGGAAAACTCGTACGGTCATCCCCGGAACGGGGATCCCATTGCAAGAAGCAATAGCAGCAGCTTATCCGGGGATCCCATTTCATGGGATGACCTAACGAATGAACCAGCCTAACAAACACGGAAGAAAAACATGTTCAACCGTTTAGCCAGGTTAGAGAGAGCATTCCGGAAAACTCGTACAGTCATCCCCGGAACGGGGATCCCATTGCAAGAAGCAATAACAGCAGCTTATCCGGGGATCCCATTTCATGGGATGACCATATAATTATTCTTTCACTTTTAACCTAGTGATGCCTGTAGCGAATCATCCCAGATGCCATCTCTAACTTTTAACCTCTACCTTTTAACCTGCGATGCTTGTCGCGGAATTTCCCCCGCCTTCTCATTTCCTTGTATATTTGCACCATGAGCCTTGCAGACCGTAATCAATCCGCCCAGCCGGTTAGCTTCGATCCAAATAGCTTTCCGGTTGAAGATGCCAAAACTCTCATTCGCCTTGCCCTTGCTGAAGATGTGGGCAGTGGTGATGTCACCTCGCTGTGGACGATCCCCGCGGATCAGACCCAGACCGCAACCCTGATCGCGAAACAGGACGGCGTCATTGCCGGTCTTGCCATTCTCGCGCTGGTGTTTGCCGAAATGGGTGCGGACGTACAGATCCGCTTGCTGGTCCAAGATGGCGATCTTGTGATTCGAGGCGACAAAATTGCCGAATTGACCGGAACTACCCAGGCCCTGCTGACGGGTGAGCGCACCCTGCTCAACTTCCTGCAGCAGCTTTCCGGAGTGGCTACAGTGGCACGAACCTACGCCGATGCCCTGGCCGCAGGTAAAACTCAAGTTCTCGATACGCGTAAAACTTTGCCAGGTTTCCGCCGCTTGCAGAAGTATGCAGTCCGGGCTGGTGGCGGTCATAACCATCGCATGGGCCTGCACGACATGGTGCTGGTCAAGGATAACCATATCGCAGCGTGCGGTGGCGTGCTTCCTGCCCTCGAAGTGGTCAAGCGCAACAATACCCGCAACCTGAAAGTCGAAATGGAAGTCGAGTCCCTCGATGAACTGAGCTCCCTTTTGCACCAAGGTGTCGACGTGATCATGCTCGATAATATGGATAATGAGACCATGATCGAAGCAGTATCCATAGTGCGGGAATCCGGCGATCCAGTCAAACTGGAAGCCAGTGGGAATATGGATTTGGCGCGTCTGCGCAGCATAGCACTCATCGGAGTCGATTATGTATCCGTGGGTGCACTTACTCACAGCGTGAAGGCGCTCGATATTTCCATGAGGATTCTGTGAGCCCTCCGGTCCGCAAGAGTCCTGCGGAAAAAGCGCGTCGCATCAAAACCCCTCAGGCCGATGGTGCCTGTGTCCTTGCCGTAGATGTCGGAAACTCCCATACCGTGGTCGGCATTTTCCAGGGCTCGGAAATTTTGGAATATTGGCGCATCACCACGCGCCCCGCAGCAACCTCGGACGAAGTCTTCCTGCGCGTTTCGGGCCTGGTGAACCGTTCCAAAATCAAGTCGGAGCAAATCACCCATATTGGCCTTTCCACCGTGGTGCCCATGCTTGAGCGCACCTGGGTTAAAGCCCTTGACTACACCTTTCACAAACCTGTGCAGGTTGTTTCGCACGACAACTGCCTCGGTCTTAAAATCGCCTATACTAATCCCGCCCTGCTGGGAGCAGACCGCATCAGTAACGCCCTAGCCTTGCGCGCCATGGGCCTCGACCATGGCATCGTTGTGGACATGGGCACCGCGGCAAGTTTCGATGTGATGAAAAACGGCGAATTCGTTGGTGGAGTGATTGTCCCTGGCATCAACGCCTCCCTCGATGTGATCACCCAGAAAACAGCGCGCCTAATGCCGGTAACCTTGACATGGCCAAACCAGGTCATCGGCAACAATACTGACGACGCCTTGCGTTCCGGTTTGCTGTTTGGATTCACTGGCCAACTCGAGTATTTGCTCGCTGGCATTCAGCGCGAACTCAAACTCAAAAAGAAAGCCAAAGTATTTGCCACCGGGGGCTGGTCCGAGCTGCTCATGGATAAAACCCATGTGATCGATGCCTACGATCCCTATTTAACTCTCAAAGGAATCCGGCAGGTGGCCCTGTTCGGAAAGGAAAAGTAACATGCGTATTTTAGTGACTGGTGGTGCTGGATTTTTGGGCTCGCACCTATGCGAAAAATTATTGGGCCAGAAACACGAAGTGATCTGCCTCGATAACTTTTTTACGGGCCAGCGCCGCAATGTGGAGCATCTTCTCGATCATAAGCATTTTGAGCTGATTCGCCACGATGTTACCGAACCAATCCTGCTCGAAGTCGACCGCATCTACAATCTGGCCT
>Ga0209125_1002933_pt1 | contig 12355 bp, 5 predicted proteins | sample BarGraIncub1131A_FD_184503 | JGI IMG/M metagenome (GOLD analysis project Ga0209125, IMG submission 184503) | Arctic peat soil microbial communities from Barrow, Alaska - Barrow Graham LP Incubations 11-31A (SPAdes) (version 2) | ecosystem: Environmental > Terrestrial > Soil > Wetlands > Peat... | reverse complement strand
CCAACAGACCATCCGTTACAACCAGGAACGTGTAACCATTGCACAAGCTGGGTTTACCGCAGGTTCCCTTTCAAAACCCGATTTGTTACAGGCGAAAACGGACCTGAACGCAGTGTTGGAATCGGCCATCATCCAGGAGTTCGCCTTGCGGGAAGGAAAAAGATACCTGAATACATTGCTTGCCCGCGATACCGAAACGCCGCTGGAAGTTGGAGATTCCATCCCAAACAATTACCAACCCAATCGGGATGAGTTGATCAGTAAGTTGAACTCCAGCAATGTCAGCCTGCTTGCATTCCAAAAACAATTGGAAATCAATCGCCTTGCCCTGAAGGAAACCAATAGTAATTATCTGCCCAGATTTGATCTGAATGCCAATTACCTTTTTTCAGGGTCGAGTCTCTTTAACAATGCAGGTTCAAGCTCCGCACTAGGTCCGCATATCACCGGAAACCTAACCATACCCATTTATCAAGCTGGTGAAAGCAATCGCAAGAAACGAGTGGCTGAACTCACCGTTGAATCTTCACAAGCCGATTTGGAAAACGTAAAACTTCAGTTAAACCTGGCTTTACAGAACGCGCTCAACGACTTTGACAACCAGAAAGCCCTGCTTAAAATAGAGGAAGAAAACAACCTGATGACCAAAGAATACCTTGAAATCTGCATTCAACGCCTTCGCCTTGGACAAACCAATTCCCTCGAAGTGCATTTGGCTCAGGAAACGTTCATGAACTCCAACACCCGTCTTATCGACTACCGTTTCGGTTTAAAACTGGCGGAAACGAGGCTGAGACAGTTGGTGGCTGGACTGTAAATCAGAAAAAGGTCCGTATGTGATGCTCGATGGTATCCACCAAGCATTGTCGTGCATCCTGCGATGCCCAGGCAATATGGGGTGTCAACAACAGTTTATCCTGAATGTCCTTGGCTAATAGAGGATTCACTTCCAGAATCGGTTCCTCTGTGAAAACATCCACACCAGCTCCCGCAATCCGGTTTTCACGCAATACTTGAGCAAGATCATTTTCGTTGACAATGCCACCTCGGCCAACATTGATCAGGTATGCAGAGGGTTTCATCAGACAAAGTTTCTCATATTCCAGCAAATTCAGCGTAGCATCATTCAGTGGAGCGTGGATGGAGATGATGTCACAAGCGGCCAGCAATTCTTCTAAGCTTTGATGTGGATAACCAGCATCCAAATTTTTACCGGATGTCGAAAAATAAGTGACTTCTGCCCCGAAGGCTTTAGCAATGCCCGCTACCCGATTGCCAATAGTACCCATACCAATAATGCCCCACTTTTTGCCGTTGATTTCAAAGAAAGGTCTGCCGTTGTGGGTAAACATAGTGTTCTTTGCATAATCGCCATTCTTGACAAAGTCGTCGTAGTAACGAACTTCGTGAATAAGGTTCAATGCAAGCGTGAATGTGAGTTCTGCAACACTGTTTGTCGAATAATCGGGTACATTCTTTACGATGATGCCTTTTTCGGCAGCATACTTCCGATCTACATTATTCATGCCGGTTGCGGCGATGCAGATGAGCTTCAGATCCGGTAATTGCTCCAGCTCCGGTTGCATCAGATTCACTTTGTTGGTTATAATCGCATCGGCCCCAATGCATCGTTCCACCACTTCCGATGCATTGGTCAAATCGTAAGCAACCCATTCACCAAGAGCAACAAGTCCTGATAGATTGACATTGCCGATTGTTGCGGCATCAAGGAAAACTATTTTCATGATTTTATTTGTTACGAGTATGCACAAAGTTCCAAAAAAAGGTCGTTAAAACAAGTGATAAAGTGGATTTTGTTTTTAGTTGTAAGACCTAAGTTCGCGATTTCTACTTTTAAATTAGTGTATCATTAACACTAATCTCCTGATATTTAGTCATTTTTTCCACCATTTTTGGTTAAAAGTGTACATATTTCTTAGTCAGAAGGACTATGTTTGCGAGTCTGCGCATTGATTTTTTTTGCAAAGAGAACCAACGATCTTTATTTACTGAAAGTCTTTATAATACCTTAAACCTTTTAACTGAAATGCTATGGAAAAACATTTTTTACGATTTGTAGCTCTAACTATGCTCTTTATGCTTGGCATATGGTCAGCGCAAGCAACAACAGTACAATGGCTTTTGACCACCGCAGCTGGTGTGACTGTCACCGCTCCGACATCCGGTACCGGCTATTCAGCAGCCAGTCAAACTCAAAGTGGTTTAACATCAGTTGGTTATTCATCATCTTTTGGATGGGATAATGCACCATGCCAACGTGTAAAGACGACTGATGCATCACGTTCCTTGCCGCAGAGTTTTTCTCCAACGATTTATGTAGAGTATGCAGTTACTGCTGCAGCTTCGTATAATTTGACGATCACTACGGTCGATATGTACATTGCAGGTGGTTCAGTGGCTAGCGTGTATGCCCAAATCAAATATTCAACCGATGATTTTGTGACTTCAACAACATTGGATGATGGTGCAATAAACCTAGTTTCAAATGCTACAGGTCCTGTCATCGCTCATAAGACGTTCGGTTCAAAATCCATACCCGTAAATTCCGGCGCTACATTTAGAGTTCGAGTATATCCGAAAAATACCGGCAGTGCTAGCACTGGCAAATATCTGATCAACAGTAATGTGAATATTACTTTCAATGCATTTATACCACCAGCAATCACTTCCGTGACTGCACCCAGCACTTCAATTTGTGCTTCGGCTACTCAAACTCTGACTGCCAACGGAGTTGCTGGCAACAACCCTATAGTTACCTGGTGGACAGCTGCCGGTGGAACTGGATCTAACCTTGGTACAGGTGCAACTTTAGTAGGTGTTGGCACTGGAACATACTATGCTAGAGTCACTGCGGACTATGGAAACCCAGTAGAATCGTCCATTACTGTTGCTGTCGCCCCTGACCCTACCATCTCTGTTCAACCTAAAAGTGTAAACGGTAGTTATTCGATTTCTCAAACTGCTGATGCACTGACTTTGACTGCCGCAAATGCCGTGACTTATCAATGGTATTCAAGCACTGATAATTCCAATACAACAAGTGGAGATGATATCGCTGTCGGTACCAACTCGAACAGCTATACTCCTTCAACAGATGTAGTAGGTGTTTTATACTATTATTGTGTCGTTGCTGGAACGTGTGTCAATATAACAAGTAATGTTGCAACCATCGAAGTTACAGCAAATGATAGACCTTCACTTCGATTGACTAGTGGTTCTGCCACTCAAAATGTTATTTCAGGAAGTCCAATAGGTTCTTTTATCTATTCAAGTGCTGGTTCCACAATAGACGTACAAGTTACTTGGACAGGGAGTTCCGTAGTTACACCTATTGGAATTACGGTCGATGTAAATCCGGTTACGCATGTCGTTACCATTTCAGGCACTCCAACTATTGCGGGTACCTATAATGTATCCATCCGCTCTACAGATGGTGTCAATTTTTCTACACCTTCTACAGGTGCAATCACTGTCAACCTAAACACACCGGCTGTATCCGCTCCGAGTGTTGCTACAAGCGAAGGCTTTACTGCCAACTGGAGCGATGTATCTGGTGAAAGTAGTTATACATTGAAGATTTATCAAGGTGCTTCTTTGGTGAATACAATCGAAAACATAGCTGCCAATTTGACGAGTAGCGTTGTTACTGGCTTAAGTGCAAATACAACGTATACGTTTACGGTTACGGCAATCGGTGATGGTGTTTTAGTTCCAACTTCAACTGCATCGACGAGTTCATCCAGTATTCGTACCTTGAATTCTGCAAAAGCCATCACTGACTTCACCATAACTGGGCAAATTAGTTCGAGTGTAAATGAAACTGCTAAAACAATTTTAGTGTTGGTGCCTATGAATACGGTCAAATCGAGTTTGACGCCCAGTGTCATCACGATTTCACAATATGCTTCTGTTAATCCGGCATCAGGTGTTGCTCAAGATTTCACAAGCCCTGTTACATACACCGTCACAGCGGAAGACGGATCACAGCAACCGTATACCGTAACAGTTGAAACTGCTTCTTCTGTAACCGATTATTTCCGCACAAAAGCAACCGGCAATTGGAACAGTGCTTCAACTTGGCAATCTTCCCCGAATTCAGGAACAGATTGGTACGATGCAACTACTTTTCCTGATGGCAATGCCTCAGCAACATCTCTTTTACACGATGTAACTTATGCTGGTTCTCCTGCCACCGTTGGTAATGTGACCATAAATTCGGGTATTACATTAACTAATACAACTACTGCTATTGCCGTAGGTGCTGGTGAGACCTTGACAATTGCAAGCGGTGCAACTTTCGACTTCCAAATTGATAATGCAACTATTACAGCTGGTAGTGGTGCTATTCAGGTAAATGGAACCTATAAATACACTAATTCTACATCAGGTGGAATATTGGCCTTTACCAATGTTACATTTGCATCAACCGGTACATTATATATTGGTGGTACCGGTGCACCCCGACTTCCGGCTTCAAATGGAGGTAATGTTGTATGGGCATCGACTGCAGGTGGATCGTTCTTAAATGATAATACAACCATTGCAGGCAACCTGACCATCACAAGTGCATTGGTGAATGCCTTAAATCACGGCTCAGGAAATTCTGTTCGTGTAATGACAGTCAGTGGCAATCTAATTCTCAATGGAGGAGTATATAATCCTCAGGGAGGTAGCGGAACAGGTACGCAGGCATTGACTGTAAATGGTAATGTGTATTTGTCGGGACCTGCCAAACTATATGCTGTCAATCCATTGGTTACTGGTTTGGGCACAGTTGATATTAAAGGAAACGTATATATACAAAGTCCAACTGCTGTTGAACTTTCAAGAGGTGGAGCAACCGGCACTTTATCATTAAGCGGTTCATCACAACAAACCATCTCTTCGGATGCTGAATCCGGTTATGCTATTGATGGTTTAACCATTGCAAATGCAACAGGAGTTAATATTATTAGCAATCTTACTGCTTCTAATATAACAACTAACGCTTCTTCTATTTTGAACGTAGCTGTAGGCAAACAATTAACTGTAAATACAACTTTGACTAATAATGGTACTTTAAACTTATTATCAGATGCTACAGGAACGGCTACAATTTTGACGCCTGCAACCATTGCTGGATCTGGTACGTACCAGATCCAGCAATACATTACTGGAGCTACCAACTCGGAAACCGCATTGCCAAACGGTCGCTTCTGGTATATTTCCAGCCCAGTCAGCGTTTCGACCAGTGCCATTTTTGACCCTGCATCCGGTAACAAACTGTGGTCATTTTCTGAATCCGGGGGCGCATACACACCCATCACAGATGGATCGGCCAGTCTTGCCATTGGCAAATCGTATGTTGCCAGAATGAAGGCAAATACCACCCTTCAATTTACAGGAACTCCAAACAATGGTGAAGTCATTGTGAATGTTACCCGTGATGGAGCGACCAGTTTCAGAGGATTCGATTTGATTGGAAATCCATATCCTTCTTATCTGGATTGGAAAAATGCAGTCAAAACTGATTTGTTACCCTCCATGTGGTTCAGAACTGCAAATGTTGCTGGAACGGCCATGGTGTTCGATACCTACAATGCATCAACTGATGAGGCAACTGGAAACGGAGTCCGTGGAGTGGTGAATCAATACATTCCTCCAATGCAGGGTTTCTGGGTTAAAGCACAAACAAACGGTGTTACTGGTCATGTGACGTTCAACAACGCATTGCGTTCACAACAATCCGGCAACTTGCTCAGGAGTGCTGAAACAAGTGTTGAAAAGTCTGTCGTACGCCTGCAGGTTTCTAATGGTACCGATATCGACCAGGCTATTTTGGCCTTTATGGACGGTGCTACGGATGCTTTGGACGCCTACGACTCTGAAAAGATGTTCAACAATGTAGCCAGTATTCCAGAAATCTTTACACTTGCAGGTTCATCACAAGTGGCTATCAATGGTATGGCTCCATTCTCAGGCAGCAAAACGCTGGCTTTGGGATTCAACACGGCTGTTGCCGGTACGTTCAGCATCCAGGCCAATGCCATTGTGAATCTTGAAGGGAAAGTGACCCTGATTGACAATCTGTTGAAGGTTAGTCAGAACTTAGTGGAAAATCCGGTGTACACATTCAAATCCGAAGTTGTTTCCGGTTCCGACCGTTTCAGCGTTGTGATTGAACGAATGCCAACTAGTTTAGTGAATGCACTGAAAGCATCTGCTGTGATATTTGCACGGGAAGATGGACGCATTCAGGTTGAAACATCCGGCTTAGGCAACAATCAGGTCCGCATTTCGGTTTATACCGTTTCGGGTCAATTGCTGAATGCTGCAAAAACCACATCATCCTCAACCGTTCTGAATACGCAGTTGAAACCAGGCTTATATCTGGTGACCGTTTCGGCCGATGGACTGAATACCACTCAAAAAGTAATCATCAAGTAAAATATAAGAATCATGAAAACGATTGAAAAAGTGGCGTACAGCCTTCCTGAAATACATCGAGTTAAGTTGGATAAGGAAATATCTCTGACACTGGATTCCTCTATGACACCTCTTGAGGATCCGGAAATCATGATGTTGAATACGGATCCGTTGCTGTTGGACCCAGTTATATTGTAATTAAAAAATCCCCGGGAGACCGGGGATTTTTTTTGCACTTATATCAAAAACAGAACGGAACATTCAGATGCTGATCCATTTCTAAAAGTTCCACCTCAAATAGGAGAAGTTGGTCAGGTTCATTTCTGATTTCGATATTCCTTTGGTGTCAGATGGTATTTTTTGGAAAATTCACGATAAAAATAGGCCTTGTTGTTGAAGCCACAGTGGAACATGATTTCCTGAACCGTCTTATTGGTTGTTTTGAGTAGTTTTTCGGCCTGTTTCAGACGAATGGAACGGATGTATTCCGTAGGCGTTTGGCCAGTGATTTCCTTGATCTTCCGATAGAGTTGCATTTTGCTGAGCACCACTTCGCTGGCGATGAAATCGAGTGAGAGGGCTTCATTGTCAATTTGTTCATGGATAATTTTGGTGATATGCAGCATGAGTTGCTTGTCCTCTTTGTGGATGAACTTGCCTTCGTATTGCTCCAAAGCAGCATAAACGGACTCATTGTATTCCAGCAATGCTTTGTTTCGATGCAGCAGACTTTCAATCATAGCTTCGAGATGTCTAGGGTGAAAGGGTTTGTTCAAATAGGCATCCGCACCTTCTTCCAATCCTTCGATTTGACTTTCGATGGAATTTTTGGAGGATAACAAAATGATGGGTATATGGCGCGTCAGTTCCTGTGATTTCATGATTTGTACAAATTGAACGCCATTCATCACCGGCATGATGATGTCACAAACAACGATCATGGGCATCCGGATTCGCATCACCTCGATGGCCTCTTGCCCGTTGGCGGCTTCTGCCACCTCGTATTTTTCACTTAAGAAATCTTTTAGCAATTGTCTGATGTCTTTGTCATCGTCAATCACCAATACCAAACCATCTTTTTCTATGTCGGGCAAAGGATTAGAGATAATTGTACGCAAGTCGTCCTCATAAATTTCAGAAGCGATGATTTTCTGTTGTGGGTACTCCTTCTTTTTGGGATCAATAGATTCATCCAGTGCTTGCTCGGGTAAACTGACCAAAAAGGTAGTATAAGTTTCGCCGTCGCTTTCAATTTCTATGTTTCCATACAATGCTTCTACAATGCTTTTACATAAGGCCAATCCAATGCCGTTCCGCGTTTCAAAGCCTTTGGAAACCTGCATCTCGAACCGATTCAGCACTTCAAACCGGTCGAAAATTTGTTGTTGAAATGCGGGTTTGATGCCTACTCCGGTATTGGTTACACGGATGTTGAGCATCTGCCCATTGATTTCGACCTTCACTTCCAGCCTTTCATCAGTCGGGGTATATTTAACTGCATTGGAAATCAGGTTGAAAACCACTTTCTCAACACTGTCCCGATCGGTATGCCAGAACATCACTTCGGGAGAAAATGACATTGAAAGTTGGATCCTCTTTTCTTCTAATATTTCAACGAAATTGTCTATTACGAATTTTACCAATTCCGGAATATCAACGCGCTCAATTTCCAACCTCAAATGCCCTGTTTCGGCTTTTCTAAATTCGATCATTTGCTGAATCAGATTCTGCATGCGTGCCGAATTCGATTTGATGATGTTGATGTATTTCCGAGTGTTGCTGTCAGTTGGATGCGTTCTAAGTAGTTGCTCACAAGGCCCGTAAATAAGAGTGATCGAGTTGGAGAATTCGTGCGCGATGTTGGTGAAAAAGCTTAGTTTTGCCTGGTGAATTTCCTCCGTTTTCTGCTTCTCCAGTTCTTTCATCTTAAAATCCTGACGAACGGAATACTGGTATTTCACAAAGCGCTTTAGTCCAAACAATATCAGAAAAAGGATGATGGCATAGCAAAGAAAGGCATACGTACTGGCCCACCAAGGTGGTAAAATGGTGACAGGAAGGGAGAATTGTTGTGTGCTCCATATTTTGTTGGCATTGCTGCAACGGACCTTCAAGACATAATGACCGGTCGGTAGATTGGTAAAGACGATGGTGTTTGAAGTCCCCAGATGGATCCAATCTTTCTGGTAACCCTCCAATAGATAAGATATCTCGCATTTTGAACCGGAAATGTAATCGAGGGGGATGAAATTGAAACTGAAAGATTTGTATTTATTGGCCAGAATCAATGTTTCACCCGACTTTATATAATCAGACAGATTGGTTTCCTTGTTTTCCAGATAAAAAGCATCCATCAACAGCGTCGGCATGTAATTGCTGTGTGTTATTTCGAGAGGATTGAACACATTGAAACCTCTGATGCCGCCAAAAAAGAACTGATGAGAATACGAACTTTCATAAAAGGCACCGTCTGAGAATTCATTGTTTTGCAATCCATCTTTTTTAAAATAAGGAATGATCCGGTATGCTCCCTGCTCAAAAACCAGATTGGCAATGCCTTTGTTGGTGCTTAGCCATAAAGTATGATCCTTGTCTTCGAGTATGCCGTGAATGGTATTGTTGGGCATGCCTTCTTTTTCTGTGAAACGCATAAAGACCGGTTGTCCGTTTTCAAATCGAAGCAATTTGTTTAGCCCCATGCTGGTCCCTGCCCACAAAAAACCTTTGGTGTCCTTGTATAGACAAAGAATGTCGTCGCTGCTTATAAAATTGGAATTATCCACCGAAAACCGAAAATTCTGAAATTGTTCGGTTTGAATGTTGAACCGATTGAGCCCACCTCCGCGGGTAGCAATCCACAAATGCGATGCATCGTCCCGAATGATGGAATAGACAATGTTGTTGGTGAGCGAAGAGGTGCTGTTCTTTTTGTAGATGTATTGCCTGAACGATTTTATGGAATATGGATTGGTACTTCGATCAATCACCAATTGGTACATGCCGTATCCGCTTGTGCCCACCCAAAGGGTATTCTCATTGGTTGGCAAAATGGAATAGACCGAAGACAAGTTGACTTTTCGCTGAAGTTTGTCATCGACGAACAAGGCTTTGATTTTCTTGGCTTTTGTGTCGTAATAGTTCACTCCCCGCCCGTCCGTACCTATCCAATATTCACTTTGCTGACCCTCCACGATAGTAAAGACAGAATTACTCATCAGCCCATTGAGGGTGGTGAAATTCTTTTCAAAATTATTTGCAGGATATTTATCTTTCTTAGAAAATGTAAAGATGCCGCCTCCTTTTGTCCCAACCCAGAGTGTCTGGTTCCGGTCTTCAAAAAAAGTTCGGACAGCACTACCCGCAAACGAAGGAATGGTGGAAGCCGTGTAGGAACGAATTTTTTCGGTGGAAGGTGACAGTTGCCAAACCCCTTGCATATCCGTCCCCACCCAGATGATCTGCTGTGTTCCGGCACAAAGCGATAAAACGGAGATGTTGGGTAACAAGGTTTCCAGTGCCTTGGATTTTGGATCGAAAAGAAAAAGCCCATTGGCTGAACCCCACAGTTGGTATCCTTCTTTGAAAACGACAGCCCTGATCATGCCGATAGACGTTCCAACAGTATGTTCAGTCAATATGCCTTCCGAAATCTGGTAAGAATAGACCCTTTCGTCCGAAGTCTGCATCCATATTTCATTGTTTGAATGGTAATGGACAGATTCGATGTTTTTCATGTGGGAAAACGCCGCAACTTGGTTGATTTGAGGCGTTTTGGAGTTCCCCTTCTTAAAAACAATCTTGAACAGCGTTTTTTCTTCGGTGTAAAGCCACAAATTGTCATCCAGATCAAAAAATATCTTTTTAATTTTTAGGTTGCCGGTCTGTTTCAGCGCTATGAACTGACGAGATTCCGCATTAAAGTAGTAAACGCCACGTTCGTAAATGGATGCAAAAATCTCGTTGGAACTGTTTTTGGTGATTAAAAAGGAATGTTCGTTGGAGACTCTTTGATCCCCAGCTTCTACAAAAAACCGTTCGAACGTTTTTTTCCTTTTATCCAACCGATTGATGCCTCGGTCGGTGGCAATCCAAAGTACATCCTTTTGCTCCTCAACAATATCTCGGATAATGTTGTTGCTTATCGTTTGAGCATTTCCCGGATCGGGCTTGTTTACCTTGAATTCACGACCGTTATATACGTCTAACCCATCCCAGGTCCCCAGCCAAAGCAGCCCGTCAGAATCTTGAAAGATGGTATTGATGGAACTGTTGGAGAGCCCGTCGTTGTTCGTCAGATTACTGATGTCATAATCCTTGGCAGCCAGTGAAAAGGATGCTATCGTAAACAGGATAAGTAAGAAGTTCTTCACTGATTAGTAGATTATTAGGCAAATGTACCTATTAAATGAATCCGCACGAATAAAGTAAAGGTATACAATTTTAACAAAAAGGTATCATTTCGGCTGAAACCGTCCTGATGTACTCTATTGTTGAAATTAGATACCCTTTTAGATGAGCGCATCGATTACATTTACTTCGAAGAACCTTAAAAATTTGTACACAATGGATATCGCCAAAAGATGCCTAAAGAATCCTTTGCTACGCCCTAGTGATTTATCAGCCAAAATCGGTGGTATGGAAATTACCTGTTTGCTCAACCCAGGCGTTTTCCGGATGAACGGAAAAACATGGTTGTTGCTGCGGGTTGCCGAACGACCCAAACAAATCGAAAATATAATCAGTTTCCCCATCTATAATAAGGAAGGTAAAATCGAAGTGCTTAGCTTCGATATCAACGATCCTCAATTGGATGCTTCCGACCCGCGTGTGATCCAGTATCAAGGGAAAAATTACCTGACCACCTTGTCGTATTTGCGATTGGTATGCAGCGACGATGGCATCCATTTCTATGAAGATGAGGCCTATCCGCCTATTTTTGGAGAAGGTCCGCTGGAAGCTTTCGGAATTGAGGATTGTCGCGTCGCCACCATGGAAGATGGGTATTACCTCACTTTTACAGAAGTATCGTCGGTAGCAGTAGGAGTAGGGCTTATCGCCACCAATGATTTTCAGCACTACGATCGAAAGGGGATGATTTTCCCCCCTCACAACAAGGACAGTGCGCTTTTTGAAGAAAAAATTAACGGCATGTACTATGCTTTTCACCGGCCAAGCAGTCCTGAATTGGGTGGGAACTACATCTGGCTGGCCGAATCGCCCGACCGGATTCATTGGGGAAACCACCACTGTGTCGCCATCACGCGGGAAGGCAGTTGGGACGAAACCCGACTGGGTGCCGGAGGACCTCCCATCAAGACTTCAGAAGGCTGGCTCGAAATTTACCACGGTGCCAACAAGGATCATCGGTATTGTTTGGGTGCGTTGTTATTGGACCTGAACGATCCGTCCAAGGTTTTGGCCAGAAGCGTGGAACCCATCATGGAGCCCATTGCCGATTACGAAAAGACCGGTTTCTTTGGAAATGTGGTTTTTACCAACGGGCATGTTGTCGACAACGATACGGTGACCATCTATTATGGTGCCAGTGACGAAGTCATCTGCAGTGCTACGTTTTCCATCGCTGAGATTCTAAAATCCTTGAAATAAACGGAATGGCCAATAAACTAACCGGGGAATTCGCGTTCTTCCAATCGCAACCTTTAAATATTCGTACACTATTGATTACCAATATGTTGTACGCTCTTATTCTGCCCATTATCGAGATTTTCGTGGGGGCATACATCATGCGCAACACCGGTAATTCATCGTACGTGGTCATTTATCAATTGTGCATGTATGTCGGAGTAGTTTCCACCTCAGTGTTAAACGGTGTATTACTTCGGTATTTTAAGGTGAATTTGCTGTATAGCGCAGGCATCATTCTGTCGGCCATTGCCTTGATGGCGATGATGTTTGTGCATTCCATCGG
>Ga0209125_1002932_pt1 | contig 12358 bp, 9 predicted proteins | sample BarGraIncub1131A_FD_184503 | JGI IMG/M metagenome (GOLD analysis project Ga0209125, IMG submission 184503) | Arctic peat soil microbial communities from Barrow, Alaska - Barrow Graham LP Incubations 11-31A (SPAdes) (version 2) | ecosystem: Environmental > Terrestrial > Soil > Wetlands > Peat... | reverse complement strand
GTAAAATTGAAAAAGTTACTGTAAACCTAACAGAATCAGATATCAGAACTAAAACTTTAGAAGTTGTAAAGCTTGCTAAAGATATAGCAGATATTGGAGAAGCTAACATCATTGTATCTGGTGGTCGTGGAGTTGGATGTAAAGAAAACTTCGCACTACTCGAAACTTTAGCAACTAGCCTTGGCGGAGTTGTTGGAGGATCTAGAGCAGCAGTTGAAAATGGTTGGGTAGATAAATCACTTCAAGTAGGACAAACAGGAAAAACAGTTAGACCTAATGTATATATAGCTTGTGGTATTTCAGGAGCAATTCAGCATTTAGCTGGTATGCAAGAATCTGATTTTATAATAGCTATAAATAAAGATGCAACAGCACCTATCATGAAGGTTGCAGATATCGCAATAGCTGCAGATTATACAAAAGTTCTTCCTGAAATGGTAGCTCAAATTAATGCACTAAATGAAGAAAAATAATTTGATTTAAATAACTTTAATTAAATGAACTTGCTCTAATGCTAAAATCTAGTATTAGAGTAAGTTTTTTTTCAGTTTTAAAAATAATACAGTTAACCACTATTCAAATCGCCTTAAATAAATTAGAATAATAGTATTATAGTAAACCTTTAAACACAATATATATGAGGGAGCTGATTTTATAATGGATTTTCAAAAAGATGCTATGGATATATTAAAAACTCTTGTAGATAATGATAATGATGGTCTTCTCATTATAGATAAAAATGCAATTATAACTATGATTAGCAAATCATATTGTGACTTTTTAGGAACCACACAGGAAAATGCTGTAGGTAAACACGTTAAAGATGTTATAGAAAATACAAGAATGCACAAGGTTTTAGAAACAGGAGAACAAGAAACTGCTCAACTACAAAGGATAAAAGGAAACTACATGATTGCAAGTAGGATGCCTATTATTAAAAACGGAGAATTAATTGGTGCAATTGGTAAAGTGTTATTTAGAAATGTGAAAGCGCTGAACAATCTTTATAGTAAAATCAAAACTATGGAAAAAGAACTAGAAAGCTATAAAACTCGTTTAAAGCAGTTAAATACTGCAAGTTATTGCTTTGATGACATCATAGGAATAAGTGATGCAATTTCCTTAGCTAAATCTATTTCACATAAAGCTGCTCAAACTCATTCCAATGTACTTATACTTGGTGAAAGTGGTACTGGAAAAGAACTATTTGCTCATGCAATTCACTTAGCTAGTGATCGCTTGTATGCGCCTTTTGTAAAGGTAAACTGCGCTGCTATTCCTACTGGCTTATTAGAATCTGAGCTTTTCGGATATGAAGGTGGGGCCTTTACAGGTGCTAAAAAAGAAGGTAAAGTAGGAAAGTTTGAACAAGCAGATGGAGGAACCATATTTTTAGATGAAATTGGAGATATGCCTCTTCATATGCAAGTAAAACTGTTAAGAGTACTCCAAGAAAAAGAGGTTGAAAAAATCGGCTCCATAGGAAGTAAAAAAATTGATGTTCGTATAATAGCTGCAACAAATAGAAACCTTGAAAAATCTATGCACGAAGGTAACTTTAGACAAGACCTTTATTACAGATTGAATGTTGTAACTATTTATATTCCTGCTCTTCGTGAGCGTACCGATGATATTATGCTTATTGCAAATCACCTTATTAAAAAAATTTCTTATGATTTAAATAAGAAAGTAATAGGTATTTCTAAAGAATCAGAATATTTTCTAAAAAATTATGCCTGGGAAGGAAATATTCGTGAACTTGAAAATATATTAGAAAGAGCTATTAATATAATAGAAGATAGTAATTTTATTTCTCCTAAAGATTTACCTGAAGAAATTACTGGAGTAAAACATATTAAAGTTATTAAAAGTCTCCATGAAACTATGATTACAACAGAAAAACAAGCCATTATAGATGCACTTAACGCTGCCGATGGAAATAAAACTAAAACTGCAAAAAGCCTTGAAATTGGAAGAACAAGCTTATATGAAAAAATTCAAAAATATAATATATAATTATAAGTGTTCCTTTTAACGAACTGTATTCTTAAAGCTTAAGAATACAGTTCGTTTTTTCGAACATAATGATAAGGTTTACATAAATCATGTTCTCCCCACCGTACATATAGATATATTCAATATAAAGAACCTCATATAAAAGCAGTTAAATCACACGAATAGTCTGTTTTTTTGTATTTTTTTGTTGGCATGATATTTGCTAATTATATTATTAACAAGCTTCACTAATATAATAATAGGAGGTAAAGTAATGACGAAAATTATGTCTAGCGACGATGCAATCGCTTTAATCAAAAATGGTGACACCGTTGCAGTGGGAGGATTTATAGGTTGCGGTCACCCTGAAGAATTAACTTTAAAAATTAATGAATCTTTTGTTAACCAAGGAACCCCAAATAGTTTAGGTTTAGTATATGCAGCTGGACAAGGAGACTCAAAGGAAAAAGGTTTAAATCATTTTGGCGAAGAGGGTTTAGTTTCAAAAGTAATAGGTGGTCACTGGGGACTTGCTCCTAAACTTGCCAAACTAGCTATTGAAAATAAAATACAGGCTTATAATCTTCCTCAAGGAGTAATCTCACACCTTTACAGAGACATTGCAGCAGGTAAACCGGGTACAATTACTCATGTAGGATTAAAAACCTTTGTAGATCCTAGAATTGACGGCGGTAAGTTAAACGATATCACAAAAGAAGATATAGTGAAGGTTATTGAAATTGATAATAAAGAATACTTGTTTTATAAAGCTTTCCCAATAAATGTTGCACTTATTAGAGCTACCTATGCGGATGAGAGTGGAAATGCCACAATGGAAAAAGAAGCTGTAACCTTGGATGGTTTGTCTATGGCACAAGCAGCTAAAAACTCTGGTGGAATTGTAATACTTCAAGTTGAAAAAATTGTAGCAAATGGTTCACTTGATCCTAGAAAGGTTAAGATTCCAGGAATACTTGTAGATGCTATTGTAATTTCAAAACCTGAGAATCACATGCAAACTTTTGCTGAACAATACAATCCCTCTTATAATGGGGAAGTAAAAATGTCATTAAATAATTTTATAGGTTTAAAACTAGATGAAAGGAAAATAATATCTAGAAGAGCAGCAATGGAACTTATTCCAAATGCAATTACTAACCTAGGAATAGGAGTTCCTGAAGGAATATCCATGGTAGCAAATGAAGAAGGTATTGGTCACCAAATGAAACTAACTTTAGAATCAGGACCAATTGGTGGAATGCCTGCTGGCGGTTTAAGCTTCGGAGCTGCAGTAAATCCTGAAATCATACTAGATCAAAGTAGTCAATTTGATTTTTATGATGGAGGAGGTCTTGATATAGCCTTTCTGGGACTAGCTCAATGTGATGAGTGTGGAAACATTAATGTAAGTAAATTTGGGCCTAAAATTGCTGGCTGTGGTGGTTTTATCAATATAACACAAAACTCTAAAAAAGTTGTCTTCTGTGGCACTTTTACTGCAGGTGGCTTAAAGATTGAGTTGCAACAGGGAAAACTAAATATAGTACAAGAAGGTAAGGTTAATAAATTCATTAAAACTGTTGAGCAAATTACCTTTAGTGGAAATTATGCTATAGATATAGCCCAACCAGTTCTATATATTACTGAAAGAGCGGTTTTTGAACTTAGTAACAAAGGCTTAGTACTTACTGAAATTGCTCCAGGAATTGACCTTGAAAAAGATGTTTTAGCTCATATGGACTTCAAACCAATAATTTCGGAAGATTTAATTTTTATGGACCAAAGAATTTTCGAAGAAAAAGCCATGGGATTGAAAATTTAGATTTCTATTTTAAAGCTTATTAAATTTTATAAATAAATATAATATAAAATAAAGGGAGGAACTATCATGTTAGGAGTTATCGGTATTATTATTTCTTTAGGACTTTTGATATACTTGGCATACAAAGGAATATCAGTTCTTATTTTAGCACCAGTTTTAGCATTATTCGCTCTTTTGTTTCAAGGTGGACAATCGCATCTTTTAGCCACTTACACTGAAGTTTTCATGGTTAATTTTGCAGCTTATGCTAAGACGTATTTCCCAGTATTCTTATTAGGTGCAATATTTGGTAAATTAATGGATGATTCAGGAGCTGCTAAATCTATAGCTTATGCTATTAGTAGTAAGCTTGGAAAGGATAAAGCAATTTTGGCAGTAGTTTTATCTTGTGCAATATTAACATATGGTGGAGTTTCATTATTCGTAGTTGCATTTGCAATATTCCCTATTGCAGCAGCCTTGTTTAGAGAAGCAGATATTCCAAAAAGATTTATACCTGGTTCTATAGCGCTTGGTGCATTTACTTTTACTATGACTGCACTCCCAGGAACACCACAAATACAAAATGCTATTCCAATGCCCTTCTTTGGAACAAATGCATATGCAGCACCAGTAATAGGAATTATAGGTGCATTAGTAATGTTTGGTGGTGGTATGTTCTGGCTTACAAGAAGAACAAAAAATGCCATGGCTGCCGGAGAAGGATATGGTATACATCAAGATGAAGTAATTCAAGAAGCTGATTTATCTAAATTACCTAAGCTTACACTCGCTATAACTCCAATAATTATAGTACTAGTTGTTAACTATTTATTAGGTAAATATGTTTTTGCTAAAATGGATGGTTCATTTTTAAAAGGTTTCGGTGGAATTAAATTATCAGCAGTAATGGGTATATGGAGTTTGATTTCAGCATTAGTTATTGCTATTGTTTTTAGTATAATTTTATTTTGGAAAAACTTTGAAAGTGTTACTAAGACAGTTAATAAAGGAGCTATAGGTTCACTCCTTGCAATTGCAAATACCTCCTCAGAAGTTGGTTATGGAAATGTTATTAAAACACTTGCAGGATTCGCTATACTTCAAGCTGGGATACTTGCAATACCAGGAACACCTCTTATATCACTAGCAGCATCTACTAGTATTCTTGCAGGTATAACAGGTTCAGCATCAGGTGGTATGAGTATTGCTCTTGGAATATTAGGTGAAACTTATATGCAAAAAGCTCAAGTACTCGGAATAAATCCACAAGTACTCCATAGAATTGCGGCAATAGCCTGCGGCGGACTTGATTCACTTCCACATAATGGCGCAGTAATAACTTTATTAGGTATAACAGGTATGACTCATAAGCAATCATACTTAGATATAGGAATGTGTACCGTTGTTATCCCAACAATAGCTGTAGTAGTATGTATTATATTTGCATCTATGGGAGTTGTATAAAAAATAAGGAGGAATTATTAATGAAAGGTTTAACTATGAAAGAATTAAATATTGGCGATAAAGACTCTTTTGAAAAAACTATAAGTGAATCTGATGTATATCTATACGCAGGTATAACCGGTGATTTAAATCCTGCTCATATAAACCAAAGAGAAGCTGAAACAACCATGTTCAAAGGTAGAATTGCCCATGGAATGCTCACAGCAGGCTTAGTTTCTGCAGTACTTGGCATGAAATTACCAGGAGCAGGAACCATATATTTAGGTCAAGAACTTAAATTTACAGCACCAGTTAAATTTGGTGATACAATAAAGGCTGAAGTTGAAGTTATTGAAAAGCTTGACGCAAAAAATATTATGAAATTAAGTACAACCTGTACTAATCAGGATGGAGCTGTTGTTCTTAAAGGTATCGCAACTGTTATGCCCCCTAAATAATATAAAAACAAAAACTGTATTGGAATTTTCCGATACAGTTTTTGTTTTTACATTGGGAAGAAAATTGGTATAAAAAGTATGGCACTTAAAATGATACATATACCTGTAACACTGGTAGCCCCAAGTATATATTTAATACCTTTTTTATTGTATTCATCACTTTTATGATACTTTATTCCGATATACAAAAAAACTAAAGCTGTTATAATTGCTATAGTATCCATTATAAACAATATTTTAATCATTTTAACCTCCATAATTATATATTATTTTCAATATCTATTATTTTCAATATCTATTATTTTCAATATCTATTATAATTCTATTGTAAATTCTAACTCTCTACTTTCTATAAACTAAGTATAAACAATGTATAAACTTTTTTGCGAGTTTCATCTCTACAAGAAATGAACATAAAAAAGGCTATTATTATTGATTTAGTTCTTATATTACCAATATAAATAAAAATACTGCACTTAGGGGGATCCCAGTGCAGTATTGCTTTCATTAGCTCATTATTTTTTATATAAAATGGATGGGTATTTAAATTATAGACTATTTTGAAAATTTTATTCACTTATCATGAAAAAAACTCCTTATAGAAGTTTTTTCATTTGATCTCAATTTATGTAACTGGCTCCCCGTAAATTGGGACTACTCTTGTCCAGCCTTTCATTTTTCCATACTTCAGATATTTATCGTAATACTCTAACTCTGCATTAAGGAGCCCGATCCATAACTTACGCAATGAGTCGTTCCTAATCGTCTCAATGGTTGCTCTGACATGAGCATCTAAGGATGATAGTTCCCAGCTTAAAATAATTCGGTACATAAACTTATCCGTGATTATTTCAGGGTCGATGGGAGTCGTTACTGGTAGTGGCGCTCTATTAGGCATTGGTATATTAAGCTTTAGTGCTATCTCTTCAAGCTTTTTAACCTGTTTGGTATAAATATATATCCCATGTTGAAGTATTACCTTAAACTCAGTATCATGAGCAAAATTAGCGAATATACCTATGAGCTCAATTTGTTCATATCTCATAACAATATGATCCCAAATATGAAACGCTTCTGACGTGGAAAGCTTTTCTTTTAACTGGACAATAGAAGTTTTGTAAACAGGATACGTCTCTTCCCAGCCTTTCAATTTACCAAACTTATAAAGGGTATCAAAATCCTCAAAATGGCCTATTAAATCTTGTATGATAATATTTCTTAATTTGTCGTTGGTACTGGTTGAACGAACTGCATGGGTAAGAGACATCAGCTCCGCTACGAGGTCATGGTATATCTTTTTATAGATATAATCATCTGTTATATCATTAACACGGGTTGCAAACTTGACGTCCACCGGAGGTCTGTTTGGCATTATGATACGAAATTTTTCGCCTAATTTCTCTAAATTATCTATTTGTTTTTCAAAATTTGTCTGAAATTTATTTAGGATTATTTGCCAATCTACGTCATGAACAAAGTTTTTAAATAATTGAACTGTTTGAGTACTAACATATCTTGCTCTTAGTAGACTATATATATTAAATGCCTCCTGGATATCTAGCTCTTCTTCTCTCTTTGTAACTTTTTTTATTAATGAATTTAAATCCAATACTTTCACCCCTCAGTTGAAATAATGTTATTAGTATGTGTAAAATAACTTATACATATACCTTGAGGGGTGAAATACTTATAGCTTACCGTTCCTGCTCTAAGGTTGCAGCGACTTCACTATGACCTTGTACTTCAGCAAGCAACTTGTCATTTTTCAGTAGTAGTTCCGTCTCTAGCTCTTTGGATTTAGTGATATCTACAAAAGTGATGACCACACCATCGGTTTTGTCATCTAACGTGTGGTAAGGAAGAATGCGTGCGTTAAACCAGCTCCCATTGCGAGACATCACATGTTTTTCAACAGTAATCAGCGTACGTTGCACATTCCTAACATCCTCTTCCAGTTCAGGATAAATAAGATCTGACGCAATATCAGTGATTGGTCGACCCACGTCACTGGAAATTAACCTAGAAACTACAGTCATTTGATTAGTGAAGTGTTTAACGAGCAACGTGTTATCTAAAAATAATGTGGCAATCTTCGTGCTATCCATTAGATTATTCATGTCGCTCGTGACTAGTGACAAGTCGTCTAACTTGGCCTGTAGTTCGGAATTGATCAACTTTAGCTCTTCATTTGATGACTGTACTTCTTCCTTGGTTGTGGTAAGCTCCTCGTTTGTCGACTGAAGTTCTTCGTTGCATGACTGCAATTCCTCATTACTGGATTTGAATTCTTCTTGAGATATCTGCATTTCTGCACCGGCAATTTGCCACATTTGTCGAGTTTGTAGTAGTTCTCGCTCTAGTTCCCCCTCCCGCTTATTACTGGAAGAGATTGGTCCGGTTGTGTTTATTATTTCGGTTACACTAGGGCTGGTCACTTCGGTAAAAATAATCATTACCATCCCGCGCAGCTCCTCCGGCTCTTTGAGCGGATTTACTGAAATATCAACCATCAGCGTTCCACCTTCGTTTATTACAACTGCATTCTTGTAAGTAATCTCCTCTTTTTGCCGAATAGCTTTGTAGAAGGTGTCATTTAATTTATAGTTTAGTCCTTCACGGGCCATGGCAAGAACATTCCAATTAACCTTACCAGCAGCAGGTTCCAGGTACTTACCCGTTCGCCCGGTAATGTAGATGATATCACCTTTACCGTTTACGAGCACAGTGGCCGGTGAATAATTTTGCAAAATCAGTTTATCCGCTAACGACTGCATGTTCTGAACATCAACCGACGGATGGTTCACTTCTTCTTGATATGGCGCAAAGGAGTTGGGAAATTCTATAGGCTGCACCTGAATTAGGGGCCTAAGCCTTTGATAGATTCGCGATTTTATATTAAGTGGTTTAAAAAGCTCAGTAAAGTTACCGACTGACTCCGCACTTCCTAAAAACAAAAATCCGCCACTATTAAGACTGTAGTGAAAAAGAGGAATGAGCTTTTTTTGAATTTCTGGTGTCAAGTAAATAAGTAGGTTCCGGCAGATCATTATATCGACCTTTGTAAATGGCGGATCCTTAATCATGTTTTGTTGAGCAAAGATGACCATATCCCGAATCTCCGAGGCAACCTTATAGCCACGATCCATCTTGAAGAAATACTTATTTAGGCGCTCTGTCGACATATCTTTTGCTATATTAACCGAGAAAACACCCTCTCGGGCTTTGTCAATAGCTTCACTGTCAAGATCGGTAGCAAAAATCTGAATAGAATAATCTTTGGAAGGCTTTAATTGATCCATCACTTCTTTGAAGACAATTGCTAAGGAGTAAGCCTCTTCACCGGTGGAACAGCCAGATATCCAAACTCGAACAGTATCGGAGGTCGACCGCTCAGCAAATAGTGCCGGTATAACATCATTCTTTAGCATTTCCCACTCCGTTGGTTCGCGAAAGAAACTGGTAACCCCAATTAAAAATTCCTTGAATAACAAATTCTGTTCCTGAGGATTAGCCTTCAAAAAACCGACGTAGGTGGCTATATCATCAACTTTATGAATACCCATACACCGCTCAATCCTACGTTGTATAGTACTTTTTTTATACGAAGAAAAATCATGCCCTGTATATGATCGTAACATAGCTATAATTTTGTCGAAGTAACCCTTGAGTTTATCTTTATGGTCCTTGTCAGCCAAAGCCATAGGAGCTTTGTGCTCAATATAAGAAATAATCTTTGAAGGCATTGTCTCTACGGTGGATATAACATCTGCGAGTCCTGCCTCAATGGCGCTTCGAGGCATATCCTCAAATTTAGCAGAGGACGGTTCCTGGACAAAGGCACTTCCCCCTTTTTCCTTGATTTCTCTGAGTCCCTCTGTACCGTCTTTACCCACCATTCCTGAGAGTATGACACCAATACTCCCCTCCTGCTTATCCTTTGCCAGAGAGTTAAAAAAGAAATCTATGGGCAGACGCAGATTGTGATGCTCAGTAAATTCAAAAAGGTGTATCACATTATGCTTAATAGACATATTCTTGTTTGGTGGAATTATATAGACGCAATCAGGCTGAATAGATATATTCTCATAGGCCTGTACAACTTTCATACTAGTATCACTCTGCAGTAAGTCCACCAAAATGCCCTTACTATTCTTCTCCATGTGCTGAACAATAATAAAAGCCAAGCCGCTATTTTCAGGCACATTACAAAGGAAACCTGTCAGAGCGTCCAATCCCCCTGCTGAGGCACCTATGCCAACGATTGAAAAGTCTGTTTTTGCGGTATCCATTTTGGAATCACTGTCCTCAGAATTTTTAGTCTTTACGTTTATGTCAACTTTCTTATTCTCTTTCATCATAAACCTCCATTCACAAATTGAAACAACCATCATTTTATCTTATTATAACAAATTGTTTGTAAATAGAGTATAATAGTTTATAAATTTCTATATTTTTTTCAACACTCTATCTTACGAATTTCAGAAGGAAAGTCTCCCACTTCTATAAGCGGGAGACTTCCCTTCTGAAGTCGATATGCGAGTCTATCTAATTTAAGGAATAAATATCCGAAAACTCAATATGTATTTTCTCAATTCTTTCTTGTGATTCAGCTTCAACTACTCTACATATATCGTTCTCTTTAAGCATTACGATTACTGGAAACATAATGATAAACTCTGTTCCTTTGCCGTATTCACTCAATACAGAAATTGTACCGTTATGTAGCTCGACAAGGGATTTTGCTATAGAAAGCCCAATACCACTGCCCTCATGATTTCGTGTAAGTGACCTATCTACCTGTCTAAATCGATCAAAAATAATATCTAATTTATCATTTGGAATGCCTGTATCTTTTACTGATATTATAATATTTTCTCCTTTATCATACATATTTACTGTTATATTTCCTCCTGGTTTTGTGAACTTTATTGAATTAGCAAGTAAATTTAGTATAACCCTTTCAATCTTTTCTGGATCGCAGGCCATTATACACTCCTCTATATCAGTATCAAAAATTAATTCAATGGATTTGGATTTGATATATTCGGCTACTGACATAGTAACACTCTCAACAATATTGACGATATTACAGTTATGCAACGTTAACTCAAGAAAACCTGCATCAAGTTTTGTAATATCAATCATATTATTAACCAGGCGTAATTGTCGGTAACAATTCTGTTTCATTATGTTACTATACTTTTTAAATTTTATTTCTTTATCATTAACATCACTACCATTTGTAACGGTATCCAAAAGCTGTAAGGCAGATAAAATTACATTTAGAGGTGTTCTCAGTTCATGCGAAAGGTTACTGAAAAACTCCGTCATTAAAATTTCTGATAAATTTGCTTCATCTAATAATTTCTTGTTTGTTATATCCACAAGAGATAAGACGACCCCTTTAATTGAATTCTCAAATGTGCAGTATGGAGCGCATTTCAATAAATACCAGCTTCCATTTTTACTTTTAATTTCCTTCTCATATGACATATGACTGCTTAGTACTTCGCTTGCACCTATATTCAAGTCATCATTAATCAGGTTAGTGGATATGTGGTGCATAGGGCGCCCAATATCCTGCACCTTAAGGTTTATCTCTTTAGTAATACTCGGTGTAAACTTTCTTATACAAAGATTTTCATCAAGAAAAATAGTTCCAATATCTGCACTGTTTAAATAGTTTGTCATATCATCATATAAATCAGCCAATTCTTTATTCTTATTTTGATACTGGTCGTTGATTTTTAGTAATTCATTATTTACTGCTTGATATTCTTCGTTTGTACTCAGTAGTTCTTCATTGTAAACAAGTTGTTCCTCATTTGATGTTTGTAGGGATTCCTTGGTACTTTGCAACTCTTCCTCAAGTTGTTTAATTCTTTCATTTAACTTTTTTTCTAAATCATTTTTCCATATATATTCACTTTCTTCAACACTATCATTCTTATAATGCAAACTTATGACTGGCATTATATTTTTCATAATGCATATCCCCTTTTATTTAATTATTTAAATAATGCCTTTAATATATTATTAATCATTGCATCAATATATGTATTCTTTAATACATATATTTCTACAAATATCCATAACTTCCCTTCAATTTTAATGCCTTTAGCGCCATAATTCATTCGCAACTTTCGTCAAACTCTGCATACAGAAGATGTTTCCAGCTAGTGGAGTACTCATTAAGTAACACTTTTAAATAAATATTGCTATGTAAACACATAATAATCATGTTTTAGAATGTTTTTTAGAATTAATTTATATATTAGGTCGTACGAAGTCGATTAACTGTATAATACTCTGAGAAAATAAAAAAAAGAGCATATTTAATACTAATGTATTTTAAATATGCTCTAGTTAATAACTTCATTACTTATAAGTTCTTGTCTTCAATATTTTTATTCCATATGGTTCTAGTATAATATTTTCTTCTATCTTTTCCTTAGAAAACATATCTATAAATTCTTTATTCTGAGCATCAATAACCTTGTTATCTTCACTAAAATTCAAAATAAAGATATAGTCTGTTTCTCCATCTGATCTAAGTTGCGCTGTAACACCTTCTGGCAGGTTACACTCTAAGGTCTTTCTTATTTTTAATTCTTCAATTAGTTTATTATAAAAATCCTTTAAAAAGACTTGCTCATTT